>Ga0180438_10001059_pt1 | contig 50321 bp, 42 predicted proteins | sample SS_ome_12_FD_132455 | JGI IMG/M metagenome (GOLD analysis project Ga0180438, IMG submission 132455) | Hypersaline lake sediment archaeal communities from the Salton Sea, California, USA - SS_3_D_2 metaG | ecosystem: Environmental > Aquatic > Non-marine Saline and Alkaline > Hypersaline >...
CATTGAAATCTTTTACAATCGCCAAAGAAGACACTCGGCATTGAATCAAAAGAGCCCTTTGGAGTATTATCGATATGCCACTCAAACTTTTTAGGGTGTCCGTTTTTTCGGGGGAATTCCAGACCTGCCCTCCGTCAATGTACCACCTGCAGAGTTAGATTTTTGGCGTCATAAGCCTCTGGGCCGGTGGCTTATATCCCAAAGAACTGTGAGAACGACACTGCCAAGGCCATAGAGCATTACCAGAAATTCCTCGCCCTCTGGAAGGACGCCGACCCAGGGATAGCTGAGATGGAAGATGCGGGAGAGAGGTTGGCTGGATCGAGAGGCGGAAATCCATAAAATTAGTTGTGTCGTGTTAGAACTTATTTAGACTACTTTTCAAATAAATTTCTATTGCAGTATAGAATACTTAATGATGCGCAGCGCCAAGAACTTCTCTCAATTTGCTTTCGTGAGATTTCGGCAATGAGAGGACAATGGAAAACTAATAAAGGAAAAGGCAAACTGAGAAAGGCTGACGGCCTTAACTTCGTTTGGAATGAACCCTTTAGCTCTTTGTTGGAAATTAACCTTGATGAATTGCTTGCTGAATTTGAGGTGGAACCTCTCTCCATCACGAAACAAAAATTAGAGGAAGCATTTCTGAAACCGTGATGAAAGCAATAACGAATGATCAGAATGGTGATTGCGAACCCCCCCCCATTTTCCCCGGCGAGGAAAATTGGCTCGGTTTCCGGGCTCAGCTCTCCTTTCCCTTCGGGGAAAGGATCCATGCCCGCCTCGCGCCATCAAACGGTTTTTGCCATCACACATTCTGATCACTTGATAACGCACTCTAGTTTTGCTGGCATCACGGAAATAGTTACGAGATGGTTACGCCTAAGGGGAAGAATTTGAGATTCGTGGGGCTTTTTCATTATAATAAAGCGATTAAGCAGGATGCCCGAAGAGGAGGACAGATGAAGCGTTGCGTTATGTGTGTGTGGATTGCCGTTTTTTGGATATGTTTTGGCCTGACCGGGTGCGGTCCCAGTCGTCAACAAGACGCGGCCGCCTCAGCGCCGGATTCTTCGATGAAAGGTCAAAAGAAGGCCTTCGTAGCCGGTATCAGCACGGAATCCAACCTGTTTTGTCCCTTTCCCACGGATCTGAGTGATTTCGAAATGACCAAGGAGAGATTTCCCCAATTCATCCAAAATGCCGAAGAGAAGGGGTGGGCTGTGATCTACGGATTGATTGCCGAGGCTCCTCCGGCAGGCATCACAACCCGTTCCGCCTATGAGACCATGAAAGCCGAACTTTTATCCGATCTGAAATCGGCCCTTCCGGTGGATATGGTTGTCCTCATCCTGCACGGAGCCATGGTGGCCCAGGGCTATGACGACTGTGAAGGGGATCTCTTGCAATCGTGCCGGGATATCGTAGGCCCGGATGTGCCTATTGGGGCGGGGTTGGATCCGCATGCCCATCTGTCAGGCTTGATGGTCGAGGCCGCGGATATCCTCGTCGTCTTCAAGGAGTGGCCGCACATCGATGCCTATGACACCTATGTCAAGGCCTTCAACCTCACGGCCGATGTCGTTGCCGGAAAGATCAATCCGCACATCGCCGTTTGGGACTGCCGGATGATTGCCAACTATCATACTCTCGAGGAACCCTCCAAAAGCGTTGTGGATGATATGAAGGCTGCTGAAGGTAAGGACGGAGTCATCTCGGTTTCTTTTGTGCATGGTTTTCCCGATGCCGATGTGCCTGATATGGGCTCGAAGATGCTGGTGATCACGGACAATCAGCCGGAAAAGGGAGCCCGACTGGCCGAAGAATTCGGCCGGCGATTTTTCGCGATCAGGGGCAAGACAGGTGCCAAGCATCTGATGGAGCTTGATGAAGGGTTGAAGGCAATCGCCCGGGAGACGAAGTTCCCCTGCATTGTTGCGGATTATTCGGATATGCCCGGTGGGGGTGCTGCCGGGGATGCGACTTTTTTTCTCAAGGGATTCCTTGACCTGGGGATTGACAACTCCATCATTGCCGCGCTGTGGGATCCGGGAGCTGTGGCCATCGCCCTCAAGTGTGACGTTGGGGATAAACTTATAATGCGTATCGGGGGCAAAACGGGCCCAGAATCCGGAGATCCTCTGGACCTGGACGTCGAGGTGATTTTCAAATCCGAAGATTTCACAATGACTGAAGATAACGGTGTGGCGAGGTCCTACGGCCCACTGGCTGTCGTTCGCACCAAGGGGATCGACATCCTTCTGACCGACAAGCGATTTCCGGTCTATGATTGGCGGTTGCTGGAGAAGATGAATTTGGACCCGCAAAACAAAAAATTCATCGTCGTCAAATCAGCCAATAATTTCTATGCCGGTTTTGAACCCATCATGGGCAGCGTGCTCTACATACTGAGTCCCGCTCTCTGCCGCCTTCCGGGGGAAAGGCCGATGAAACGAATCGACCGGCCCAAGTGGCCCTTTGATGAGAATCCCTTTTCCAGCGAGGGGGAGTAGAATCCTACTTCCGGATTTCCCAGGGAATTCAGAGTCGCTTCACATGAAGCTCACAAGTGAGCCGTCTTTCCGATACTTGTTGTTGTCGGATTATGAAGGAGCACAGAGGGAGGTGCTAAAATGTTTTTCTTGAGAGTCATTGTCCTTACGGGGATTGCGGTTTTTGTGTGCGCCGGCATCAACAACCCAAAATTGCTGGAAGCTTCTGAGGAGGATTTCGACGCCTTGCAATGGGTGAATGCCTGGGTTGAGACTTGGAACTCCTACGATCTGAATCAGGTAGATAAGCTCTTTCTTCAAGACGAACGGGTGACCTATTTTTCTTCAGAGAAAGAAGGCGTTATCTCCGGCATTGATGCCGTGCGCGAGCACCATCGCGGGTTCGGCTTTGTCGAAGGGGGCAAGGAACAGCCCAACAAACTCTGGGTGGAAGATCTCCAGATATCGTCATTTGGGAAGATCTCCGTGGTGACAGCTATCTGGTTTTTCCAGAGACCGGATGGATCAGTCCAGCGCGGTCCGGTGACTATCATGTATGTGCAAAAAGGCAAGGAGTTCCGTATCGCCCATATGCATTTCGCGCACTATCTTAAAAAGGAAAATGAGGAGGGATCGAACACATGAACAAACTAAGCTTGATTATGGTCGTTTTTCTAGTTTTTTTTGCAGCGTGTGCCGAGAAAGCGACTGAGGAAGGTATTTTACCTGAGGAAAATATATTGCCCGATGTGCCCGAAGGGGCCCAGGCTGTCTCACTTCTGGGAGAGCCGCTTTATGCTTCGACTCCCTATGAAAATGTACAGGAGCAATACGAAGAGGCCAAGAAGATATACGAAGCCGCTCCTGAAGTGGCAGATAATATCGTCTGGTACGGCCGCCGAGCAGCCTATACCGGAGATTACAGAGGTGCCATTCGCATCTTTACAGAAGGCATTCGCAAATTCCCGGATGATGCTCGCTTCTTCCGGCATAGGGGTCATAGGTACATTTCCATAAGGCAGTTCGACCGGGCCATCGAAGATTTCGAAAAAGCGGCATCGCTGATCGAAGGAAAAGAAGATATTATCGAGCCCGACGGTCAACCCAACGCTCAGAACATTCCTGTCAGCTCGCTGCATACGAACATCTGGTACCATTTCGGCTTGGCTTACTATTTAAAACATGATTTGGAAAAGGCCTTGCCGGTATACCGCAAAGGTGTGGCCGCCTGTGCCAATGACGACATGCTGGTAGCCTTCACCCACTGGCTGTACATGACTCTCCGCCTGCTGGGGCAGGACGAGGAAGCAGAAAAAGCCCTGGAGCCCATCCGCAAGGATATGACGATGATCGAGAACGGTGTTTATCACCGGCTCTGCCTGTTCTACAAGGGCGAAATCACTTACGAGGAACTGGTAGGCGAAGATGAAGCCAACATCGCCCGAGATGCCATGGCCTACGGCTTGGGGAACTGGTATTTCTACAACGGCCAGCGAGATAAGGCCAAAGAGATTTTCGCGAAAATTCTTGAGGGCGATGTGTGGGCTTCCTTCGGATACATCGCTACCGAAGCGGATATGGTGAGAGAGTTCGCTGAGTAGCTTTGAAGACTTAATCACTCTAGACCGTGTAGCGCTTTCGAACGGACTCTTTTTCGAGCCGTGTTGGAAATTCCTGGGCTTAGATAGAATAGAGAGGAATTACATCCAAACGATAAGGAGGTTTGCGAATGACAAACAGAACTCCGGGACGTCGATTTTTCTGTGCGTTCGTGCTTTTTCTCCTGTGTTTTTCCTGGGTCGTCTATGCTTTTGATGGAGAGAGCTCTTCACAGGTCAAAGCGCTGGTCAATGTCAGGATCATCGATGCCGTCAATGAGACTTCCGTCGAAAACGGTGTGGTCCTGATTCGGGATAATCTCATCTCGGCTGTGGGAGAGGCCGGCCAGCTGAACATCCCCAAGGGAGCCGAAATTATCGACCTTTCCGGCAAAACGGTTATGCCCGGCCTGATCGACCTCCACTACCACTCCATGCTTTATCATGAATTCGCCTACTCGTCGAAAACCTGGGATGAGCCGGATGCTCTGACTGCCTTGAGAGCCGCCAATAACCTGAAAACGAGCCTAGAAGCGGGGGTGACCACTGTCAGGGATATCGGCGGAGTGAGAGATATCCCCAACTGTCTGAAGAGCGCTTTGGCGATGAACCTAATTCCGGGTCCGCGATTCTACACTGCGGGCAGGATAATCACCAACTCGGGAGGCCATGCCTGGGAAATTGCTGAGGTGGCCGACGGAGAGGACCAAATTCTCCGTGCCATCCGCAGCCGTTTTCCGGAGGGAGCCCCCACGTGTGATTTGATCAAAGTCACCTGGAATCTTCCTGGAGGTTACACCAATGAGGAAATCCGCACCGCTGTTGAGACGACCCACAGATACGGAAAAAAGATTGCCATTCATGCCTTCCAGCCCGAGTCGATACACACCTGCGTCCAATACGGGGTAGACACCATCGAACATGGATGGGGGATTGATGCCAAAACGATTCCCCTTGCCGTAGAAAATAAAATCATCATCGTTCCCACGATGTATGTCGTTGCCAAGACACTATCCGATGAAAGGGTTAAAAAGGAATACAACGAAGACGTACTGAAAAGAGTTTTGGATCAGTGGACAAAATACTGGGATATGATTCTCGAGCATTTAAGGCCCTATGTCGCGGCGGGAGGATTGATCGCATTGGGAACGGATTGCGGCTGTTTCCCGCTGGATTTCAGCGATGCGCCGAATGAACTGATTACATATAAAGAGCTTGGACTCACACCCTTCCAGATCGTACAGGCGGGCACTGTCAATGCTGCCAGAGCTTTAGGAATCGAAGAGAGGACCGGAACTCTGGAAAAAGGGAAGTGGGCTGATATGATTGTTCTGGATGGCAATCCTCTAGATGATTTGGAGTCCCTCAGAAAATTAAAGATGGTGATACTCGATGGGGAAGTCGTTGTCGATAAAAGGGGAAGTCGGTGAGATCACCTGACTCAGAGAATTGGCGTAATCTTCTGTTCATCAAAATATAACCTCCGGATTCATCCTGAAAGGCGATTGACGCTTTTCACCTCTTGGCTCACACTTCTCCTTGAAGATTAAGGCTGAATATTTTCTATCAAAAAAAATGAGAAATTATCATTTTTCTGAGGAGATTGTTGGTATATATACATTTAAAGCTGACCAAGGTAGGGAGTTATGATATTTCTAATTCCCATCGGTCATGAACAGGACACAGTCCGCCGATTACCCTGGGTGACATTCAGCATTTTGGCCATCTGTTTCATCGTTCATATTTTCGTGTCGATCCAGGTCAGAGACGCGTCCTCCCAGCTGGAAGAGAGAGCCCAAGAGCTTCTCAACTACTACATCAGCCATCCCTACCTCGAGTTCGATCCAGAGATAAAAAAGCAGCTCTTTGGAGGAGTTGAAGACGAGAGAATCGACAGTTTACTGAGCATCTACAGCCAGAGCGTCTCCCGTCCCAGAAGAAGTGTCCTCGAAAAGGAACAGGAGCAATTCAATCAAATTGGGCAGACTTTTATCACTGCTCTCGATAGTTTACCCTACCGGAAATGGGGATTCATTCCAGCCGATAAGTCCTTTTTGGCTCTTGTCACTTATATGTTCATCCATGGCGGCTGGCTGCATTTGCTAGGCAACCTGCTCTTTCTCTACATGACCGGACCTTTTATCGAGGATCTTTGGGGCCGCCCGGCCTTTGCCTCCTTTTACATCATTGTCGGCATGCTATCTGCGCTTCTCTATGCTCAGCACTATCCCAACTTCAGTGGTCCCCTGATCGGAGCATCGGGGGCTATTGCCGGAGTCATGGGTGCTTTTCTGATCAAGTACTGGAAGATCAGGATAAACTTTTTCTACTTCATTTTTCCCTTTTTCAGGGGGACGTTCCAGGCCCCAGCCTGGCTCATGCTGCCCTTGTGGCTGGGTCTTGAGATATTCAACGCCGGGATCATGGATTCCATCAGTACCCAGGGTGGAGGCGGTGTGGCTCACTGGGCTCATGTCTGGGGATTTGTACTGGGAATGGCTGTTGCCTTCGGAATGAGCACCTTCAAAATCGAAGAAAAATATATCCATCCCAAAATCGAAACCAAAATTCAGGACGAAGATGCCGGTTTTGATATCGTCAATCAAGCCATCCGGATGAAGAATCTGGGGATGGTCAACGAAGCCTATATTCTTTTGCTCGATGAAGCGAGGCATAATCCTACCCGCAGGGAGGTCGTGGAGGCCTTATGGCAAATGGGAAAAGAAGTCGGAGAGATTGAAGCCACGAATGGCATTTTTGTCAAGATGATTGAACGAGAGATCAGGCATGACCAACTGGATGAGGCACTGCGTCATTTTTATGAATTGAAGGAAAGAATACCGGATGCGTCTCTTGGTCCTGTTTACAAGTTTGTTTTGTTGAAGCATTTGATGGATAAACATGATATTGCCAAGGCTAAGGAGTTGGCTTCTGAACTTCTCAAGGAGATGGGCGTGAGCTCTTCGGCTGTGGTTCTGCAGGATCTTGCGGCGATAGCCAAAAAACTCGGCCCATCAATTGGTGCGAAAGCCATTCAGCTCTGTCTCAGGCACCCGGAGATTCCTGCTGAACAAAAAGATAGATTGAAGCAAGAGCTGCTGAGATTGAATCCTGAACCCGCCTAAATTTTCCTAGATATTAACCCGATTTCCAAGTTGATCTGGTTTCAACTTGAACTCTTCTGGATAATCAGCCTGAATTTTCTCTTCTTTTAATCACCATGATGATAGTGAGAAGTACCAATATTATTGCTGCTGCGGCGGCAATTGTCATAATAGGAAGTGCACGTTCTTTGTCCAACTCTGAGGGAATAACGGGCAGGATGATATATGAGAAATGGGGCTCTGCACGATGGATGCTCACTGTGGGTGGGGGAGTTAGCACTGGTGTTTGGGTGTTGTCCGCATCGGCGCAGGTGACGGTCACCCGGATTCTGTTTCCAGAATGGAAAATCTGAGAGATGGGATGCAGGTCAAAGGCAAGTTCGACGGGCGCATCCGGCAGGGGAGCTATGTCTTCTTCGAAACTCCGGTGGTAGGGGAGCCCGAGATAATCGTAGGGAGGCTCGGCAATGGATCGATGGGAAGCTCGGAGCGCTCCCTCGGTCGCATAAATGGATTTACCGGCGGTATCGACTTCCTCCAGGTAGACAAAGAAATCGCCATCGTCGGCAGTAGAAGTTATCCAAAGGTGGATCACCGGATGGCCCGTGATCTCCACATCCTCCTTGAGGGGTGCTGTGGTGTAGGTGAGTCCTTTCTTATCGTTAGGTGTCATATCCGGATAGCCGATTGGCCCGCCGTATCCGTTTGTCCAGCGGTTGCCTTTTCCGGTCGTGGTGGTGTACTCCACTGTGTAATCATCTTTTCCTGTTGTGTCCTTAGGACTTTTCGTGCTCAGTACTCCGTCATTCACCGACGGAATGCTTCCCGAAGGGCCCTTTTGAAAGAAGAAAGGGGTAGGCTTTTGCTTCCTGAGAGGCCATTTGTCGGTCGATCGCCATTCCTCACCCTCAGGAGCACCGATTGTCCAGTAGACAAAGGGTTTTTCATCCATGATCCCATTGTCAATTCCTTTGAGCCAGCAGTCATACCAGCGAAGGTGTTCGATGGGAAGATCGAAATTTTGAGATTGGCCGTGAAACCAGGGCCCGATGACTACTTTTTGGGGAATGTCGAGGTTGTTGTAAAAGACCGCCGTGTCTCTGGGGAACATATCGAACCAGCCAACCAGATGGTAAATGGGTATGGCCGCCTCTTGGATTTCTGCCAGACGGCTGGCGGGACTTCGTTCCGCATAAATCATTGCCTGGCTTCCTTTATGGATGTTGTTCCTGAAAGGCAGAGGCGAAAAAAATTCCACCATGTCCCAGTTTGCTTCATGCTCTCTGACGGCCGCATCCCGCAGGCGTCCCTCCGCGTCTTCATCGACGGGAGCCGCTGGCCCAAGCTTGAAGTTGATAAAAGTGGTTGACTTTGAGGCATCCAGGTTTTGTGTCAAGCGGTTCCAACTGTCGATGAAATCGTACCTGTAAATTCCCCCCGGATAGACGAAATCATAGACGTTGAAATAGGCCATTTCGGGAAAGATGGCCTTCAGGTGAGGAGGATTCTCACTGGCGGCAAAGTACTGGGTGATTCCCAGATAAGAGCGGCCGTACATGCCGACGTTTCCGTCGGCCCAGGGCTGGGCGGCCAGCCATTCGGTGATGTCGTAGGCATCTTTTGCCTCCTCGGGGGCGAAAAAGCCTCTCTGGATTCCAAAAGAAGCTCCACCCCCTCTGGTGTCGGCAGCCACTACCACGTAGCCGTGGCTGATGAGCAACGGGAGATTCAGACGCATTCCCAGCCAGTTGATCATGGTGCGCAGCTTGCCTTCCACCACAGAAGCACGGTGGTAGCGGCAATGGGTCCAGATGACCGGAAGCGGTTCCTCAACCACTTCCCCGTTTTTGGTAGGGCGGAAAATATCGACGGCGATTTTTGTCCCATCCCGCACCGTCATATATTGGGAAGATCTCGACACTCCCTCGTAAAGCGGCTTCGAGTAGCCCCTGTATTCGCCGAATCGGGACACTCTTTCTTCCTGGGCTTCCTGAAGAAGATTCAACGCCAATCCCATGCTAAAAAAAACTATCCCCATGAAGAGAATCATAAAAAAGATTTTTTTTCTTGTTCTGATCATGCGCTCTCCCTTTTCATCCCTGTGTTATCTTTTTATAATGATTATTACTCTCGAAAATCAACAGAAAAAGAGATTTTCGGTCAAAAAAAGACTATGATAAGCAGTTCAAATGGACTCCACCGACTGAGATTATACTATTGGAAGGAGGTCTCGATGCGAGAAAGAGCGTTTCTGCTTGCTGTGCTCTTTGCGTTCGGCTTGGGTTGTACGCATGCACAGGAGCTGAGCGAACCGGAAAAGAACTTCGAATACCTGTGGAAAACCTTTGACAGAAATTACGCCATCTTCGGCCCGAAAAAAGTGGACTGGAAGGCTCTGTACAGAGTCTACAGACCCAAGGTTAAGCCTCAAACCACAGATGACGAACTTTTTGAAATCATGTCCAGCATGCTGGGACACCTCAATGACAACCACGTTCGCCTCACCTCAGAAAAACCCTTCCGCGTCTTTTTTGCCGGAATTTTGAACGAATTAATGAGAGAGAAAAATTTTAAAAGCGCGAATGAGGCCAGGCAGTTTTTGAACAAGAGACCCGTTCCTGAGAAATACATAAAAAGCGAGCTAATGGAGAGGATGAACGGCGTTTTCGCCTTCGGCTGGGTGGATGAGGGCATCGGTTATTTTCATTTCAAAGGCTTTGGCAACATTCCTGAGAGCACGGCTGTCATCGATGAGATCTTGAGGACATTCCAGGATGCCAAGGGTATCATCGTGGATGTGCGAAAAAATTCCGGGGGTGATGACCGGGTGGGGAAACTCATTGCCGACCGCTTCGCCGATCAGAAGAGGCTTTACATGATCACCTATACTCGGAATGGCCCTAACTATGATGACTTCACACCTCCCAAGTACTGGTATGTCGAGCCGGACGGACCGCAGCGCTTCACCAAGCCCGTTGTCCTTTTGACGAATCGTCTCTCCATCAGTGCGGCGGAGAATTTTGCGCTGGCCATGCGCGTGCTGCCCCATGTGACCGTGGTCGGCGATTTGACTTCGGGTGTGTTTGCCGATGTCTACGGCGATACCCTCCCCAACGGGTGGGGTTTCGGAGTTTCCTATAAATTATTCGTGGATTACTCCGGATTTTGTTGGGAAGGAATCGGCGTTCCTCCGGACCTGCGCATCATTAATACTGACGATGATATCCAGCAGGAGAAAGATAGGGTTCTAGAATTCGCCATAGAATTTCTCAACTCCGGCCCCCTCGCTCTTCAGGAGGAGCCTGGCAGTCTTAAGAACATTCGTGAGTCCCTGGCAAAAAGCCTGCGGGTCGATATCGCAGAGAATGGCATTGGAGCAGCTGTTGCGGGATTTCATCAAGCCAAATCGAGAGGTCCTGAAACTTATTATGTGGATGCCGAGGAAATGGATGCCCTCGGAGATGACCTGTTCGGAGAGGGGAAATCGGAAGAAGCATTGGCGGTTTTCAAACTCAACGCCGAAGAGCATCCCGATCTGTGGTGGGTTTATCAAAAACTGGGGAAAATCTATGCCGCGTTGGGAATGATACAGTCCTCTTCCGAGAACTATGGGGAGGCGCGCCGCCGGAATCCCAAGAGCTATCCCTGGGAAAAGGAGGCTGACTACGCCATTCAGTTAGAACAGACTCTGTTCACAGAGGGCTCCGCTGCGCTGAAGGATATGTTTGAGCGGCTGAGAAACGCTCATCCGGATTTTGCGCAATATGCCGAGCGCATCCTGAATAATATTGGATACGAGCTGCTTGGAATGAAGAAGAATGAAGACGCCATAGCTGTCTTCAGGATTAACGTCGAGGCTTTTCCCGAGTCATGGAATGTCTACGACAGCCTCGGGGAGGCATACATGATAAACGGCGACAGGGAGCTTGCCATTGAGAATTATGAAAAATCCATCGGGTTGAATCCCGATAACACCAACGGCAAGAACATGCTCCAAAAACTCAGAGAAAAATAATGATACGAACAGGGAGTCGGAGATGATGCATAAACCGAAAGGACCTCTTGATGAGATTAGCGAACTGCTGCGTCAACAACCGCTGGCGGTGCTGGCTACCCAGGGAGAGGAATACCCGTACTGCACGCTGGTTGGTTTTGCGGCTTCCGATGATCTCAGGAGTCTCTTTTTCGCCACTATCCGTGACACAAGAAAGTTTCGCCATATTCAGAGGCACGCGCAGGTGTCCATGCTCATCGACAGCCGTGCCAATACGGCCCGGGATTTCAAGGATGCCCTGGCCTTGACCGTCTTGGGCGAAGCACGGCTGGAGGAGGGATCCGACCGGCCGGAGCATGTTGCGCGCTACCTAAACAAGCACCCATATCTCAAGGATTTTGTGAGCAATCCCAATTGCGGGTTCATGCGGCTGGAGGTTTACAGGTACATCCTGGTCAGCCGTTTTCAGGAAGTTCTGGAAGTTAAAATGCGATGAAATCCGCCATATTTTTTCTTGATCAATGCCGGTTTCAAAGCCGGGACCTTGTCGGCGGCAAAGCAGTGGCTTTGGGAAAACTGATCGGAGCGGGGCTGGACATTCCAGAAGGCCTATGCCTCAGCACACGGTGTTACCGCGATTATATTCAGCAAACCGGTTTGAAGAATTTGATATTGATGGAATTGGGAAGGAAGCGGTTCGAAGATATGCGCTGGGAAGAGCTCTGGGATGCCTCTCTCCGTATTCGCAATCTCTTTGTCCGCACAGCTTTGCCAGAAGAACTGGACGACCTTATAAGGCAAAACATCGCCAATTGTTTTCACGGAGAGCCGATCGCTGTCCGTTCTTCGGCGAACACAGAAGATCTCCCCGAGGCTTCCTTTGCCGGCCTCTACGCCTCTTACGTCAATTGTCGATCTGTCGAGGAAATTTGTAAGCACATCCGTTTGGTGTGGGCTTCCCTTTTGTCGGATGCAGCTCTCCTCTATCAGAGAGAGCTGGGATTGGATACCGATGATAGCGCCATGGCTGTCGTCTGCCAGAAGATGATCAGCGGCGATAAATCGGGTGTAGCCTTCAGCCAGAACCCTCTCAACAAGGACGAAACGGTTGTGGAAGCGGTTTTCGGGCTCAATCAGGGGCTTGTCGATGGCAATGTGGAACCCGACCGTTGGATTGTCGCCAGGGATACGAATATGATTCGTAGTGTCAAACAGGCTGAACATCATCGCTGGATCGCGCCACTGGAGGAGGGCGTTGCGCTCGAGAGCGTGCCCGAGGAATTGGCCGAAGTCCTGGTCTTGAGTGGGGATGAAGTGAGACAGGTAATTTCCGCTCTGAAAAACGTGGAGCGGGTTTTCTCATCCCCGCAGGATATGGAATGGACTTTTAAAGACGGTCGGCTCTATATCCTTCAGGCGAGGCCGATTACGACGGCAACCACAGATTCAAGGCAGGACCGCCGATCTTTTGACCTCAGCCTCAGACGCAGTTACGACAATCTGCGGGATCTGGGCATCAAGATCGAAACGGATCTCATACCCCGCATGCTATCGGATGCGGAAGTCCTCTCCAGGACTGATTTCAAGAGTTTGTCCTCCGAGGAGCTGGCCGAAGAAATCCGGAAGCGCAAAGAATACTACGAGAGATGGAAGAGGGTGTACTGGGAAGATTTCATTCCCTTTGCCCATGGCGTAAGGCTCTTTGGCCAGGTTTACAACGATATCATCCAGCCTTCGGATCCCTATGAATTTGTGGAGCTGTTGAGCAACAGGGATCTTGAAAGCCTTCGTCGGAATCAGGAACTGCAGGACATAGCGCAAAAATTGCAATCCATACTTCTGGCTGAAGAATCTGATTGGAGTCATCCCACAGGGGAGGCGGCAGCCGAGATAGAGGGCTTTTTAGAACGCCATCCTGAGTTCGGATGCCAGACCCGGCAATGTATCCATCAGAAAGAGTCTCTGTGGAACCTGTTGCGGGAAATGGCTCAGACAGGGGAAATACGGCCGGAGAGTATCTCACGGCGTTCCCAAGACCTGTTAGAGTCCTATTTCGATGCTTTTTCGGGCGAAGACCGATCTTATGCCGAAAATCTTCTAGCTCTGGCCAAGAAAAGCTACCGACTCCGGGATGACGATAACATCTATCTCGGGCGACTGGAGGCCCTTCTTGAAGATGCGATTTTGGAGTCGCGGCAACGGACGGGCGAAAATGAATCCTTGCCTGCCCCGCAGAGCAACGTAGAGGAGGCCCTCAGGGCCATCACCTTGACTCCCTTCCAACCCAAAGACTGGCCGGGCAATGAGGTTGCGGAATCCGGCATGGCCCTGGAAGCGCGGCAGCTCAAAGGTCAACCGGCAAGCCGGGGCATTGCGCGGGGCAATGCCAGAGTCATTCATGAAATTTCCGATCTGTTTGCCGTCCAAAGAGGGGAAATTCTTGTCTGTGACGCCATCGATCCCAATATGACCTTTGCCGTGCCTTTGGCGGCCGGAATTGTGGAGAGGCGGGGGGGAATGCTTATTCATGGCGCGATTATTGCCAGGGAATACGGTATTCCGTGTGTAACCGGAATTCCCCATGCCACCCAGTTCATCCGGACAGGATATAAGCTAACCGTGGATGGATACTATGGGTTGGTCATCATTCACAATCCATCGGTGAGGAGCGAAGAATGACTATCCATCACGCCGAATTCAATACGCTGATCACTGCAGTAGGCATGGCATGCGCCACTGTACAGGCTCATACCGGCATCTATGCCGGATATGTACGCAAAAAAACGGGGTTGATAAAGACCAATCCTGTCCTCTTCCAATCTCATCGTGCCTTCGGGAACTTCAGCACGATTCTGTATCTCCTTGGACTTTTTGCCGGTATCACAGGTTTTGTCGGCGCCTTGACTGTGAACAATCCACCCCTGGAATTGGACAGTGCAAGCTTCAACATCCATACCTGGGGATCCTTCATCGTCCTCGTCTTTTTTTTCTGGAAGACCTGGGATTCGTACTTCAAGAAGGCCGCTCTATACGGAAAGCGAAAATGGCTGGGTATCGCCCTGTTTCTGTCCTGGAGTTTTACTTGGATTACTTCGGCCGTCTCTTATTACGAGCGTACGCGGCCCGGCAACTTCCAGCATCCCCCGCCGGCTTTTTTGCTCCCTTCCAGCCTATTTGGACTCCAGCTGGTCCTTCCCTTCGTTCTGGGGGGTATCGTGGGCATCCTCACGCTATCCAGAGCTATTCGTCTCGAAAAGGCCGCAAAAAAGCATTGAACTTCGCTCTCATATCGGTATAATCATGGTCTTTACGGTGAAAAAGGAGGTCTTTATGACGGAACATGTCTATAAAAAAATTGAAATTGTCGGCTCGTCCAAAGAGAGCATAGAGGCGGCCATTCGCAATGCGATAGCCAAAGCGGGCGAGACCGTACAGAACATGCGATGGTTCGAGGTCGTCGATACCCGCGGCTATATTGAGGACGGTAAGCTGGCCTATTATCAGGTGACACTTAAAATCGGTTTTCATGTCATGTGATATCTGAAAAGTCACTTTTCGGCATGTCATTTGACAATTCTACTTGAGACAACTAAATTTTAAACGGATATTTATCGTGTGCTGATATGACGAGGTTAGATTTCGAGGTGAAATTTTGCCCATGAAGGCTGATTGCCGAAGTGATTTTTTCTGTATCTCTGTACCATTTCTCATCCTGACTGTCCTCCTTGTTGTCGCCTGTGTCTGTCTTAAGGTGAGCTGCCGTAGTCAGGATCGGCCCGAACACCCCAATGTCCTGCTCATCACTATCGATACTCTCCGGGCCGATCATCTCGGCTGTTACGGATACAGATTGCCGACATCTTCGAATATCGACAGGCTGGCCAAATATGGTGTTCTTTTCTCAGACTGTACCGTACAGTGGCCGTTGACCTGGCCGAGCATGGCCTCGATGAACACCGGGGCTTATCCGAAAACCACGGGTATTGAGCACAAACTGAGCGTTCTTCCCGATTCGTTCTACATGATGGCTGAAATCTTCAAAGGGGCGGGATACGCCACGGGAGCAGTTGTCGCCAATTTTACAGTGGGCAGGAAATACGGCTTTTCTCAAGGTTTTGATCATTTCGTCGAATCCTGGCAGGAGATGTGGGAAAAAGAACAGGGGAATGTCCCCATCGTCCATGACAGCCGCATTCTCAAAAAATACACCAATGCGACCATCGTCACAGACCAGGCTTTGGCGTGGCTCGCTCAGATCAAGGAAGCGAGGCCATTCTTTCTCTGGCTGCACTACATGGATCCTCATGGGCCCTATATCCCACCCCTGGAGTATCGCGCCTTTTTCCGGGATGCCCATGAATCCATGGATGTCCCGCTGTCTGACATCCCCAGATACCAGAGGAGAGGAAAAAAAGAAGGACCGATTACCGATCTCGGTTTCTACAAGACCGAATACGACCGGGAAATCAGGTACCTCAATGATGAAGTCGGACGCCTTTTTGCCGAATTGTCCTGGCAGGGCCTCGATGCGAACACACTTATCGTGTTTACGGCTGATCACGGAGAAAGCCTCGATGAAAATGATTACTATCTGGAACACGGAAAGCTTCCTTACCAGCCTTCGGCCCACATCCCTCTGATCCTGGTGCAGAAAGGTGTGCTCCCCTCCGGAAAGACAATCAAACACCCCGTTGGACTCATCGACCTTTCCGCCACAGTCCTGGATTTTGCCGGGATCGACATTCCGGCCAGCTTCGAGGGACACAGCTTGCGGGATCTGATCCTGGGAGACCAGGAATCACCCAAACCGGAATACGTGTTCATGCGATCGGGCAAGGGAACCGAAATGACGGTCCGGAGCGGCAAATGGAAATTGATCCATTTTCAAACCAGGAAATCGAATGAAAATCAATTCGAGCTTTATGATATTCATGACGATCCTTACGAAAGGATAGACGTTGCTTCTGAAAACCCTGAGTTAGTCAGGACCCTCAGTCGAGTGCTTCAGGAATGGTACACGGGCGGCCCTCGCTTCGCGGAGAGGGGTAAAGAAATCGACATAGATTCGCTCGATGAAAATTCCCGCGAAATGCTGAGAAGCCTTGGCTATATCAAGTGATTTTCGGTTCTCGCCCTATTCGATGTAGCCCAGTGCCCTGAGCTTCTGGAGGGTGTCTTTTTCGAATTTTGCATGCCGGGCCCTGTATCCTCGAGACTCCTTGAATTGTTGATTCTCTTTAATGATTTGGCGCAGAAGTCCGGTTAATTCGTTAGCCTTCTCTCGTTGTTCGTCATGGAGAGATATTTTCTCACCCGGGTCAGAACTGAGATCATAGAGTTCCCAAGGTTTTTGTTTATTCCTGACATTATGGATCAGCTTGAATCCCTTCTGTCGTATGACGTTGTTTCTGATGCGGGGCTTGTTTTGACTCCAGCTTGGAATGCGACAGCCATAGAGTATCCTGTCATCCTTTTCCTTCCCGGCCATGACAGGTCTAAGAGAAACGCCTTGAAGATCCCTTTGGCTGTGTTTGATGTCCAGAAGGTCGAGGATGGTCGGCATGAGGTCGATCAGGCGGACTTGAACATCCGGGGCTTTGACCTTCACCTCTTCAGCCAAAAAGGATGGAAGTGAGAGGATAAGCGGCACATGAAGGAGCTCGTCATAGACTTGTTCATGCACGAATTGCCCGTGTTCTTTGAATTCTTCCCCGTGATCGGAGGTGAAGACGATGACCGTTTTATCCAGGAGATCCAGTTCTTCCAGGACGGCAAAGAGCGGCTTCATCAACCGATCATCCATGTACTTGATGCTGCCGTCATACAGGGCAATCAGGTGCCTGATATCGCGAGGATCATTTTTGTCGACGTTATCCCAGAAAGCGTCTTTATGTTTGAACCAATCACCCTGCTTGTCAATTCGCGCGATTTTCCCCTTGTATTCCGGGTCGAACATGGAGAAGTACGGCTCCGGAGGAAGGTAGGGATCGTGAACGGCATAGGTGTGAAAAAAAACGAAGAATTTCTTTTGATAATTGTTGCGGAGCCAGGCAATACCTTTTTTCCAATGATTCTGGGAACTGTCATAAATGTGGAATCCTCTGTTGAAGCCGTATTCTTCGGATACGTTTCCCCCTCCTGTAAAACCCACACATGTGTAGTCATTCTGGGCTAAAATTTCTGCCAGGGGGGTTATCTTTTCGTCAAGGACATAGGGAATAGCACCCCTGCGCCTGTCGAACATAAAGACGCCGTGTACTGTCGAATACTGCGAAGTGAACATGGACATGTGTGAGGGGGCTGTCTTGGGTGAATGGCTGAACGCATTTTTGAACAGAATGCCATTCTTGGCGAACCGGTCGATGTTGGGGCTTGTATCTCTGTCGTAGCCGTAACATCCCAGATGATCGGCTCTGAGTGTGTCGATGGACACAAAGACAAGATTCAAATCTGGAGATCTCGTGGTGCACCGGGAACACAAAAAGGGTATAAAGCACAGAGCTAAAAAAAATAGCCACTTCCATCCGCTGTATTTCATCGTTCTATTCCCCATTTTTATAACACAGGGTTTAAAGGCAGTCAAAACAGGTTCCGCTGTCTACCTGCAGAGTGATCTCCGACAAAGCTTGAACATGGAAGTTTTGATTTATATAATTTTGATGTGAATCCCACAGAAAAAACCATGAGAGTCTTTAGATGGATATAAAAAAACTGAAGAAACCTTATCTGGTCAGCGGCGGACTCAAGAAAAACAATACCTGTATCTTCTTCACGGCTCAGGGAAAAATTGAAATAGAGGGCTGTAACGATGCGCTGGACGTGCTGCTTCCCCTTTTTGATGGAAATAATGAATTAGAGAGCATTTGCGACAAATTGCCAGAGCCGAACCGTTCAGAGATAGTTGATCTCATTATGCTTCTCGCCGAACACCAAATCATTGTCGACTCCGACCGCATTTATGAAATTTTCTATGCCTATTCGCGATATCCTTCCCTGTTTTCAACTCAGTTGACTTATGACGAAAATATACAATTTTATTATGACAACAGTCATTTGTCTCCGATTAAAGGAAAGACTTTCGCACTCAGTCTGGATAACAGCGCCTTCACGAACCTTATTAAGAAAAGGAAGTCATCGAGACACTTTGTTCAAGAATCCTTGAGCGAGAATGACGTCATGAATTTGATGTGGGTGGCCTACGGCAAACATGGAGAAGGGCGGAGCTTGCAGGGAGATTATCCATATTTGACCTTTACGGTGCCCTCGGGCGGGGGCCTGTATCCCATATTTGTCTATCTGTTCCTTTTTAAGCCATGCGGAAAAATGCAGAAAGGCCTTTATCTCTGGCACAAGGAACAATCTGTCCTGGAGGTGATTAAGGAAGGCGATCATTTTCAAAAGGTGAAGGACTCCATTATTGGAGTTGAGGAGGCCTGTCTCCGAAACGCTGTGGGTTTGATCTGTCTTACCGCTGATTTCGAGAGGTCCGCTAAAAAGTACGGGAATCATGCTCTAAATCTCATACTGCTGGAAGCGGGACATGTCATGCAAAATGCCTATCTGTATTGTGCGGATAAGGATATCGGTTTCGTTGAAAACTATGGATTTCTTGCCCCAGATTTGGAGAAGGTATTGGGGCTGAGTTTTCCTAAAAGACCTCTGGTGCTAACGGCCGTGTTCGGCAAGATAGAACAACAGAATTAAGGGAAAGGGTGAACATATTTGGCAGGGGGAAGTCCTGCGCGGGATAGATTTCGGTTGGGGGTGCCAACCCGTCCAAACTGAAAGATTGGCAATCCCGGCGTCACGATCTTGACCACGGCATAACCGCAGGAACTACAGTCCGGTGTCGTGATATCAACCGCCACCGCGTGCGGAGCGAGAGTGCCTACCAGCTCAAGGATAGTTTTCTCTGTCGGATGCTCTCGTTCCGGACTGGCCTTGGTTATACCTCGGCGCAAAAGCTTGAGGAGTCTAAGGGAGCGTTTCTCACTGGTGTAATAGAGAGAATGCTCTCCTGCCCCTGCGAGAAAGGGGAGCCGTTGTTTATGCGAACCGGGAACAGAATTGTTCGTTTTGTACTGCCAGCCCCCGCAGGCTTCTACTGTCGCTCTTGCTGTAGCGTCGGGGAGCGCATATTTAGCCCCGGAGCCGAGTGATATCCAGGGAAACCTGTTTCCGGAAAGCGCGGCCAGCACGACGGGGATCTCCGGAGGTGAGGTGAGGCGCATCAGATGAAGTGTAAGGTTCGCGCGTTTCAGCCTCTCTAGAACGGGCTCTAACTCCGGCGGCAAAACTGCAGGATTTAATAGAGAGCCGAAATCTTGGCGGTGCCAGGCGACCGTCAGATGATAACGTTCGTAGACTTCAAACAGCGCTCTATCCCTGGCTTCCTCAAAAGACCTATGGCAGGCAAGCCCATGGGAAATAAGGGTGTCATATCGGGCCTCATCGGGATTCCACGACCTCTTCAAAAAAACTGAAGCGGCTGGAACGAATGTCGGCCGTCCATTCTTTAATGCCTTGCCTTCGATCCAGGCAATCTTCAGTTTCTCCGATAGAGACGCATACCCCAATTTGGACCGTTGCTCGGAATCGAAACCGTTGATGTGATCTAGAGGAGGGATTTTCCTCCCTAAATCCTTGGCGGAAGCTGTGATGAGCCGGCTCCATTCCGGACGAAACGCGGTGTAACGCTCAACCGTCTCGCCGAGCTGTGCCTCGGCTGTCGCGGATAGATCAATGCCTTGACCATAGGCATGATCTATTTCATGGGCATCCGGAACATGGATTCGACTTGTGACCGTGCTGCAAAGGAGATCTTTGTCTTTACTCATATTCTCGTAGGAAAAGCTTGACGTTATGCCGAGCAGAGGATCGCACAGGATAGCGGAAGTAAGCGGAGGCGATCCCGGAGTCCGCACCTGCCTGTGAGTGCACGTCGAACAATTGGGAACAGGCAGCAGAATGTGAATCGTGGCCTTGTCCTCGACAATCCGGGCAACTGGGGCAAACCGGGTATCTTTCACCTGCATCGCATCCACCAGAGCTGAGGGGAACTGGGAGTCTTCATGCTGGCTGGTCGAAGAATTCAGGGCAAAACCTGCCTCCTTAAGCCTGGCAACCAAGCAGTCAGGGCACGGAGCTCGGGCCCTGTCATGGTCGAAATGCATCAGGCAGAGTCCTGCGCTTGTGTCGATGGCGACGATCATTTTTTATTTTCTCCAGTGAATGACTGTCGTCGTCCGCATTCAGACAAGCCTACCTCTCGAAGCATATCTCGAACCGACTTGCGGAAAGTTTTTTGCATCAGCTCACAGAATAACAAACCCGGCTTGCGGTTCGGATCCCCGGTCGTCCAGACGCTCTGAGCCATGCATCCTCCGCCGCATAGGCCCTCGACCTCACAGCCCTCGCAGCCTTTGATGTGTCCGACATGATGGCTTCTTAAATGGTCAGGAAAAGGAATCACGTCGGACTGATCCAAGTCGGAGAGTTTTCCGTATATGCTGCCGGGGATAGCGTGGCAGGCCAGCAGGTTTCCTCTCGCATCAACAGATAGCTCGGTGCCTGATATTCCGCAGAAATGACCTGATGAGCCATCCGGCCTGAGCAGCACTTTGAAGGCATGGAACATAATGCCGAAAACAGGAAGATCAGCCTGCCTGCAGATGTCAACAGCACGGAAGAGATTGTGTTCGAGGTTGTTGCGCAGATGATCACTCATGAAGCGAGTTATGGGCGGAGTGAGGGAGAGCGAGACCGGGGCATCATATTGATCTCTGATCCGGATAGCATAGAGGGCAAGTTCATCCAATCCATCGATGTTGTGATCTCCTATGGTTGCCGCCAGGCTGAAGGGAACCTTCGATTCACCCAGGAGGTGTGCGGCTCGATTGACGAGGTAAAACGTTCCTTTCCCGTTCTTGAATATCCGTGAGGCATCGTGCCTTTTGCCCACACCATCGCAACTCAGTAAAACCATCATGCTTTTGCCCTTGCTCTGCAGGGCGTCCATGTGTTCCGGTTTCACAAGAGTCCCGTTGGTGTTGATAATCCAGGTGATGCTGTCCTCAGGAAGTCCTCGGGCAGCCGTGTCGAGGACATGTTTCATGACTGTCCAGTTAAGGAATGGCTCCCCCCCGAAGAGGCGGATTGAAGACTGCCGGAGGTCCACAGGACGGAGCAAATCCCTCCACGCGGCGATGGCGCGATCAGCCACATCGAGGCTCATAGGCTTGTTCGGCTTTTTGCTCTCATAACAGTAGCGGCAGTTCATGTTGCAGGCATCATCCAGGGCAAGGCGGAGATGATAACCCAGGCGAGGCGCAAAGACCCCCTGTCGCCATCGTTTCAGTGTCGGTTCATCCAGCCCATAATTATGGAGAAGGTCGTCAATGTCTTCAAGATCGAGATTGCGATCGCGCAGCGGGTCAATGCACTCGGGAAGGCAGTTCTCAAGAACAATCGATCCTCCGACGACACGGTTATATATCATTGTTTTGTTATCTTGGGATAAGACACGGATCGGCTTGGGAAAGGTTGAACGGGCCGTCACTCGCTCATCGAGATCGGAACGCCATTCGGCAAGAATTTCGTCCAGGGAGAGTTTGAAAAAATCATGCCGGCTGCGGGGGAGGGGAAAGGGTATCAAAAGAGCGTTTAGCCCTGCATCGCGAGCATCAGCCAAGAATTCATTTAAACCTACCTTATGGTCCAGGAAGGCCACGAAATCATGGGCAAGTGTATACCCCGGATTGGAGTCTACAGGTTCCTCAGAAAACTCCAACAAGCCTGAGTCGTGCCTTAGCCCGGTCTCATCTGGCAGATGACATTCCTTTACAAAGCGAATGAATTCCTCAATCTGGATAGTAGCTGAATGCAGGCGGGCTACGTCCTGAGGGGTGCCGGAAAGGTATTCACAAACGCCCTCTTCCAGCCACAGGGGCAGGCGAAGGCCGGATTGCCGAAGACTCAGGTGTGAAAACTCATGTGTCAAATTCTGGATGAACAGGTTCAGCCGGGCTTTTCCGCTGTGCGCCAGGATGGCATCGATGAGCTCTAGATTGACAACAAGCACAGAATACAAAACGGTTCCTGCCATCCATTTGAGAACCGTATTATCTGCTTTGAAATCAAGCACTTTGGCCATAGCTGAAGCATCTGGAAGGGCAAAAACACAGAATCGATAAGCGGTTGAGGACATATAATACGGGAGTCGCTCCCGGGCTCTGTCAAAGAAAGGGATCAATTTTTGTAAGCGGGATAAATCCTCTTCGTTTTGTGCCCCCAAGATATAAACGTCCGTCGTGTCATTAGCGCCTCCCTCTGACAACCGATTGAAAGCGACAATATCCGTATCTCGGCCCGGGCTGACGAGCAATCCTTTTTCTCTCAGGATAGAAAAAACCTCGGCCAAATTATCAGCTGAAAAAGTCCTTTCCAATCCTGCTTGAGTCCCTTCGCGGAGAAACCAGTTGAGGATGTGCAGGACATCCCCTGAGGCCAGAAGAGCACTGTCCGGAATCAACGGATTCTTGATTTCAATTTCATCGGCTTCATGTGCCCTCACCCGAAGGCCCTTCGCCGTTCGGAAATTCTGGAACCTTTCATTGTTCTGAGCCAGATCGAGTACTCGGCGAGAAAGAGTGCATTCGGTGACGGAACTCTCCTCCGATCCCGTATGGTACAGAACCATCATTTTTAGGTATCCCTGGCATTTGGTCAGCAACTCGCAGGTTTTGCAGGTCTCCATAAAGCTCAGCCACTCATTCTGCAGGTGTGCCGGCCGGTCAGGATTCAGCGCATTTTGGATCGAGGGAAAAAGCCTGTGAGGAAGTTGGGGATAGAAAGCTTTTCCGTCGGGCTGAACAATGATGTTCAGCGGCGGCCATGGGTCCGGCTCTCTGGGCTCACGTAGGCCAGTTGTCCAAGGTCCGAAAAATTCGATATGTCTGCGTCTTGCCCAGGATGACGCTTCCAGAAGACGCCTTGCATAAAGGACTAAAAGATCTTCACTCACATCATATTCACCATCGGGAAGAGCCATGAAAATCTGGCTGCACCCCATGTTCTCGGCAAGCTTGACGAGGGATTCCATGCGATCCACATTGTGTTCAGTCACAACGGAATTAATCTGGATGGCACACCCGGCCTTTTTCAGCTTGTCGAATCCTCTTATCACAGCCGGCCAGCTCGGTCTTCCGGTGCGATCGACTCTGCTGGCATTGGAAACCTCATCAGGCCCGTCAAGACTGAGGTGAACTCTAACCCCCATTTTCGCGCACTCCGCCGCAAGCCCTTCGGTTATCAATGTCCCGTTTGTGTTGAGGATGGGAGTGATTGTGAATCCTTTTTGCCTGAACCTCTTAATTTCTTTTACTACGGCTTTGAGGGCAGGTTTGTTGAGTAGCGGCTCCCCTCCATACAGGCTCACATCGGCGCAGGTGTAACCTTGGGATTCCAGATGCAAGAAAAAAGAATTGAGGCTGGATACGGCCACCTCAGCTGCCATGATCCCTGTGTTACTGTTGCTGGCGCGGAAGTGGCAGTAGCTGCAATTGAGGTTGCACTTTTCCGCCAGCACAAGGCGCAATTGAGATTTTTGGAGTGGAGGCAAAACAGTATAGTTCATCTCATAAAATGTCACTGCTCCACAGAAAGAATAGAACGAAGGCGAATATGAAAGATTGAATTAGATCGCGAAAAAATTCATCCCCGGACACAGCATGTGCAGCAATCCGAAGTGGCACCGCTTAACTTCATGTTGAGCCAATTTGACGTTTTGCTCGATGTCAGATCCATGCTCATCTGTATTGTACTTTTAGAGGATATTGCTCTTGTCTTTTGCGCTTGCAACGGAAGGTTCACGCTCGATTTCTCTATGTCTGTGCTTATTTCCAGATTTTTCGGTACCTTGATTTTCAGTTTCAATTTTTTGACATCTTCGATCTGACCGCCGAACAGCTGTTCGAGATCTATGGTCAGTAATCCTCCCGCAGCCAGGGCTCCTACCGCAGTGCCGGCTTTTTTGATCGCCTCACGGCGTGTTTCTTTCTTTGGCATGGCTTCACCTCCTTTCCCAATGACGAATTTCAAAAATTCTTATTTAATTTTTGCGTTTCCTTTTATGTATGTCTCAAATTGTCCAAATTATATTTTTTAAATCTTCTTTTTTCAAGGGAATTGAGGGATCTCATTTTTATTCTCTTTGACAATCGCATTTGACTGTGATAAAAATTTTTTCAACTGCATGTCCGTTTCTTCACAAAGAGACAACGTTATCAAAAAACTCAGTGCACCAATTCGTCAAAGCTTTGTCGGAGGGAGTTTGCCATGAAAAAGATTTCCATCAGCCTGCTCATATTTTTTTCTGTTGCGGCTCTGTGTATTCTTTCGGGGATTTGGAATAGTGCGGATGCCGCTCAGGTTAAGTTCACATCTGTCAGCCAGAGGAGCATCAAACTCGTGCCTGGCGGAGAATCTGTCACGGTCACCATGACCGGCGCCAATCTCAACTTGATTGAAACAGTAAAAATCTTCCGCAACAGGAGAGAATATCCAGAAGTGGAGGCCAGGCTCGGTGCAGCTTCGGCCACATCCCGAACTTTAACTCTGAAAGCGTCTTCTTCGGCTAAGCCCTTTTGTTGTCTGTCTCTACAGTTCATAGCAGGAAAGCAAGTCCTCAATGTTACCGAAAGGCATGTTCGCCTGGAAATTGTTGAGGCGCAAGAATCTATTCCAACTCCTCCTGTCGTGAAGCCCGTCGGAGAGTTGAAAGTGAGCTCTCTCGACAAACGGGAGATAGATTTAACGCCCGGAGGACAGCCGGCCGATGTGATGCTGCGGGGAAGCAACCTTGATCGGATCACTGCCGTTCAGGTGCTGTTTAACAGGCGGGTCACTCAGGAGGTGGAAGCGAGGCTGTTGTCCGGAGGGTCTGGCTATAGGGGGGTTAAATTGAGAGCAACTTCCACAGCCAAATCGGATTGCTGCTATGCCCTGAGGCTTATCGCCAACAAAGAAATGATTGATGTCCCGGAATCTCTCTTCCGAATTCAAGTGCTAACTCTGTCCCCAGTTCAAGATCCGATTCAAGACGATCTTCAAACGGTGGAAATGGACACTGAATTGTGGATGGGTCCTGAAATCAGTTATTGCCCTGAACAGGGAGATGTCGGTTCTGTTATTGAAATTCGCGGTAAAAGTTTAGGTGCTCCCAGCATGCCCGAGAAAACAAAGGTCGTTCTCTCGTACGATTACAGGGTGGATAATAATCCCGTCGAAGGCGAATTGGTCTCTGTAAGCTATAACTCTCTGAGAGTAAGAGTTCCCTCGGGAGTGAAAAAAAGAAATCCCTACGTTATTACGCCCGGTGGGCAGGCCCGGGCGCCCAATACCTTCAATCCCCTTTACAAGAGGCACTGGTCACCGAATATATTCACTCCGCAAGGAACGTTAGGCAGCTTGACACACATCTATGAATGTCGTTTCGTCTTTGCCCACGGGAATAAGAACTCGGCCTTTTTTCCTTCCAACGAATTGTTGACTCTGGGGATGAGTCCGTTTTATTTCACATATACTCCCTATGAACAGCGGATCGATCTTGGGGTGGCAAGCACGATTCTCCGCGTCCGAGTTGCCGGCACAAACAGACTTAAGCCCAGTGAAGTCCTGGAAACGACATCTTTCAGAATGATGGTGAATGGCATGAGTCTGAATATCAACCTCGGATTTGAAAGTTCGGGCACTGAATTCGTCGGCGAATATGAAACCCAAGATATTTTGACTGGGAGAATACACTGGAAACACTTCATGAACATCAACATTGACAACCTTGTCGTGGATGCGACTCTCCAACTTCAGAATTATTATCCCCCCGGCCTTATCATTGCTTCTCCCAGTGTCGCCGCCACTTTTTCCGCTAGTTTTTCCATTTTTGACACTCCCAGCTTTAACGTGGATAGAACACCCATAAAAGATTTCCTCGAATCAGAAGTGGAAAATAATATCAAGACCTTTCTGAATTCGGAAGGATTCCGTGTGCTCTTCGGTTCCATTCTCTCTGACTATGTGAAGCAGACATACCAGAGAACACCGGTCGTAACATTTAAAGGCGTGAGAGCGAGTGACGGCGGCATCACCTTCATCGGCTACACAACCTATGACAATTGATTATGTGATCCTTTCATTCGGGGATTTCTTGATCCAAAATTATTGCGGAGGTCAAACAACAGCCATGAAAATTATTAAAAAAACACAGTTTGTGTCGTTGGTTCGATTTGGCGTTCTTTTTCTGCTTCTGGGAATACTCGTCGTTTTCGGCCGAGGGTATCCAGGAGAGCAGACCGAAACAAATCCAATCGACATCACTGATTTCGGGCGTCAAGTTGGATTGAGCGACCCTCAGATATCACCGAACGGTGATTGGATCATCGTCCGGGCATCCAGGCCCAATTACGACAAAAACCAGTATGAAGGCCAGCTCTACCTCATAGATGTCAAGACCGGCGGAAAACTTCCCTTAACTTATGAACGTCCGTCTGTTCTCCAACCGCGCTGGTCTCCCAGCGGGGATCGGCTGGCCTTTCTGGCACTCAACAAGGATAAGAAACCTCAGATCTTCGTGTTGGATATGAAGGGCGGGGAAGCCCAACCGATTACTGATGCCAAACAGGGAGTGAAGGCCTTTGCCTGGAGTCCGGATGGCAGATCGCTTGCCTTCAGCACGGAAGATGAACCGGATAAACGTGAAGGTGACAAGAAACACAATAAGTCTTTCCGCGTCGGATCGAGCGTATATCTAGCGGATTCTGAACAGATGCCGACACAGCTCTGGATTGTTGCTTCGACTGGCGAGGGGGCGAAGCCAATGACGTCGGCTGCAGGTGGAATTCAGGCTTATTTTGGAGGGGATTCCTTTGACTGGTCTCCCGACGGAAAGTCGCTCCTCTACGTGTCACAGGCTACCCCTCATTCAGGTGATATTTTTCTCTGTTCTCTCATGGAGGTCGACGTTAGCTCCGGTCAGCATCGTACTGTTATTCCAGGACCAACAACGATCTTCGGTCCAGAATATTCGCCGGATGGGCGACACATCGCTTTTAGTCGATCTCGAGGTGAAGAACCGTTTTTTAATCCCGCCTCTATTTTCATCATGTCAAGGAGTGGGGAAAAGCCCATCGATGCGGCCGCACAGATAGACAGGAGTCTTTCCGGAACATGGATGCCGGACTCTCAATCGCTGCTGCTGAGCGGACCGGATCTGACTCGCATTTCCGTCTGGCACCAGCCGCTCAATGGAAAACCACAAAAACTCGATCTCGGGAACATTAATCCCTCTGGAAGAATAAGCATCAGTCAAAAAGGCCATTTGGCTTTTGTCGCTGCTGGACCCCGAATGCCGGAAGAGGTCTACTTCATGGAATCTGTCGACAGTTCTCCTCAGCGCCTGACCGACTTCAACGCAGAGTTGGCAAGTCGAAAAATTGGCAAGGTTGAAACAGTTCACTGGCAGGGGCCCGATGGGTTTAAAGAAAACGGTGTCATCATCCTTCCCCCTGATTTCGCGCAGGGAAAAAAATATCCTCTTGTGTTGTCGATTCACGGGGGGCCGATGTCCACTTCGACCGAAGCGTTCAATCTCAGAAACCAATTTATTGCTGCACAAGGCTGGATTGTTTTCAGCCCCAATTACAGGGGGAGCAATAACCAGGGCCGTGAGTTTCAGAGAGCCGTCATCAACGATGCCGGAGAGGGACCCGGTAAAGATGTAATGGCTGGGATTACCGCTCTTAAAAAGCGCGGCATTATCGACGAATCCCGGATGGCTGTTTCAGGTTGGTCTTACGGCGGCTACATGACCACCTGGCTGATTGCGCACTTCCAGGTATGGAAAGCGGCAGTGGCCGGCGCCGCTGTCACCGACTGGTTCGACTGGTACAATCTGGCCGATATGAACAACTGGGCAGGATTCGGGCTGGGCGGATCTCCCTGGCTCAATGACAATGCCGAAAATTACTGGCGGCAGTCACCCATTGCCTACGCCCATCAGATAAGAACTCCAACCCTGATCCTGTCGACCACACTCGATCCTCGTGTGACCGTTACCCAATCCTACAAATTGTATCACGCCCTGAAGGACAATAAGGTTCCTGTGGAGTTTATTGCCTACCCGGTGGGCGGCCATTTCCCCGGTGATCCGGTTCACCAGCGGGATATCTCTGTGCGTTGGGTCAATTGGATTGCCAAGTATTTCGAATAAGGCTATAAGAAGGAATACTCTTTTCCATAACGCAACATCTGTTTGACGTAGTCAGCGGGATAAGTGATTTGGATGTCTGTGATTTTTCCGTCCTCTTTCAGCACTTTGTATTTGGGGTTCATAAAGCCGCCGTAGGGTGCGATATTCAGTTTGGAATAGCGTTCAAGAACTTCCTTGTGAAGCTCTGGATCGACTTTGACCCCGTAGGTCTCAACCAGTGCCTGACCTGCCTCGATGTCTCCCTCGCTGGTTATCCGTTGAACTTCCTTCAAGAGCTCGCCAAAAAGCTGTCGAAGCCTGGGGTAGTCGTTGATCACGAAATAGGTTTTTCCGTCCTTGATCTCCCTGGTAATGATATTGGCGGACTGTCCTTTAACATAGACCCAATTGGAAATGAGCGCCCGTGCGCGCATGTGCGCCTGTTCGATGGTCTTTCCAGGCTGGATGCGTTTCAACTGGGTCATAATCCCGTTCTGGATGTAGGCATCGTAAGCGGCTTTGCCCACTTCCAGGTTGGGAATAAGGCCGATTTCAACCATTTTGTCATCCAGGATATAATACAGCGCAAACAGTTCGGCCCTGGCTTCCTCGACTGGGGAGGAATAGTTTTTGAGCGCATCGTCCGTGACTCCTGGCAGGAGTTGCCCCGAGCCATGCCCCAGAACCTCGTGCAGGTCTGTGTGCAGGTTATCGGCCAGTGCTCCGTATTTTTTAGCCCGCTCCACTTCCTCTTCGGTTAAGAAAAATTCCTCGTTTAAGCCTGAATTCAAAGTGGACTGATTGTAGCCGTAGGTGATGTTCTCCAGAGTCACGGATTTCGAGCCGTGATTTTTTCGAATCCAGTTCGGATTGGGGAGGTTGATACCTATGGGGGTATCAGGGTAACAGTCGCCGCCGAGCATGGCCACGGTTATCACTTTGGCCGTAACGCCCTTGACCTCCTTTTTCTTGAAACGCGGATCAGTGGGGGAGTTGTCCTCGAACCACTGAGCATTGGCCGAGATTATCTCGGTCCGCTTCGTGGCCTCCAGATCTTTGAAGTTGACCACCGACTCCCAACTGGCCTTCATGCCCAGGGGGTCATTGTAGACTTCGATAAAGCCGTTGACAAAATCGACTCTGGATTCCGTATCATTGACCCAGAGGATGTTGTATTCGTCGAATTTCTCCAGGTCTCCGGTCCGGTAAAATTCAATAAGCTTGGCGATAACTTTTTTCTGCTGATCGTTCTCTGCCACGCCGGCTGCCTTTTCCAGCCAAAAGATGATCTTGGCGATGGCGGGGCCGTACAACCCATAGAGGGAGGCGACTTCTTCGACAATCTCCCCATTCTTCTTGACAACTCTGGAGTTCAGACCATAGGAAATAGGGGTGGGATCATTTTCATCCGTGATGCTTTTGTAATAGGCTTCCACGTCGGCTTGCGTGACACCTTCGTAGAAATTGACGGCGGAGTGGGTCACCAGGTCCTTTGCCGCGTCCTGGGACACCTTTTTAGGAGCGACACTCGGATCGAAAAGGATGGGCTCGAGAAAGGCGATCAGATCATCGACAGTTTGACCCTCGGCCAGAGGAAACTCAACACCCTCAGAGCCTTTAATCAGTGAAGCAAAATAATCTGCTGTGAATCCGGGAGCGAATTTATCCGAGGCATAGTGGTGGTGGATGCCGTTGGAAAACCATACTCTTTTTGTGTAGGTCATGAACTCTTCCCACTGGGGGTCCGTGCGGTCGCCTTTATAGCCTTCGACTATCGCATCCAGTGTTTTGCGGATAGTCAGGTTGTGCTTGTAGTTCTGATCGAAGATGATGTCCCGGCCGCAGAGGGCGGCTTGCCCCAGATAATAGACCAGCTCTTTCTGAGCCAGAGACAGCTCGTCAAAGCCCGGAACCTGGTAACGCAGAATTCTCAGGTCGGCAAACTGATCGACCTGCCATTGGAACCCCTGGGCTACGGCCTCAGGCTCTGGCTCAGGCTGGGATTTTTGACAACCCGCAGCCACAAAAGCCATAACAAAAGCCAACGCAATAACAGTAAATCTCTTGCTTTTCATTCTTTACGTCTCCTGAGAGTTAATGGGATTGATTTGAGTCTCTCATAATACCCAAATTTATGCACTGAGTCCACTTTTGAGCCGATTGCCTTCCATTTGAGTTGCCAGCTCTTTGAATAGATGGTAATTTGATTATGATTCGGCATAAACAGCCGATCGAAAGATTCCCCATAGATTGAGGCTTAAAAGAACATTAACTCTGCGAATAGAGGTGTTGTGATGAACATGAGATGTCTGGGAGCTACGTTGGCGTTCGTGTGTGGCGTATCGGCCTCAGGGCATGCCGCAGCGGCACCTGCTGAAGATCTCTCTGAAGTGTTAAGACAGAAGAATATAAGGGCGAGCCTGGCCTGGATAGATTCTTCGGAAAACAGACTTGTGGAGTCTTTGGTCTCGTTGGCCTCTATTGTTTCGCCTTCAGGCCAGGAGCAGGAGCGGGCGCAGTGGGTGGCCGGGCGGATGCGGGCCATTGGGCTTGAAGATGTGCGCATAGACGCCACATCGAATGCGGTCGGACGGATCAAGGGTCGTTCCGGAAAAGCTGTCATTTTCATAACCACACTCGATGACCTGGGCCCGATTGCGAATCTGCAGCAGGCCTCCGGAAAGGGACCGCATCGCGAAGGCGATCGTGTCGTCGGACCGGCGACCGACATTCAGTCGGTCAATGCCGCTGCTCTTCTGGCGGCAGAGGCTTTGGTGCGAGCGAGAATAGCTCCCGAACATGATCTCGTGTTTGCCGCAGTAGCCCAGGAAGAGACCGGATTGATCGGGATGAAGGCCCTCTTCGAATCCTGGAAAGACCGTGCTGTCGGATGGATCGACGTCCTGGGAGACGGCCGGGAGATTGTCTACGGTGCCGGATTTATTCACTGGTGGAAAATTATTGCCCGCGGGCAAGGAGGGCATACAGAGGAAGATGGAACTCCTGCCGTTAACCAAGGAATAGCCCGTGCGGTGGATCGCATACTCTCTCTGCCGCATGTCGAACAACACGAACACACGTACGTCAATGTGGGCATCATCCGCAGCGGAGAGGTGTATAACCACAAGCCATCCACCGGCTGGTTCTCACTCGACCTGCGTTCCATGCGGGGAGATGTAATCCGTGAGATGGAGACTGAAGTGGCGGCTGTGCTCAGTCGTGTAGAGGAGGAGACCGGCATCCGGTTTGACATGCAGTCCGTCGCTACCCTGGACGGCGGTCAGGTGCCGGGCGCCCGGGAATCACGGCTTGTCCGGCTCGCCGTCGACGTGTCGCGGTACCTCGGCGCCGACCCAATTGTCTCCTCCCGAGGATGCTGCAACATGAGCATTCCGGTTTCTCAAGGCCGTTTCGCCATCGGACTCCACGGTGTCCGCGGGGGCAAGCGGGCAACGGCTGAAGAGTGGGCGAGCATCCCGGCCATGATCCGCACGGCCAAGTTTGTGTCCCTGCTCGCCGCGGTGTACCAGGAAGACTGACACCGGGTGATATCAGAACGTTGCAGCTGTCTGCTTATCTGATTTTTCCGCACGAAATACACATTGCAGCCATGCAGAGGGGAGTATTCATGGGGATCCTCTGCGTTCTTCCTGTCGTTTTTACCCCGTTAAGTCCATCATCAGGCTGAATACACGTATGAGATAACAATCGCCGTGATTTTACGCCGCATTGACACCAGTGATGGAAATTTGTGATACTTCATTCCGAAGACTGAGTGGGGATCTTTATGATAAGCATAATAGATACATCAAGGAGGAAAGCTGATGGACTCGCAAATTACGGATCTATACCGGGAGTACAGGAGTGGCTTGCTCGACCGGCGTGAGTTTCTGAAAAAAGTGACCGTGCTCGCCGGTGGAACGGCAGCCGCCTGCACACTGCTGCCTAAACTGGAAGGTTGCCCAGCCCGAGCCCAAGTCGTGGCCGAGGATGATGCCCGGCTTCACGTCGAAGACATCAAATATCCCGCTGAAAAAGGGGATATGCTGGCCCATTTTACCCGGCCGAAGGGAGATGAAAAGCTCCCCGCGGTGGTCGTAATTCATGAAAACAGGGGTCTCAATCCGCACACGAGAGATGTTGCCCGGCGCATGGCCCTGGAGGGCTTTTTGGCTTTGGCCCCGGACGCCTGCTCTCCGCTGGGAGGAACGCCCGATGATGTCGATGAGGCCAGGGCAAAGATGAGGGAGCTTGACAGCGAAGCCACAGTCAAAAATTTCGTCGCTGCGGTCAAGTACTTGAAGACGCACCCTCAGTCGACGGGAAAGGTGGGGTGCACGGGCTTCTGCTGGGGAGGAGGCGTTACGAACCAGGTTGCCGTTAACTGTCCAAGCCTTGATGCCGCCGTCCCCTTTTACGGACGCCAACCTGCAGCCGAAGATGTCCCCAAGATCAAAGCTTCTATGCTCATTCACTATGCCGGTCTTGACGAGCGGATTAACGCCGGCATCGAGGAGTTTGAGGAGGCGCTGAAAAAAGCAGGTATTGAATACAAAATCTACATGTACGACGGGGCCCAGCACGCCTTTTTCAACGACACCAGCACCCGCTATCACGCGGAAGCGGCCAACCTTGCCTGGAAGCGCACCATCGCCTTCTTCAAGGAAAAGTTGAAAACCTGAAAGAATAACGTCAGGGTCATCGAATAGCTTAGCGGCTTGTCAGAGCTCAAGTCATGCTGTTTAACTGCTTGTAGTAGCCCCCATATTTGGTCCGGTTGACGCTGCCTGCGGTTTATATATCATTCATTCTCTTGTTCAAGCAGCATTTCTTGTATTTCAATCCACTCCCGCAGGGGCAGGGATCGTTCCGGCCGATCTTAGAGGCGATTCGGTCAGCGGTCGGGTCTTTTGAAGCTTGCGTAGGTGTTGTTGACTGCTCAACCATCAGGTTTTGTCGGCGCCACTGCGCCGCGACCTCTTTCACGAACGACCGGCAGTGGTTGAAAAACCGTTTATATCCCGCACACAGGTAATTCAATCCAGGTTCCCCATCCGGTGTCCGGATGAAGCGATTCTTCGGGCACTCGCCGTTGCACATATCCCGCACTTCACATTCCAGGCAGTAGCCTGGAAGGGCATCCCGCTTGATCTGTCCGAACGCTCTCTGTGCCGGACTTTCCAAAAGTTCCACCAGAGGAGTCTGTTTAATATTTCCAAGCCGATGCTCGGCATCGACGTAATGGTCACATGAATAGAAATCCCCGTTGTGCTCGACGACAGGAATTTCTCCGCAGACCGGACGAAAAATGCACAGGGAATGCTCCTGATCGAAGGCTGTTCTGGTTGCTTCTTCGAATATCTGGACTTTGATCAGGCCGATATCCTGTTCCACCCACTCATCAAAGATGGTGCAGAGAAAATTGCCCCAGGCTGCGGCTGTCATGGTGAGGTCGCTGACGCCCCTCTGGGCATCCGGTTGGGGTTCGACCATGGGCAAAAAGGTCACGTAAGACGCTTTGATCTCTTTGAAGAAGCGGTAGACTTTGAGAGGGTATTGTGCGTTGTGGGCATTCACCACACACAGGATATCGTGAGGAATTCTGTATTGCTGCAAGATGTGATATCCGCGCATGGTTTGAGCAAAGGTCGGCTGTCCGTCTTTGGTGAGGCGGTAGCGGTCATGCATATTTTGAGGCCCATCCAGGCTGAGTCCGATGACGAAATCTTCCGAGCCCAAAAATCGGCCCCATTCCGTATCGAGTAGAGTACCGTTGGTCTGCATGCCGTTGAGGATGCGCCGGTTAGGGGGCTGATGCTTGCGCTGGATCTCCACAATCTTGCGGAAGTAGTCCAAACCCAGGACGGTCGGTTCTCCCCCATGCCAGGAAAAGCGAATCACCTGCTCGGGATAAGCTCCGATGTGCTGGACAATGTACTCCTTCAGGATATCATCGGACATCCGGAGTGATTTGCCCCTGGGATAGAGGTTTTCCTTTTTCGAGTAGTAACAGTAGCGGCAGCCTAGGTTGCAGATGTAGCTGATCGGTTTGGCAAAAATTTGAAATTCGTGCGAAGCCTTAGCCATTGCCGAATATTCCTTTTCTATTAGAGCAAATTGAAGCTCACATTTCGATAAGAATTCGCTTTTACCGTGATGAGTATAGGCAGATAGACGATCCGGGTCAATGGAGCGAATGGGCAGAACGGCTAACTTTAATGAAAAATAAGAATGAACAAAGAATTTGTTGTCCGGTCTGAATATGGTACTATAAAAGAACCGGAGGTTGGCTATGAAGATTTCGGAAGATATAAAGTCTGTCACTTACCTTAAAGCCAGGGCTGCAGATCTTTTGAAACAGATCAATGAAACGCACAGACCTGTGATCATTACTCAAAACGGTGAACCCAAAGCTGTTTTGCAGGATTCAAAAAGCTATGAGAACATGAGAAATGCCTTGGGCCTCCTTAAATTGATGGCTCAGAGCGAAGAAGATATAAAAAAAGGCAGAACTAAATCCCAAGATGAAGTGTTCGCCACTCTCGAGAAGACAGTTAAGAAGTGAATAAAAAATTTGAAATTGTCTGGGCAGGCATTGCTCAAGGTGACCTTGCTAGAATAATCGAATACACAGCCTATGAAAATCCTGTGAATGCATCAAAAGTCTCAGAAAAATTAAAGAGGAAGATCGCAAGTCTTCATCATTCACCCAAACGGGAAAGGATTATCTCTGAGTTGCGGGAATTCGGAATTTATCAGTATCGTGAATTGATTGTATCTCCTTGGAGAGTGCTTTATAGGATACGTGAGGACAGAGTATATGTTTTGGCTGTTTTGGATTCCAGGCGAAATATTGAAGATATACTTCTAGAAAGAGTTTTAGATGAAGAATTTTAACAAGATAATTTTTATGATCGGGATTGTATCCTTATTTAGCTATGCAACGATTGCAGATACGGATGATTTGGATAATCGAGTTAAGGAATATCTTGACACTCACGATTGGGGCTGGGGCGATATGAATGTGCCGGCTGTGGATGGACGGACTCTGCACGGCATCATTCTCAAGAACAACTACACCAGAGCGGTGGAGATCGGAACATCCACCGGGCATTCCTCGATCTGGATTGCGTGGGCCTTGAGCAAAACCGGAGGAAAACTCATCACTGTTGAGATCGACGAACAGCGTCACCGAGAGGCTTTGGCAAACTTCAAGGCCGCCGGGCTTTCCGAATACATCGACGCCCGTCTTGGAGACGCCCACGAGATCGTCCCCGCACTGGAAGGCCCTTTCGACTTCGTTTTCAGCGATGCGGATAAGTATTGGTACAAGAACTATTTGATGGCGCTGCTGCCCAAGCTTGAGGTCGGAGGCTGCTACACAACGCACAACGTGTACCAGGGGAGAGATGGCCGGGGTCGAGGACACAGCGCCAGTTATGTGAATTACCTGCTCAGCCTGCCCAACCTGGAAACAACATTTGATAGCCGGGGTTCCGGTCTTTCCATAAGCTACAAAACAAAGAAATAAGAATAAGTTTTTCACTACACCCTTTTGGAGGAATTCATATGGAAAAAAGCCAAAAAAAGACGGCAATATGTGAGGTGTGTAAAAATCTAAAAAAAATGGGCGAGTTGTTTCCGCTGGAGATGGTCCATGAACCTGTCTTTAAGATTATCCAACAAGAACATCCTGGTTTATCCAAGACAGGGTATATTTGTTCGGAAGATCTCAATAAATATCGCATTGAATTCATAAAAAAAGTGCTCGAAGAGGAGAAGGGCGAGCTCTCCGCACTCGAAGAGGAGGTTGTCAGAAGCATAAAAGAACAGGAAACTGTATCGAAGGATATTAACGCTGCATATGAACAACGTATAAAGTTTGCAGACAGGCTATCTGACAAGCTTGCCACCTATGCCGGGAGCTGGAAGTTTATTATTGGATTCGCTGTAACGCTGTTGGCGTGGATTATTATTAATTCGGCAGTGATCATCTTCAGAGTCTTTGATCCCTACCCTTTTATCCTTCTGAACCTCGTTCTGTCGTGCCTTGCGGCTATCCAAGCACCCGTCATCCTGATGAGCCAAAATCGCCAAGATGCAAAAGACAGACTGAGGTCCGATTATGACTACCGTGTGAATTTGAAGGCCGAGCTTGAAATCCGTTATCTTCACCAGAAATTGGATCATTTCCTCAAAAGAGAGTGGCAAACTCTGCTTGAGATTCAGCAAATACAGGTAGAACTGATGAAAGAACTCTCCGAGAGTAAAGAACAAAAGAAATAAATTTCATTCATTTTTTGCCAAAAAAATATGCGTGGCTTGAATCTTGCAATGATTTCTGGGATATTATGTCGTTATGAAAATCTCTCGAAAATTCTATCGGACCCGGGAGCCCCGCAAAGGAATCCCTCTGAAAAAAGTAGTCCTTTTGGTACTTCCTCTCATTGTCGCGGGCGGGGTATGGTTTTGGCTGGTCAAATTCGAATCCGAAAAGCCGACGGTCATCCTGCTTAACGAGACACGGTACATCGAACCCGAACTGGCACTCCGCGTGGAAGACCGAAAGAGCGGGTTGGACGAGATCCATGTCGAAGCCGTTCAGGAACAGGAAACCTTTTCCCTTTTCCGGGAGAAATATCCTGGGAAAACCGGTTTCGTTGAGAAACGACTTCCCATGCGACCGCTCCCATCTGGCCTGAAGGAGGGCGAAGTCGTTCTCCGCATCACAGCACGAGACCATTCCTGGAACGGCGGAAACAAAACCGTCCTGGAAAAGAACATGACCGTCGATATTCGACCTCCCCGTCCCGTGATCATGGGCGGGCCGCACTATATCAATCAAGGCGGTTCGGGATTGATCATGGTGGCAGCGAATGAGGAAACGCCCGTTGTCGGGCTTGAGGTCGAAGATGGCTTTTTTAAAGGGTATCCTGTTGCGGAATCCCGGCATGTCGTTTTTTATGCGCTGCCGCACGGGGCTCCTTCTGATACGACTATGCATTTGGCCGCGGAAGATGCGGCCGGAAACCGTACCCAACTCAGCTTCAGGCCCAATATCCGGGGCCGTTCATTCCGCCGGGATAGGATCGGCATTAGCGACGGGTTCCTGGCCCAAGTCATTCCCTATTTCAAGGATAATGATCCCAACCTCGAGGGTACGGACCTGGAGATTTTCATCCGCATGAACGGGGAGCAGCGAAAAAAAGATGCTGACCGGATTCGCACGATATGTAAGGATACGGAGCCACAGCAGCTCTGGTCGGGCGCGTTTCTCCGAATGCCCGGCGAAACCACGGCTTCCTTCGGAGATGAAAGAACCTATTTCTATCAGGGCAGGGAAATCGACCGTCAGACCCATCTGGGGATTGATCTGGCTTCACTGGTGCAGAGTCCCGTTCCGGCGGCGAACCGCGGGAAGGTTGCCTTTGTGGGAACGATGGGGATTTACGGCAATACGGTCATCCTGGACCACGGATGCGGCCTGTTCAGCATGTATGCCCATCTCAGCCTGATCGATGTTGAGGCCGGTGTTGTGGTCGATAAGGGAGATGATCTCGGCAGAACAGGTTCCACAGGTATGGCTGGGGGGGACCATCTCCATTTTGCCATGATCGTCCAGGGTGTCTTTGTCAATCCCGTGGAATGGTGGGACCCTCACTGGATCCAGGACAACATCGATTTGAAATTGGAATAGAAAGCTCCTGTCAGTGAAGCACCTTTGATCAAAGACTGGGTTAAAGTATATCGGTATGAATGGCCATGAATTTCAAGGAATTAATAAGAATTGATCAAAAACCGGCATTGTATGCACCTGGTGATGCGGTGATGTGGACGGATGAATACATCTCCCAACAATTATTGAAAATGCATCTGGACCCGGAAACAGATTCAGCTTCGAGAAAACCTGATAGCATAAAAAAAACCATAGCGTTTATCCTGAGATTTTGCCAGAAAGAAAAAATGGACATTTGCGATCTGGGCTGTGGACCGGGTATCTATGCCGAAAAACTCGCCCTCATCGGGCATAATGTAACAGGAATCGACTTTTCGAAAAATTCAATTGCCTATGCAAAAAAACATGCCGTAGAGAAAAAACTGGATATCGATTACCGGTGTGAGAATTATTTGTCATTGGACGATCATGAAAAGTATGATTTGATCATGATGATCTATACGGATTTCGGGGTATTAATACCGAAAGAAAGAGATCAGCTCCTGTCCGTCGTATTCAAAGCCCTCAAACCCGGAGGCATTTTTTTATTTGATGTATTGAATGATAAGAATTTGGAAGAGAAATTTAAGGATCAACGATCTTGGAAAGTTGCCGATGGCGGGTTCTGGAGGGATCATCCCTACCTGGAATTGGTCCAGGAAATTCATTATCAGGATGACCATGTATTTTTAAAACAACATAGCATCATTGATGATGACAATACATGTACAACCTACAGATTCTGGACACATTACTATAATGAGCATACACTGAGACCCATCCTGGATAGCAAAGACTTTGTGCACATTGAATGTTTTGACAGGGTATTACCTGAAAGCGATATCTGGAACGGGGAAAATGTCACATTCTACAAGTTAAATAAACCATACAAACCATCACAGTCATGAAAAAACCTGCTATGATAATCGCACTCTATTTGGTGCGCCCGTAACTCAGCGGATAGAGCGGTGGACTTCGAATCCAATTTTGGAGGTTGAGCTAAATCCTTTAAAATGAGCTAATTATATTGTTTCTGATTTAGATACTTTTAGGTGCTTTTACGTAGTTTTCGATCCTTTATGGACACTATTTAGACTCCAGAATCTTTATAGTTTCATTTAATTCTTCAACCCCGCCAGCCTCTCCCTCGCAGCTTCCACCTCAGCTATCCCCGGGTCAGCATCCTTCCACAGGTCGAGGAATTTCTCCTGTTGTTATTCCTTCACATCCAAAGGAAGGTTCATCTTTCGCAGAAGTTCCTGGAACCGCGGCTCATCGCGCAAACTGTCATATAGAGGAGCCGTTGATATATAAGGTATCCAGGGGTCATGCATTTCGTAAGATTGTTCCAGACAGTCCAACGCCCGCTCTTTATTCCCGGACATGAGATACAAATCAACAAGAGCACCACGTGGAAGAAATTTAGATTTAGACTGCGCTAGAAGCCTATCAGCTTCGAGGTTTAGTGTACCGGCAAAACCCAGTTTTTCATATTGATCAAAGACATGGTCAAAATCTTTTAATAAATCACATTTGCTATAATCTAGTTTTATGAATTCGAATGCTTCTCCATATCTTCCTGTTAAATAGAGAGCTTGATAGAGTACGCCTGTGGTTAATAACATCGTGGGATTCTTTTCAAGCACTTCACGGCAGATTGAGATACAATCGTCATATTGGTGCCTGGATAATAAATCCTGGCTATAAAAGGTCTTAATAAGGAGACTATGCGGATCTAACTTCAGGGCCAGTTCAATATGCTCCGTGGCTTCTTCCTGTCGCCCCAGTATGCGCAGTAGATGCGAATAATATGCGTGTCCCGCCACATAGTTAGGATCAATGGCAAGAGCTTTCTTAAACGCTTCGTCGCCCGCCTTCCAGTCATACATCCCCCAGACATACAAACTAGCCAGCTGCTGATGTGCTTCCGCGAGGTTGTTCTCCAATTCAAGGGCTCTTTCTAAAGCTTCGATTATTTTGGGCCTTGCCTCATCAGGGGGTGCCAAGTGAAGCTGCTGACGCCATAGCCAAACACCGGCAATGCCTGCATAAGCAAGGGCAAAGTCAGGATCTTTCTCTTTTGCCAGCTCATAGTACAGCATGGCTGTATCCAAGTCATTTAGATTGCCTTTATAATGATGGAACTTGCCTTTAAGATAGGCATCGTAACTTTCCGAATTGACCTTGCGGGCGCTGGTCAGCCGAGTCAATTCATCAGCTCTCAGATTGATTTGGGCTTTCTCAGCAATGGCGCGTGCCATTTCGCCGTACATCACCAGAACGTCGGACTTGGCCCTTTCATAAGTCTGTCCCCACAGATTCTGCTCCTCAGGAAGGGCGTCTATCAACCGCACTTGAATGCGGACTCTGTCGCCTGCCTGCTGCACAGATCCTTCTACGACAACATCCACGTTCAATTCCCGTGCAATCTCTGACAGGGTTTTATCTGTCTCCTTGTATTTAATAACTGACGTTCGGGAAATAACCCGCCGAAGCCCGCTTATCTGGCCCAACTGACAGATCAATTCCTCTGTCGCAACATCTACAAAGAATTCCTTCTCGGTATCGCCTGTGAGGTTCTCGAGCGGCAGGACCGCAATGGAATCGATCGCTTCTGCACGACCAGTGAAAAGAGTCAGAGCCAGCACAGCTATAACAATCACCGCAGAAGCTTTTTGTGTCAGGATTTTCAGAATGACACTTAGGGCACTTAACCGACATGGCTTCCCTATTCCTTTGCCGGCTATAGAATATAAATTTAGGATATGAGTGTCACTTGGATTCACATAGGATTCGTATAGACTCCGTTAATCCCAGGACAGAATCACTTCTTTTTATCGAGCGCTGTGAGATATTTTAGATCTTCTAAATCTTTATAACGATTGGCATTGCGTTTATTTTCTATTAAATCCTCTAATCCTATATAGCACACTACATGCTTCTTATCCTTGATTTCCACTTCTTCAAGTGTACGGTTAGGCCACGCCTTTTCGAATACGACTCCGGAAATATAATTAATGAGGTCGATCCTGTTAGGAGGACGCCCGAATTGAATGATCACACCTTTCTTTAGAAATTCCGTGTGATTTTCAACTCCAGGGACCACCCCTCCCCAAAAAGTCTCTAGAGCTGTAAACAGAGATTCTGCATTTTCCTGAGTGCTTTCATAAAAAATGTCAATATCGCCGGTCAATCTGGCATGACCATAATAGATTACGGCTTCACCGCCTACAATCAGATATCGAACTTTATGAACAGCTAAGAGTCTTAGAAACTCCAAAATGTCTGGAGAAAAATAGGCAGGATCCATCTATCTATGCGAAGCTCTTACGTCTACTGTATTTTTCCCATAATATCGTTCGCGGAGCGTTTTGGCCACTGCTTGTCGATCCGAAGGAGACATCTGCGTATGCTGCTGAATATCATAAGCTTCAGCCTCTCTGAAGTTTTTAAATTTACGCACCATAGGTTCCATGATTTCTCTCGAAAAATAAGTCTTCTTAAATATTATATCTAATCTAGGAGAAATACTGAATCGTAAATTTTTGGATGTATTGCAGCCTTAACTGAATGTTAATACTACAGTAAATGATTAGTGTAAGAAGGCCATTGGTGGTGGCCAGAAAATTAACTTTTTGGCTGGTACAGTTTTTGGGTGGGGATCCTCCGTCAGCTTCATCACCTTCGTATATGGTGTATATCTGGGGTTGATTTAAAGCAGCAGCTGCCTGAGCCTCTTGAAATAACCTCCTTTTAGCTGCCTTATCCTTTGTCAGCTCAGCTAGGAGAAACTTGAGGGCTACAGTACGATTAAGCCTAGTGTCCTTAACCTTATAGACTACCCCCATGCCACCTCTGCCAAGCTCGGATAGGATTTTGTGCTTTCCTGTGATTGTTTTACCAGGGGAGGCTAGGGGAGGGGAGTCAATCATATTTGGCTTATTTTCTTTCATAAATCTGCTATAATAATCCCACTCAATTTGGCGCGCCCGTAGCTCAGCTGGATAGAGCAGTGGACTTCGAATCCAATTTTGGGGGTTGAGCTAAATCCTTTAAAATGAGCTAATTATATTTATTATCAGAAATTTGCATTGTTTCTGATTTAGGTACTTTTACGTACTTTTACGTAGTTTTCGATACTTTATGGTCACTATTTAGACACCAGAATCTTTTTATTCTTGTTATCTCCGCCCAAAATGTCCAAAAGGAATTCCTAATAGCAGCAAAGGAGAGTATTTCAAAGATCCTTTAATACGTTAGTTTGACCATTATTTAACGTTATTTTATAATTATTGACGGTTCGTGAAATAATCAGAAAGGGAGATCGACTTTGAAGAAGCTTTCTCGCATCGTTATTGACGATAAAATCCATTTCGGAAAACCCGTGATCAAAGGGACAAGAGTACCCGTGGAACTCGTCATCGCAAAGCTGGCCGGCGGGATGACATTTGAGGAAATTCAAAAAGAATACCGAATTACTCGAAATGATTTGTTGGCCGCCCTGGATTACGCGGCTAAAGCTCTTTCCGGTGAAGAAATCAGAGTCATCTCCTAAATTGGCCAAGTTCGTTATCGATGAAGATATTGCCCGGTCGACGGGGAACCTGCTTGCCGACGCTGGCTATGAAATAATCGACATTCGCGATCAAGGCCTTCGAGGCGCGGAGGACGAAAAGGTTTTCCGTTTTGCACAATCCGAGAAGGCTATTCTTCTAAGCGGGGATGTCGGTTTTGGCAACCTGAGAAAATTTCCGCTTGGCCGCCATCATGGAATTCTGATTGTCCATTATCCAAATGAATTACCGGTCCAAGAAATCAACCGTCAACTCCTTCAAGCGCTGAACCAACTAAAGGACGCAGATCTATCGAAAAACCTCACCATTATTGAACCTGGGAAAATCAGAATACGAAGGCACAAATAGATAAGTGAGAAAGCGATTAAAGAAGAAAAAGAGATCTTGTGCCCTCTGCAAGCCTCATAAAATGGGCAAAGCTTTACGTTGGAAGCCGGCTGAATACGACAAGCTTATGAGGGACGACAGGGAAATTAGAGATGCTTTGCGGGCACAACTCGAAGATCACATGTAGATCGCTGATTTTTGTATAGAATCTGCTTCTTTGCAGATCTTAGCCAGAGTCGGCATGGTTTCCCAGTTTGGCTTATTTTCTTTCATAAATCTGCTATAATAATCCCACTCAATTTGGTGCGCCCGTAGCTCAGCTGGATAGAGCGGTGGACTTCGAATCCAATTTTGGGGGTTTTGCTAACTTCTTTATTATGAGCTAATTATATTTATTATCAGAAATTTACATTGTTTCTGATTTGCGTACTTTTACGTACTTTTACGTAGTTTTCGATACTTTATGGTCTCTATTTGGACACCAGAGTCTTTATAGTTTTGTCTAATTCTTCAACTCCGCTAGCCTCTTCATGGCATCTTCGACCTCTGCGTTGCCAGAACAGCATCCTCCATTTAACCACGGACAAAAAGAACTCTTATCCAGATCATAATTCTTTTTTAGGATCTTGGCGTTTGTTTGAGTCAGCTTGATAAAAAAATAGAAATGAATTAGGATTTTAACGAAAAAGGGAATAGAAATATGACAATTCCGGAAATAAAAAATAGAATAACACCAGTTCTCAAAAAATATGGGGTCATAAAGGCCTCCCTATTCGGATCAATTGTCAAGGGGGGAAGCACAGAAGATAGTGACATCGATATTTTAGTTGAGCTGCCTGAAACGGCAACGCTGCTTGAATTGGCCGCATTAAAAATAGAACTCGAGGATACTCTAAAGAAGAAAGTAGATGTTCTCACCTATGATTCTCTCCATCACCTTCTCAAGGATAAAATATTACATGAACAAGAGGCTGTTTTGTGAAAAAAGATTTTTTGATTTTTCTCAAGCACATCCTAGAATCGATTGAGCTCATCGAGGATTACGTAAAGGATACAACTGAAAAGAAATTTCTAAGTAGTCCCCAACAACAGGATGCTGTAATTCGAAGAATCGAGATTATCGGAGAAGCTATTAAAAACATTCCATCAGAATTCAAGGATAGACACCCGGAGATCCCCTGGAAAGCGATCTCTGGAATGAGAGATATTCTCATTCATGAATATTTCGGGATTGATCTGAAGCTCACTTGGAGAGTTGTTAAGTTAAGGATTCCAGAACTAAAAGAGAGAATCCTTGAAATTAAAGAGAAGATTGAAAAAGAAAAACTTTAAATTATCTCTGGTTTAAGTTTACCAGAATCATTCGTCCCATTCACGATGGAGAGTGTCTTCATCATCCACCCAATCTGGCTCTTCCCATACCATACCACGCCGGCCTGGGACTTTCCGTGTTGGTCCAGCCCGGTAAAAGTGACATGATTTGGGGCCATAACAAAATGTCTCAGACCGATACTTTCGTTGCCTCGGATTCCAATGATCAACAATCATCTCGACTGCCATGCGGCAACCCCAGATACAGGTCAAGCATTTAGTAGCATACGTACGAGAATCGAGCCTGCGGTGACCTCTTTGGCGATACGTAACATGGTCATCCGGAATACCTAGCCACGGAGGCGGCGTGCCGGGATCCTGAAGGGATCGCTCCAGGATGTTAAGTTTGCTGGTCTTGTAAAATTCGACAGGTTCAAGCCGCAGGTCTTCCACCGGCAGACACTCACCCTCTACAAGATAACCGGCCTGGAATTTGTGCTTAGCTTGAGCTCCTTTGCCTATCCCGACGAGAAACTCTTTCTCCTGATCTCTTAACATTCCAGTAACGCGGAGAGAATAACCGAGATAGGAATGACTGCGTTGGTCGAATGACCTGGTAAGGCGTATCCGAGGCTGTACAGATAAAAGCCTTCCTCTCCATCGTATTTTTTCAGTGGTCATTTTGCATTAGTTTCCTATTAACTAACCGACGCCTTTACCTGTTATTCTCCATTCTTAGGGTTTCCTGGCCAGCATCCCTTTATAGTAAAAGGAATATCTTGCTACACCTCAAAATTCTCCCATTCGTGTTTGACTCTTTCCATGAGCTTCTTGAAGCGGGGCTCACCGCGGATGTTTTCGAGGAAGGGATCGTATTCATTAAGAAAAGGGTAATTTATACAGCCAAGGTTAATCCATTCTTCTAGCCAATTCAACGCTTCTTCTTTTTCTCCGATCAGAGAGTAGCTTGTCACAAGGCACCAGGGATTTGTGAAATCAATTCTACTCCACTTTAAGATCTGTGGAGTAATTGACTGTAAAGTCTCCTTTTTTTTCCCCTGTAACGCGTATTTTAATATCACACAAAGCTGAGTAGAATTGCTGTCCGGATTTGCTTTTACACTTTGGTCAATTACGGAGAATGCCTCTTCGAAGCGATTGTTATATGCAAGAGTCAACACATAGAATATAACTATTGGATGACCTGCCTGCACTAGCTGGTGTGTTCGGGTCATAAGCTCAAGTGCTTGGCTAAGCCTACCTTCGAACAGATTTAGGATTGAGGCGGACCAGCAACCATAAAAACTGAGTGGATCAATGCTAAGATGCTTCTCAACAAGTGGGGCGGTAGCAGCCGTTTTACCAAGAAAAAGGTAAACTACTTCAAGATGAAACAGGGCCTCGCAGTTGTTTGGATCAAGTTCTAGGGCCCTTTTAAGGTGGAATATAATTTTTTTCATGTTCCTTGGAGTTTCATGAAAGAAAGACAGAATACCTATGACAAAATGTCCTTCTGAGGAATCACGGTCCAACTCCAATGCTTTTTGCCCATAGGTAAGCCCTTTGTTCAGATATTGCTCTTCCGATCCCATATTGAAATGCTGCCAATAAGCATAACCTAACCCAGCATAGAGAATGGCACTTTCTCCGATAATTTCAATGCCAGTTTCCAAGTGCTGAATAGCACGATCTACCCCTTCTTTAGTGAACGTGTCTATTTCATGTTTGGCTCTTAAGTAGCACTCATAGGCCCTAACATTCTTGAGGGGGCGTTCAGTTATTCTTTGCTTCTCCTCTGCACTCAACTTCAACTTAAGTTCATCTACGATGGATCGCGAAACCTTTTCCTGGATATCAAACACATCATCAAGTGTCCCTCTGTACTTTTCTGCCCATAGATGTACGTCGTTAACAGCTTCAATCAGCTGAGCTGTAATACGCAAGTTATTCCCTGCCTTCCGAACACTTCCTTCCAAAACATATTGGACATTCACATCTTTTGCTATATCTCGTATCTTCTTTTTCGTACCCTTAAAAGTCATTGCCGAGCTTCGTGAAATAACTCTCAAGGCTTGCACATTTGAGAGATCAGAGATTATCTCCTCTGTCATCCCATCGCAGAAATATTCTTGTTCTGGATCAGGACTTAAGTTCTCAAAAGGAAGGACGACAATGGACTTTTTCTTTTCTTCCTTATCAGCTATATGAAGTTTTTTCTCATCAATACTGTTTAACGCAGACAAAAGCTCTTCTGCAGATTGATATCTCCTTTCCTTCTCTTTCTCCAAGCACTTCAGCACCAAACGACTTAAACTATCCGGGATCTGATCATTCAACCACTTTGGATTTGGCGGAGCCTCTGATTTATGTTTCATAGCGACACTAAGGGAAGTGTCACCCTTGAAAGGTCGCTCTCCGGTTAGCATCTCGAAAAGTACTACGCCGAGAGAGTAAATATCAGACCGGTAGTCTATGTCTTTTCCCTCCACTTGTTCCGGACTCATGTAATCAGGAGTACCAATCATTACATCGGCACCTGTTAACACTTCAGCTTTTATTGAACGAGCTATCCCGAAGTCCATGATCTGGGTATTGCCAGCTTTGTCTATCATGATATTACTGGGTTTTAGGTCACGGTGGATTATTCCTAACTTATGAGCTTCGGTTAATCCTTCACAGATTTGTTTGGCAATGGATTTGGCTCTTTCGATACTTACAGGTGCAGCTCTTTTTATGAAACTTTTCAAGTCTTCACCAGAGATATATTCCATAGTGATATAATGCGTTCCCTCAGCTTCACCAAGATCATACATCCCTGAGACATTCTTATGCCGGATTTTCCGGGCAAGCTTTAACTCGTTACTGAATCGTTCTATGGTTTTCTTATCAGCTGCTATTTCAGGCCTGATGAGCTTCAGAGCCACATCCTCATGAATTTTTGTATCTTCAACTCGGTAAACGCTACCCATTCCCCCCGTTCCTAGCTTCTCAACAATTTCATAACGCCCTGCGAATTTTGTGCCCCTTCTTAGCTCTTGGGCGGGAGTTTCTAGAGTTTTGGTGACCTCTGGGATTTCCATTGATGGTAGTAACTGGGCTCCACATTCCTTGCAGAATTTAGAATCAGAAGGATTGTCTAAGTCACACTTAGGACATTTGGCTGGCATCTTGCTTCCCCGAGTTTGCGGGGACAGAATATCAATTTACAGAAGGAGATGTCAATCGGATTTGAATGATCATCTGGATGCCTTGTTAGGCATGACGCATTTGAGAGCGGGTCTATGAACTTTGATATTATTTTTCAGTGCATAGTCAAGAATTGATAACTTTTAATTATTGATATCTTGATTACTTTTCGAAACACGAAGGTAAGCTATGCCTATTGTAATACGAAAAGACTAACCATCCTGGTGTTATCAATTTTGGAGGTTAGTTGCATGATTGGATCGTAAAAAAGTATTTAGTTGAAGTCATTGAATTCAAGTTATCATAATTGTAGAATTAATGGGCACTATATGGTCACAATCACATAATATGGCATGTTGGTAGACGCGTAATTCATTGATAATAAAGGGCGCGCCCGTAGCTCAGCTGGATAGAGCAGTGGACTTCGAATCCAATTAGATACCCCCGGGAATTGAAATTACCCCTGAAAAACCATCCCGGGCATTTCTCTGTTTTCTTAGGTTTTTCCGCTCAGAGACGTCATCCAAAACGTCAATCTTGTTTCTGTTGTTGTGACGGCTTATTATATAAGGTAGGGTTGACGTGAAAGAAAAGGACCGACAATCCCATCAGAAATATCATTTATTCCGGGAAGATATACCCCATCATTTTTATGGCCCTATCCTAAATGCAGCGTTATCAAATTTTCCTGACAAATTAAAAACCTGGCCGAAACAAGACTATGCACTAATTATTAAGCGATTAAGAGAATCGGAATCATTAAAACGTGCAATTTTTGAAACCATCTATAAAAAAAGACTCCCGACTGGACCATCAGAATTGGGAATGCCGCCCGGCCCTAAAGCTAGGGGTAAATATCCAGGCAGGCTTTGGAAATTAACAGATAGGCAAATCGAAATCTACGATGGAGCGCCGGGAGCCTATGAAACAGATTATGGAATAATTCGCGAAATTGTTGAATCGCGTGTTCATCAGATTATATCAGAACTTTTAAGAAAAAGAGACAAGAGAGAAGAAGAGCAGTTAATCAAAACAATGCCGGGCAATATTGATTTTAAGACGGTGTTTAAAGATTATGCATCAATTACCATGCTGCGTATAAAGAAAATGGCAACGGGTTTTTCTAAGCAAGACCATGAAGATGCACTTCAAAATACTTGTATGGCATTTGTGTATGCAGTAAACCGAGGAGAATTTTCGGGAGAGCACGAAGGGGCTTCTATTGGAAGTTTTTTTAAGACTGTAGCTGATCGTGAATGTTTTGCATTAATTCGAAAGAAAGGACGAGTAAACAAAGCAATTTATAACCCAGAAAAAAATCAGGACATAGATAACAAGCTCAATAATCTCGACGATGCTGATGATCGACGCGTAAAAGGACCAGGGTATTTGCTTAATGCGCCGATTAAAGTTAATACATGGAAACTTGTGGGGCTGAATATTATAAACTCTCTTTGGTCAAACGATGATCTGCATTCGGATAAGTTCTTAGAAAACTTGAATTACTTAAGAACAATGGAAGTTCAGGATTCTCACCATTATGGACAACATCCCGAATCTGCCCTAGATAGAAAAGAAATCAGAAAAGCGGCAATAAAAGGGATGCCCATTGGATGTCTTAATAAAAGAGACCTTCGCCCAATTAAGAATCGACATGCCTTGTATGCATTGGCTAATGCTGGGCGTGATACCCGCGAGAGCTTTAGAGAGCTTCAACATCGGCTTAATATCTCTGATAATACAGCAAAGAAAATGCTCGAGCGTGTCCGAAAAGACTTTGATTGGAATGTACAAAAGCTAGGCTATAAACGAAAAATGACCCGCTGGGGTGAAATATATTTTTGAAAATTTTTGGTGCCGGAAAGCCAATTTTTTTCACTATCATAGTGAGGGGTAGAGAAGTTGGCTAGTTTTTTAAGCTTAATATTCCAACAACAAAAATCCTGTCAATAGGGAATTCCCTGTCATTTTGACGTAGTTCTTACGTCGAATCAACGTAGTTTTTACCCCAAACCGCCGTAGTCTATTACAAGTGGGGGTTATCCTATAGCCAAGAGGAGAAGCCCAATTCAATTAAAAAAATTAATAAGGAGATTTAAATGTCAAAGCTTGTGATCAACACAAAGGAAAATCCTCGTGAACCCATCGAAATCGAGATCGATGGCAAGGTCCTCACTGTTGGCATACTCAATCGTGAGGCTATGAAGAAAATTCGCGAGTATGACGCGAAGGCCAAGGGCGGGGACCTTTCGGCTGTATTCGACAGACTTGAATTACTTTTAGGTCAGCATCCAACACTCGAAAAAATCAACCTGGGCCAGGCGGTCGAAATCACCCGATTCATTATCGACCATTTATTTTCCAAGCCGGAAGATGAGGAAGAGGCTAAGGAGGAATAAAGATGGGTTTTTTTAGCGGCGGGGGCTTCAAAGCCGGTTCCATATTTGGTGAGCTGCAACTAAAAAAAACCGGATGGAACCAATCTGTAAAAGAAGCAACCGGAAAAGACAAAACAGCTCTCACTAATGCAGCCGGTGAGATTGGCAAAAAGTTTGAAGGCGCGGGCAAGAAAGCGGGGACTGCCTCCACTAAATTCGCGGGGCTATTTACAAAAATGGCAGTCGGATTAGGCGGGGTTATCGCTTTGCGCTCTGCTATGCGCACTCTTTCCAATTTCATGGGTGATTGTATCACCGCTGCAGGTGACCAGGAATCGGCAATGACCCAGCTCGATGCTGTCATAAAGTCTACGGGCGGGGCAGCCGGTCTCACAAATAC
>Ga0180438_10001060_pt1 | contig 50316 bp, 30 predicted proteins | sample SS_ome_12_FD_132455 | JGI IMG/M metagenome (GOLD analysis project Ga0180438, IMG submission 132455) | Hypersaline lake sediment archaeal communities from the Salton Sea, California, USA - SS_3_D_2 metaG | ecosystem: Environmental > Aquatic > Non-marine Saline and Alkaline > Hypersaline >...
CCGTTCGGCTAGCCGAGCGCAGTTCCGACATTTCCCGTGTCGCACCCGCATGATGCGACAATTTACCCGACAACCCGAAAATCAACCTATAGCACTTCATGAACCCGTGAACGGCCACGGAGAGCTTCGCTCTTGATGAAACCCGTATCCGCAGCGCCGGCATTTGGGCGCCGACCCAGGACGGTGCAACGCCAGCAAGTGACAATTCGGGTTCGGACAGACAACGGCGGTCCCGGTGTCCGAGTCGATACGCCGGTATCCGGAGCACCAGATCAATCGCGATGTGCCCCACTTGATCCGGTAGCGGAAGAAGACGCTACTCGGGTCTTCGTTGGCCGACCGCGAGACGTCCTCCTCGAACTGTCTGAAAACGGCCCGGTGCAGCTCGGTCTCTTTGGGGTTCTCAGGTTTGACGTTTTTCAGCGCCTCCCGGATCGCTCCGAGTTCCTTGCGCAGGGGCCCTCGCAATTCGGCGGCGGTGGCCGGCCGGCAATCGGGAACCTCCAGTAACGCGCCTTCCTCATCGCGAACATAGAAGACGACCGTTTCCCCGTCCCAGTTTTGCTCCGGAGTCCATCGCCCCAGCCAGCGTTTCAGGGTTTCGCCGTGGGCAAACGACCTGTCGAGCATAGGCGCGCCGGCCCGAGCCAAGACGTGCCGAAAGTCCCGCGCATTGCGAGAGACGTCAACGCGAACGAAAGGATGTACCATGATGCATCCTCAGCGCCGAAGAGGAGTCAGCACGGCCTTCGTGAAGCGATAGATGCTCTCATCCGTACCTAGGAACAGGACGTCGGGGTTCTCGGTGTGCCATGTCTCGTCCCTCTGCGGAAGGTCGGCACACTCCAGCCAACGGAGCACTTTGTTGCCGAGAGCCACGAGAATTCCTTCGCGCCGGACAATGCAGGTGTACGTGTTCGGAGGCGCACCGTCAAACTCGAATGGCGGGGATACCGACCCCGGAACAACCGGACTCTCTTCCGCGTTCGGCCTGACGACCACCACTGTACCCAGTACCACGGGCACCTGCCGGCCCTCATAAGGCAGGCCGATCACCAGCCGGCCGGCGCCCGATACAAGACGGGCCTCGATCTCCAACCGGTACTCTTTCGGAGGCGAATAGGGTATTTGCAGCCGCGCATGGGACGACGCCGGTGAGACAAGACCCCGGCCGTCGAACTTCCATAGGCCGTCGATCTCTTCGCGCTCGGACGCGATCAGCGCCAGCAGGTCTACAGTGGCCAGCGGGGGCGTGCGCAGCGCCCAGAGACCGAACACGACCAACGCGAGGGCGAGCACCGCGCCCACGGCGAAAAGAAACCGCGGCTTCCCAAGGATAGGCCGCAGAGCCGTCCGCAGGTCCCCCATCTTCCTTTCCTCGACATGGTGGACTACGGTGCTCTCCAGCGGGGACGTATCCGACTCCGGCCTCGGCGCCTCGGCGGAGAACTCGCGAGGTCGATAATCTACCGTCTCGGCGAGTTCTACATCGCGCCTCGCGGCGGCCTCTTTGTGAGGCCTGCTTTTGTCTACAACCGCGACCTTCTCGGGACGCTCCTTTCGAAACGGAGCTTTCAAGACGGGCTGTAACCCGGCCGATTCGGCAGCGGCCAGCAACCCTGCCAGATCATGACCTTCGGAAAAACCGGAAAGCACGTCCGCAGCCTGCATGGGTGCCTGGGGGCGCTGCTTCGGGTCCTTTGCCATCATCGAGACGATCGCTCGCTCCAGCGATTCGGGGACGTCGGGACGCAGCCGTCGCATGGGGGGAATTGGCATGTCCCGATGCGCCTCCATGATTTGCTCGGAGTTCTGGTACTGAGGCCGGCCGAAGGGCGGGCGACCGAGGAGTAGGCAATACAGCGTGCATCCAAGACTGTAGATGTCCGAACGCACGTCGTTTGTCTGCTCCCAGAACTGCTCGGGGGCCATGTAAGCGTAGGTTCCAACGATGCGTGCGTACTTGATCGCCGGATCGCGGAGGGCAGCGTAGCCGCGCAACGAGGCAAGTCCGAAATCGACTACTTTGACCTGGATCTCGTCCGAGTCGGAGGAACAACGCCCCAATAGGATGTTTTTCGGCTTGATGTCGCGATGCACCAGGTTGTGCTCGTGCGCGTACCGAAGCGCGAAAGCCACGCGGCGAGCGATCTCACAGGCGTCGGCGACCGCCAGGGTGCCGACTCGCTGCCGGAGGACCTCCAAATCGAGCCCAGAAACGTACTCCATCACGAGATAATGGCAACCCGATGACTTGCCCGCGTCCCGCGCCGCCACGATATTGGGGTGGGAGAGGGTGCCGATGACTCTCATTTCTCGCTCGAAGCGTGCCTCCGCTTCCACGTCGCTAGCCAGATTTTCACGCAAGACCTTCACCGCAACCCGAGTTCCCAGACTCGTGTGAATGGCCTCATAAACCCGACCCATTCCGCCGTGGCTAACCTCCCGCAGGATCTGGTAGTTGGGAATGCTCGGCCAGGGCATTTCGGGCTTCTTCTCGACGGCTGCCGCAGGCGGGAATACGGTTTCGAAGACTTCCGTGACCAGTTCCCGGTGATCCGGGAAACGGCCGTAGTACTCTTCCCGGGCCGGAAAGACGTCCCGGGAAAGGCAAGTCTCCAGCTCCAGAAGCAAGAGTTCGCGAAGAAGCACGGATCGCTCAGGCTCCCGGAAACCTCCGAGCAGGGCCTCGATCTCCGTTTGCCCTTTCACGTAGAGCTGGTGTTCGAAGTGGTCACAGATTCTGTCGATGCTCCGGGCCTGCTCCGGAGAGAGATTGCCGAAACGGACGGGCCGCGCGCCCTGCGGGGAATCCTCGGTCACCACGGGATTGAGTCCCTCGTCGATCGACGGTAATGCGCGAATCCTGCCACTGATCAAACCCGGTTCGGGATCGCCAAGTTCTCCGTCGCCACTAGGCAGATCGTAAGGGGGGCACCTCGTGCGACAGCTCTTGCGCCTGCTCGGCAGACCTCACGGTTCCTCGGACTGCGCCCGCTTTTCCGCGTCCGTCGTCCACAAGATCCGAATCAACTCCAGTTTCCGATCGACCGTGCGCGTTGCGAGCGACAACTCGGCGGCGATTTCCTTGTTGCTGTACCCTTCGAGCTTTCTCAGCGCTATCAGGCGTAACATGCCCTCCTCCGGCCCCAGGACGACGTCCATGAGGCGGTGGACTTCGTCGAACAGCTCGGCAGTGAACGCGGGGGTGGGAGCAGGGCTGACCACCTCGGCCAGGTCACCCTCGCCTCGGACTTTGCCCCCGCCCCGCTTGGCTGCCATCTCGTGCCGAATCGAGTCGACCGCCTTGCGTTTGGCGATCAGGACCAAGAGCCTCCAGAGTTCGTCACGCCCCGAAAGGTCGCCAAATCGCCCTTCCTCGATACACCGGCAAAAACTAAAGAACGCGCTTAAGGCCACGTCCTCGCCGTCTGCCGCGCCCAAGCGAGCCTCGCCAAACTTGGACCGAACTACGCCAGCCAAACGATAGAAGTACTTGCTCCAAAGGCGAGCGGCCGCTTCCTGGTCGCCTTCTCGGAGTGTCTTGATCCAGCGTGTTACAGATCCGGAGTTGTCCATGTCCTGCCTCGCCGGTACGTCCGATTCCAGGCGGATTATACCATCCCCGGCGGGTTCATCAACCAGCCTGTAGCGGTACGGGAGGAATCTCGGGGCCTCCAGGCCCTCGGGGCCGAAGCGTGTTTGTCGGAGGTGGCTATCCAGGCCGCTGTCGCACGGGAGCCGCCCTTTGCGATCATCTCTAGGGATGTGCAGATCCTCGGACGGAATGGGAATCGGCGTGGACGGACTCCCGCAACGGGAATGGGACCATGGCGACCCTGCGCGATCCGAGTCAGTTTCGAGCGGCCTGGGCGTGACCCAGGGAAGCATCAGCTTGCTCCTACCACGCCTTGACTATGCAAGCCCGGCGTAATAAAACATACCCTTACTCGGGCGAAGAGGGACTCACCCTTGCGCAGGGTGCAGGCTGGTTCGGGGTGCTGGTGGGGCAAGACACGTTCGGCACCCGTGCCGTATGTCCGGGACTGAAGAGGCGGCGAGTAAGAATCTCGTGCGTAGCGCCCTCTTTTTGGGGGGTATATACGGGCTTCTTACGACCACGTAAGGTGGTTCTTTTCTACCCGAAAGATATCCGACTAGCGAGGGGGTTCTTCGAATGGCCAGCAGATTCCTTCGCGTCGATTTGTCGGCCCCGGCCCGTGATTTTCAGACCGTGGCCTTGGAGCCGGGAATTCCATTGCTGGACAAATCGAATGCCCATTACCGTGTGCTTCGGAAGTGGCTTGGGCGGCTGATCGCCGAGCCCGAGTGGGTGGACGACTCAGTCGACTTTTTCGTCTGCGACGACCAGGAGGCTCGTCTCGACGAGGTGCACTGCGATCCGCTGACGCCTGACGATCTGCAGCGCAACCGAAGTCTGGCACGCGAGTTCCAAGAGCTGTCAGACCGTTTGGATCGGACCAAGCACCAGTCCGGAGAGGCCAAGCTCCACGACGCCGTCGTCAAGGAATTTCAGAAGTTGACGGCGGAGCCGGGACCGTCGCAACAAGAGTGTCATCTCTTCAAGTATCGTCACGGGGGCGTGTGGCAACTCGTCTGGGCGTGGGGTTACCAGCGCAAGGACGTCGCCCCGGCGTCTGCAACGATTTGCACGAATCCGAACTGCGGCCTTCTTTTCATGCGCCACAGCGACGGCAATCGAAACTGTCCCGCCTGCGAACAGACACCAGCGGATGGCCGCGTCAAGCCTCGGAAGTCCCGTACGCGGCCAATCGTTGGGGTGTGCGCGGTGGCATTGATTGCAGCGGCGCTGGGCTACGGGATTCACGAGTGGATCGGCGGCGGTCCCCCACCCGCGCCCCCCGTCCCTCCCGGTCTCCGTGCGTCGCCCGATCAATGGGCGGGCCCGGTCGGCAGCCGGATTCCGTTCGCGGTGATGGACCAGGCGGAGGGGGGCGAGGAAAAGGACGTTACGCCGAGCGTGGTGGCCGTTGCCGACAATCCTAAAGTGGTCCGATTGGAGGATGGCAGCACGACGGCGCACGCCCGATCCAGCGGCCGGAGCGCCGTGCATTTCTATCTGGGCGACAGGGTGACCCACGCCACGGTCGAGGTCCAGCCGCCGAGGAACCCGCAGAAGCTATCGCTCAAACCGGATGACCTTACGCTAGGTGTTGGGACCACGGCGGAGTTACGTGTGATGGGGGAGTTCGAGGAGGGACACACGGCCGATCTAACCGAGGCTGCCGAATGGGATCCCGTGGCTACGGAGTATGTCTATTGCTACAAGGGGAAGTTGGAGGGGCTTACCTCGGGGGAGACCACGGTAGTCGTGCGGTATCGGGCCACCCCCGACGATCCCTATTTGCAGGCCGAAGCGAAGGTGAAGGTGAATCCTGAGGAGTACACGTCGTTGGACGTTGCGGTCGAGCCCAACCTGCTGGGTGAGGGAAAGGTGGGTTGCTTGGAGGCCACCGTAACGACGGATTCCGGAGACAAGCGATCCGTGCTGGGATCTTCTCAGCTAAAACTGGAGGTCGACCCGCCCCAGTTGGCTACGATTGACGCGGACCGGCTGCGGGCCCTGCGGATCGGCAAAGGGCTTCTGAAGGCATCGTTCGGCGATTTGACCGCCTCACACTCTTTCGAGGTGAACATTGACGAACTCCCCCCGGGCTTCTACGTCACGCCTAAAGATCTTCAGTTGGCGGTTGGTGAGACGGCCGAACTGCAGGTTGTCAGCCCGAGTACCGAGACGATCATCACGGAAAGTTCAGCCGAAGAAGTCGTGGAGGTCATTTCGGCGACTCGAGTGGTAGGCCGGGCCCCCGGCGAGGCGCAGATCACGGTCAGTCAAGGGGCTTTTCAGGGAAAGGTCGAGGTCGTCGTCACGCGGGCCCCACTCACGTCAATCGCCTTCGTTCCGAGCCGGGTCGCAGTGCCGGTCGACGACTCGGTCGTGCTGCGGATTGTCGGCAAGACCGACGATGACCGGCAATTCGACCTGACCCCGGACAGGCTGGTCTGGGAACGTTTGCCGATTTCCACGATCGCCGAATTGGATCGGGGGACGTTGCGGGTGCGCGGGCGCCTGCCGACTAGGGAAACGCCCCAGACGCTGGTCGCCCGCTGGGGCGAGCTCCGAGCGGAGGCCCTGCTCGATGTCGTCGCCCCCCCGCTGCAAATCGAGCTCACGCCCGTCGGCCCGCTGCAACTGGCGGTCGGGCAGGTCGCCAAACTCCGCGCCTGGGCCAAGTACGGAGACGGCCGTCGCGTGGAGATCCCCCCCGGGCGAGTCGAGTGGGTATCGGACCTGTCGGGCACTGAGAAACTCGAGCTGGATCGCAGCTCGGCCTCCGTGCGGGCCGTCGAGTCGGGGCTTAGCGGAGCCGAAGTGTGTGTCGCGTATCAGGGACACAACTCCAACACCGTCAGAATAAGTTCGGTCGACGCCCCTTTTCCACTGCAACTGGAATCTGACCGCTCGGTGATCCTGGTCGGCGACATTGGGCGGTTCGAGTCCTCGATTCCTGACGAAGCGGCCTCGGACCTAACGATCGAAGGGGTCCGCTTCACGAGCTCCGACGCGAGCGTGCTCGAGGTCGAGGAGACGTCGGGCGCGTACAGAGCCAAGTCGGCGGGGAGCGTGACAATCACGGCCGAGCATGACAACGCGGTCGCCCCGGCAACGCTGCAGCTTGCCGTCCTGGAAGAGGCGACGCTCGTTATCCGCCCGGAGCGCGTGACGCTCCTTCCGGGAAGCCGGGAAACCCTGCGCGTGTTCATGAAGGCGGGCGATCGGGAAGAGGAGCTCTCCCTGGTTGACGACACCGGCGGCGTGCAGGTGGCTTTGGCAAAGCCGCAGGCCGTGCGCTGGCGCCCACCGATGCTGTTGGGCGTTTCGCCCGCTGAGCCGTTCGCCGTGACCGCTACCCGCGGCGAGAAGACGGCCCGGGCCACCGTGGAGGTCGTGCCAGCGTTGGATTCAGAAATCCGGGTCGTTCCGGCTCAATGCAGCCTCGCGCCCGGACAGATGCTGGCGCCGCGCGTCGAGCAACGATTGCCGGGCGAGGAAGAACATTGGACGGAGATCAACCCGGTAAAGGTCCGATGGGAGGTGCCCGATTCCTTGGTATGGACTCCTGCCAACGGCGACCTGCGTCCCCAGTTGACCCCGCGCGAGTCGGCCACGGGAACCGTGGAACTCCCGGCAGAGCATGCCGGCCAACGGGCGGTCCTGGCCATCCGGATCCAACCTCCGCCGCATCCGATCGAGCCGGGGGAGGACGCCCGGTTGACCATCCTCCGTGAGCCGGGCGGAGAAGAGGTGCCGGTGGGCGCCCGGCAACGATACACTGCGATGCTCAACCGCGGCGGTCAACAGGAGCCGGCCACGGACGTAGTCTGGACGCCGCCTTTCGAGAACGACTTCGTGCGTTGGGATCCCCCGGTCCTGACTGCCAGAAGACCGGGACATGAACAGCGCCTTTGGGCGTCGGTGGGCGATGGACGTGTACCGTTCACCACGCGGACCGTCAGCCCGCCTCGCGGCGGGCGCCCGCCCGACCCGGCTCCAGGCCCCAGCGCAGTCCGCATTGTCTCCGACGCGCCAACGCCGGTCGTCGTTCCCGTGCGAGCGGAGTTCGACGACTTCGCGGTGCAGGCAATCTATCCCAACGGGCCCCCGCAAGATGTGACGCAGTTCGCGACGCTCCGCATCGAGTGCGACGACCCGCAACAGCCGCCAGTGGCCATCGAACAAGGCAGGATTGCGGGCCAACGGCCCGGCATGGCCGTGGTCCGCGCGGAGTACAGCGGCGTCCGCTCCGCGGAAGGGCTGCCGGTCGAGGTCGTCGAGAGCGTGGACTATACCGCGCTGGAGATCGAACCTCCCGAGGTCAACATGGCGGAGCGCGAGACCTGCTCGCTGAAGGTCAAGGGTTTCATCGGAAGCCCCTCCGAGCCACAATCGGTCGGGTACGTCACGCGGCGGCCCGAACTGACCTGGGAGAGCGACGCTCCCAACGTCGCGGAGACGGAGGGACCCTACCTCGAAGCGCGTGCTCCCGGCGAAGCCAAGGTGACGGTCAGGGCTGGCGGCGTCTTCGCCCGCGCCGACGTGACTGTAGCACCTGTGCGCACCGGAGAGGTTTTGGACGTGAAGCCGGTGCTCTGGCCCGACGTGCTCTACCTGCGGGTCGGTGAGACGAAGTGGCTCGGTAGCGACGTGACGCTGACGGACCGCGCGACGGGGAGGGACTTCACCGACCAGGCGGAATTCGAATCCTCGGACCCTCGAATCGTTCGCTATGATCCTGTGAACCGATCGCTTCACGGCATCTCGCCGGGCGAGTGCCGGCTGGGAGTTACTTGCAGGGGGCATTTTTCCCTCCGCGCGATCGTGGATCGGGCTCCTCAGCCACAAGGATCGCTGGTGATCGAGCCGGCCACGGGGACGTTGGCCGTGGGCGAAGGCCAGGACCTGCGCGTGTATTTGGTTTCCGATGAAGGCGCACGAATCGACTGCACCGGCAGGGCCATGCTGCGGAGCGAGGACCCGAACATCCTTGCCGTCCGTGGTAACCGCATTGCGGGCCGGTCACCAGGAAGTTCCAGGGTTGCCGCCATGCTGCCGGGCATTGAGCCCCCGGGCATGGCTAGGTTCGCCGTCGTCAAGCAGGAGCCCATCGAGCTAAGGATCATCCCGGCGTCTCTGGGATTGCGCGTCGGCGAGCGCCGGCAACTCCGCATCGAGGCCCTCGGGCGAAGTGGGCGATGGGAGTTGTCCGACCACCCGGATCTGAAGATCGGGGCGGGAGGAAACAGTCCGGATTCGATCGAACTCGGAGCCGGGGGGTACGTCCGTGGCGTCGCGCCGGGGAACGCAACGATTCACGCGTCGTGGCGCGAGCTGAAGGCAGCGCCCGTCGCGGTCGAAGTGCGGGAAGAGCCCGTGACTGGCCTGGCGATCGAGCCGCAAGAGGCCGTCGTCGAGGAGGGCGGCCGGGTCAGCTTCCTCGTGTTTGCCCAAAGCGGCGACGAGCAATGGGCGGTCACCGCGGACGACGGGGTGGTTCTGCAAGTGAACGATCCCAGCGTGGCCAGGACGGGGCGTGACTTGACCGTACGCGGCGTCTCTCCGGGTACCACGGAAGTCGTGGCCCACCTCGGAGGACAGAGCGCTGCGGCACAACTCCTTGTCGTTCCCTCTTCCCCGCCACGCGCCCCCGATCCGCGCCGCCTGCGGTTCATCCCCGATATTCTGAGAATGCAGGACGGAGTTTCCGGGACGAGTGTCCGGATCGTCAAGGTGAACTCCGACGGCCAGGAGGAAGACGTCGACCACCGGGCAAACATCGACGTCGCCAATCCTGAGGTCGCGGAAGTTACTTGGACGGCGTCGGGGCCAGTGTTCGTTCCAAAGTCGCCGGGCCAGACGAGTGCCACGGCCAGCCTGGAGGTCGGGCCAGCCACCCTGACCACACCGGATCCGTTGTATATCCTGGTTGTCGATCCCACGGCCAGTCCGCGGTTGGAGGTTCGGCCGGACCCGCTCCGCGTAGCCCTCGGCCGAACCGCAGGGTTCCGCCGGGTGCAGATCGTCCCCGGCGACGGGACCGTTCCGGTCGACGTCGACTATCAGGTGGAGAGTGCGGCCCCACAGATCGCGGAAGTCGAGGGGGGGCGAATCCTCCGTGGCGAGTTGCCTGGCCGGGCCCAGGTGACCGTCACTCCGGTGGACGTCCCCGAACGATTCGCGGACCTCAGCACCAACGTGACTGTCCTGGTGGAGGACGCCGGCGGGGGCGGACATCTCGAGCTGACCGGGCCGTCGCGTGTTACCCAGCACACGGAAGCGCCGTTTCATGCGGAGTTGGTCAGCGACTCGGGCCGAAAGGACGTGACTCACGACGGTGCGGTCCTGGTTCTTGAAGGGGGCGATCTGAGCGAGGAAGAGGAAAAGGGCAAACAAAATGAGGTGCTCCCCGGCTGTATCCTGTCGGCGCGTGAGCCCGGCACGGTGAATCTGCGAGCCCGCTATCGTGACTTGATCTCGAACCCGCTGCCCGTGCGTATCGACCCGATCAGCACGCCTGCAAGGCTGGAAATCGAGATTGACCGGAGGCCCATGTCGGTGGGCGAGAGCCGCTCCTACAGACTTTTGGGCATTCCCGCCGGCGGCGGTCCGCCGCAGGACGTGACGGGACTGGTGCACCGGCAAGACCCGGCGCCGAGAGAGCCCTATGCCCGAGTTGTTACTCTCGACGTTCCTGACTTCAAGGCAGACGACCTCGTTACGCACTCGCCGCCCACGTTGGTGGCTAGAGCGCCCGGCCGGTTCCGACTATCGGCGACGTATCACCCGAACCGGGACACCGAAGATCCGGGAAGTGGGTATCTAGAGAGTGCAGCCATCGAGTTGGAGATACTCCCCGAGCCCGCCGGAGAGGTTTATGCCGTGCCGGCTTCGGTGACGATTCGAGTCGGCAAGCACATGCCTCCCGTTCGAGCGATGGTAGGTCTAGGGGGAGAGCGGCGACCCCGGCCCATGCACGCGCAGTGGCACAGCGAGGACGAGACGATTCTCGGCCCGGCGCCCGACGCTCCAGGGCAGCTTGTCGGGAAGAGGGAAGGCAAGACCCGGCTGATAGGAGTTGTCGGCGGCCAGGAGGCGTTCGTGGACGTCACGGTTGTCGGCGATCCGTTTCAGACGGTGACCGTCGACGATAATGCCGAATGGGAACGTGGCGACAGCTTCTTCAGGGTCTTCATAGACATCGAGGCGAGCGGGCATCAGGCTGCAGGGCTGGAGTATCGCGTGTTCCCGGTAGGCGACCCGGGTGCGGGCCAGTGGAAGACGGCCACCGTGGACGGCGGCAGAGTCGGGGTCCGGCTCAGGAGCGAGAGTTTGCGTCGTGGTCCGGTGGGTACGCCCTATCACTTGACCATCGAAGCCCGAGACAAGGATGGTCAAACGCTCGCGAGCTATCCATTGGTTTTCAAAATAGTGCCGCAGGTGCGTTCGGGGTCGAACGCGAGGTAGCTGTCCAACCGTTTAGATATTAGATAGACGACGAGAATGACCATGGCATCGGAAAAGCAGGGATTCCCCGACGATCGAGACCGCGAGCTGCAGAAGGCGGCCGAGCGGACGTGGGAGTTTGCGGACGACCTGGTGGAGTGGGCCGGCGAGCACGTCGCGCCGCGTCGCCAGACCGATTTCGAGATCAGCCCCGACGAAGAGTTCTCGCTCTACCGGCTTCGCCGCCTTACTTCCAACCTCTGCCGCTCGTCAAACGTCCCCGTGGCAGCCGCGTTCTACGGGGCTTCCCAGGTGGGCAAGAGTCTCTTCGTGGGCCAGGTTCTCGAGCCGGCCGATCGCCGCGACAGCCCCCTGGGCAAATGCGATCAGCTCGGTCCGCCGGCATACATCCGGGAACTCTCCTTCCATCACGACATCAATCCCCAGAGCGGCGCCAACGAAGCGACCGCCCTGGTTACACGATTCACCACCAAGGAGAGATTTGACGAGACGGCCCTGCCCGAGTACCCGGTGAAGGTCCGCGCAGTGACCCGCGCGGAATTGCTTCGGGTGCTGGCTCGCGGGTACCGCTCCGAGTGCAAGCAGTCCACCGACGTCACCTGGAGAGAAGGTCAGCTACGCGACCTCTTTGAAGAGGTCAGCGCGGACTATGCCGCCGACGCGGTGGACCGCGAGTGGCGGATGGACCTGCTGGACGTCTACGCTTATCTGCGCGGGATCGATCCGCGGCAGTACGAAGTCAGTGAGTCGATGTTCAACTCCTTCCTGAGCCAGTTCCCGCTGACCGACACCGGCTACGTGGAGATTGCCGGCCGGTTGTTCTGGGACCGCGAGAGGTTCCCGGCTCTTACGGCGCACTTCAACGATGTCTGCCGCTTCCTCGACAAGATTACCGGCCAGGGACGCGACGGGATTCTCGCCCACTGGGCCGCAGTCAAGTTCCTGCTGGACAGCCAGCGATCGGCGGTTCAAGAGTCCTCGGAATCACGTTGGCAGCAACGGATCGCCTGGCAGGACCTGAGGGACGGCTTCCGCGACGGATGGTACGTGCTCGACTACGAACCCGGCGGGAGAGGGCCGTCAGAGGATTTGGCCATTATCCAGTCCGCCATGTTGGAAATGGTCATCCCGGTGGTCCCCCACCGCCTCAAAGAGGACTGGCGCGAGGTCATTCTTAAAATGGACCTCTTGGACCTTCCAGGGATGAGAGCCGGAGGCAGCGACAGCGCGGGAGGGGCCGAAGCGATCGAGACGATCGAAGAAAAGATGAACGTTATCAAGCGCGGCAAGGTCTTCTATCTCATCGACCGCTACATCGAGGAACGCCAGGTGCAGACGCTGTTGCTCCTGGTTCGGGGCGGCTGCCTTGAAGTGCGCCAATTGCTCAAAGACTACGTCGACAAGTGGGGAAGGGCTCGCTACGGTGACGACGCCTGGCCGCAAGATGTGTCCGCCAGCAGTCCGGCTCTGTTTGTCGGCCTGACGGGAATCGACGAGGAATTCGAGATGCGGCCGCTGACCGGAAGCCTGTATGACAACCGGTTGAATCAACTGGTCCACGAAACGCTCTATGAAGTGTTGACCGACTTCGGCGGCCCCGGTCAGCCGTTCACCAACATATTTCCCATCCGTTATCCGGGTACGTGGGACGCGGATGAAAAGAGACGGCAGGCTTCCGGTGAGCCCGAAAAGTGGGATGAGGCGGGCAAGGTATTTGCGAAGTCTCCAATGGTACAAAGGCATGTGCGCGACGCGGAGCATAAGTGGCAGGTGGCCATGCGGGATGATGACGGTGGGTTGTCGTTGATCTGCAAGGGGTTCCTGGGATGTACGGACTCGGCTCAGAAGCAGGAAGCTCTTTGCGTGCAGATTGACAAGGTACATCAGGACCTGCGGAACATGGCCGAGAGCTGGTACTGTAACCCGGATGCCAACAAGGACCGCGAAGCCCGAGTTGCCGTGGCCGAAAGGGTGCTTGGTTGGCTGGCGGACGACGAGCGAGTCTATGACCGTGTTCATGCGTTGCAGAGATCTCTGTGTTTCGACGAAGGCGACGCCATGGAAATGGCGGTGTTTCCGGAAGTTCGCACGGCAAAGTCACAGCCTAAGTCTCTGGGGCAGCGTTTTCCCGCGTTTCTGAAGAGGTTCTTTGCCGATTGGAGCCGGGAGCGTACCAGCAAACGCTGGAGGGAGCACGTCGGCAGCTACACCCACGGCGGGCCGTGGCTCGCGATGGAGGATTTTGCGGTCTTCTGCCGCTACTTGTGCGACTATCTATGCTGCGGCGAGGTATTCCAGGACCTCAGCGGAAGGCTTCTTTCGGTGCTCAACCTGCCGATCCAGGACGAGGCGGACCGGCGCTACGCTCGCCGCGAGTACGTTCGTGTGGTCCTCAACGACTACGTGATGAATCCGGGGCCGAACGAGGCGCATTCAGAGGCGGGCAAACCGGATGATGACCATGATTTCGGGCTAATGGAGTCGTTCGTGCGACGGTGGCAGAGCCGTCTGCCGCAGGCGCTTGCGTCTGCCGCCGGAGCCCACGTTGAGATTCCTTCCGGTAACGACGAACTCGGACAACTTCTCACAAGATCCTGATATCGCCAACCCGGCGCGAGATAGAAGCCATGCAGTCTCAATCGACTTCCCCGCCGATACTCTTCGCCAATACGGGCGTGCAGATCATCAGCTTTCCGTTGAGGCCTGACGCGCGCTGCGGAGCGGCTCAGGCAGGCCTCGGATGGCAATACTGCAAGTGTAAGGCTGGGGACAAAATCACTGAATACGGTTACCTTCAATGGCAGGTCGCCCGTAATCGATTCTTCCTTGCCGTCGATACGACCATGGCCCTGGATGACGCGGACTCAGGGTATTTCGCCAAGGCGAGCTCGCTCGCCGGTGATTTCTCGCAGGGGTTGACGGGGCTGCTCGGAGTCAACGGAGAGCCTTTTTCGGGGATTCCGGAGGTTGAGTTCGTCATTCGTCCGGCTGCGGCCGAGGGCGGCGAGCCGCGAGAGGTGCACATGTTGGTCGACTTCGGCAACAGCCGGACCGGTGCGCTCTTGATGGAATTCAGAGGCGACATGATGCGAGAGCCGCTAATGACGCCGCTTCAGTTGGCCAACCGCTATCACCTGGATTGCTGGGACGGATCGGAAGACTTGCTCTCAAGTGATGCGTCATGGTGGTTCTCGTCGAGGACCCATTGGTGCACCGCTCCCTATCTGCCTGCACCCCGAATTGAGAAGACGGTCTACAAACAGAGGAACGTGAAGGGCATCTTAGGTAGGAAGACCACGCACGACAAGGTTACGGTTCTCGAGTCCCCGCGCACCTTCGAGGATTTCTCCATGGTGCGACTGGGCCGTGAGGCAGACGACTTGGCCAGTGTGATGTCCGCTGAAGGCGACATCCGCACGGGCGTCAGCTCTCCCAAGCGGTACCTGTGGGCGAAGGACGCCGGTTGGCTTGAAGGCGCGATTTGGCACATGGCCGATCCCTTCGGCCGTTATGACTCGAAACACCACACGGCGCCTCTGAAGGGACCTCTTCTGAGGTTCTTTGGCGAGGAGGACTCGGATGATGACTCGGCTCCCGGGCACGAGGAATCTCCGCTGAAGCCACGTCACGCTCCGCGGATCACCATGACCGGCGCGCTCTACGAAATGCTCTGCCAGGCCTATGCCTACGTGAATTCCCCGGCTTACCGGCACATCACCGGCGACTCGACGCGGATGCGGCAATTGCGGTCATTGACGTTGACGTATCCTTCCGGGATGATTCGGGAGGAACGCGCCGTACTACAGAAACAGGCTTGTAAGGCAACTCGAATCTTCATGCAGACGGTCGGGAAGAACCAGTCCAGCGAACCGGAGGTGAAGCTGACAATTGATGAGGCGAGTGCCGCTCACTTGGCCTACATCTGGAGCGAAGTGCAGAAACTCGGCCGCAACTCAAGCCTTTGGTTCTCGATCGTGGGCCGGCAGCCGGCTGGCCGGGGCTCTGAGAACGACGCCGAAACGCAGCCGGAACAGGCAACCCCGCGGCCGGTGAAGCGTCCTGCGGGGGCACGCGCGCGGGCCAGGGCCATGAGCCGGCGCACGCGAGCCGAGTCCGGCTCAGGGACCACGCCTGAAGTGCGGATCGCCTGCATTGACGTGGGGGGAGGCACGAGCGATCTTATGATTGCGAAGTATGACTGTACGGCAGACCTCGGCGGCGATGTGATCCAGGGCGAAACCCTGCATCGTGATGGAATCTCCGTGGGAGGCGATTACCTGGTCAAACGCCTCCTGGAACGAATCATCGTGCCGCACTTCGTGGACGTTGTCGGCCTTGAAGTCAACGATGCGGAAACGCTTTTCGGCAAGGAAGTACCCGTGAATCGGCCCTTCCGAGCCCAGCGTATTCACTGGATCAACCGTCTCCTGGTTCCCCTGGCGCAGGCTTACTTGGAGAGCGCCGTCAGCGGAACGGCCGACGAGGTCACGCACACCGACCCCAACGTCGTGGCCCCTGAAGTCGTGCAGTCCTTGCAGGAGACGATCAATCGGATTTGGGGGCCGGGCACCTACAACGTGAGACAGGAGTTGGGCCTCTACTACGAAGCGGAGGAGTTCGAGAGTGTCGCCGACGAGGTCTTCGGCGACCTGCTACTGGACTTCTGTGAAAGCATTGCCGAGCACCAGGCCGACGTGGTCCTCCTGGCTGGGCAACCTACAAAGCTGGGTTATATCCGGGAGCTGGTGGAGACGTATCTGCCGTTACCGCGGTCACGAATCATCTCCATGTACGGCCGGTATGCCGGGGCCTGGTATCCGTACCAAAACCCTGATAACCGGAATCCGGGCGTGATCGTGGATCCCAAGAGCACTGTAGTCGTAGGCGCGGCGATCGAGTTCGCCTCACGGCACGGCATGCTTCCGCAGTTCAAGTTCCGGACGACCGACACCGCGGCCAAAATGAGCTACTATTGGGGCGTGATGACTGGGTCGGGGATCTTCAAAGAGCGAGTCATTTTCGAGCCGTTGTCGGAAGGTGAAGGCGCCAAAGTGGTCCAGCGAACGGAAATGAGAGTCTCCGCCCAGAACCTGACGATCGGGCGAAAACGACGCCCCAGGGACGAGGCGCAGGCCTCGCCCGTTTATCTGCTCAGAATCGAGCGGGGTGAGAAGCTGGGCGAAATCGACGTGCTGGCATCGCTCGAGCGGAAAGTCGGACCGGACGGAGAAGAAGAACTCTCTTTGGAGGCGGTCGAGGGGGAAGTCGACGGTCAGCCCGCCGCGCTGAATTACAATGTCTTCTTTGAGTGGCGCACGTTGGGCGACGAGAGATACTACCTCGATACGGGCAGTCTGGATAGGCTTGAGTTGGGATAGCCCGCCTCGGCTGCCGGCGAGCAATGCCGCACGTCAAGGGCGACGTCTCGTGCTGCCCACTTCCGGGGATGATCTGGTCGGCGTGCGAGACGGCCGGCGTCGGCCGGAGGGAATTGTGAGATCGCCGCCGAAACGGGACATCTTGTCAAAGAGCTGCGCGAAGAGGTTACACAAATGGCAAAATATCGATGCAACGTTTGCGGGCACATCGTGGACGCGATGCTGTTCCGCTGTCCGAACTGCAATGCCATGGGAAAGGGCTTCACGGAAGTCCGTGAAGCCGAGGCCGACCCCCCGCCCCAGCCTCCAACCCCGATTGCACCGCCGGCTGAGACTACACCGGACCTCGGCCCCACGCTGGCTGCAAGCCCTGTGGCACAGCCCGAGCCGAAGGCAACGCCGGCTACGGAAGATGACGCTACCAGCCCCGCACCCACTGCGCCGCAAGCAAGAACCCAAGCCGAGGTCCCGAAGACGCCGACCGGTCAGGCCGGAGCCTCGTCCCCGACTGGACTCTCTCCCGTTCCCACGGTGCCTGAAGCACGACCGGAGCCTCCGCAACCTGTTGGGCCGCCACCCGACGTGCCGCCCGCGACGCCGCCCGCACCGTCTCCCGCGCCCGAACTGGATCAGCAGCCCGTTCAACAGGCAGTATCGGCACCTGAAGTGTCAACCGGGAAGACGGCCCCGACTGGGCCGCCCGCGCCCCCCCCTGCGCCGCCGATCGCTCCTCCCCAACCGTCGTTGAAGCCGGTCGACGTTTCTCCTTCGGAGGCTAAGAGGCGAGCCCCGAAGCGACTCGCCTGGCGCTTCTCACTCTCGGGCCACGGGGCAGATACGCGGCGACCGCTCCGGGGCTGCCCGGCTTTAGATTCACAAGGCCGTTGTTTCGTGGCAATTGACAACCAATTGCTGATGTTTCCGACCGGAGAAAGTTCGCCACAATGGAACTACTCAACCGGCGGGCCCATACCCGCCTCGCCGGCAGTCGGCCCTGACGGAAACCTCCGCGTCCACTCGTGCGACGGCTACCTGCATGTGATCGATCCGCAAGGCCAGCGCGTTTTCGAGCCGGTCGCCGTTGGCGAGCCGCTAGGATGGGCGACGCCTCTGGTCGACGCACACGGCAATACCTGGATCTGTAGGCGTGAAGGCGGGTTGGTCAAGGTCGATGCTTCGGGCCAGACGGCCTCCCGTCCGTTCTTCCGCACGCGGAGAAGATTTGACTGCTCGGGGCTAATTCATGACGAGATCCTCTACCTCGGTTGCGAGGACCACTACCTGTACGCGATTCCTCTCAGCGGCGAACGTGGTGAGAACGCTTGGGGAGGTTCTGTCGATCGAGGCCGTACCGCAGGCGCCATTCACTGTCCTGTTGTGCTCGCCGATGGACCAGTCCTCATCGCGGCCAGTCAGGACGACCACCTATACTGCTTTACCCTGGACGGCAAGAACCGCTGGACGGTCCGGCTACCTGGCCAAGTCCTCGGTTCGCCGGTCATCGACGGGAATGGCACCGTCTACGTGGGGATTATCCAAAATCCCCGTAGCCAGAACGCCCGCGGCATGGTGATCGCAGTCGACGGCGTTACCCGCAAGACCCGATGGCAGTACGCAACCGACGCGCCCGTCGAAGGCACTCCCGTGATCGGCGACGACGGGACAATGTACTTCGGCGACAATTCGGGCACAATTCACGCGGTGGACACCAACGGCGATCGCATCTGGACAGCCGAACTCGAAGCGCCGGTCCGCTCGGCGGGCACTTTCCTCGGTGATAGACTGGTGGCATTCGGCTTGGACAGCGGGAGCCTCGTTGTGCTTGAGTGTTCGTCTCAGCATCTAACGGCCGCCGGGTGGCCGAAGTTCAGGGGGACTCTCAATCAGTCGGGCCTGGTCCCCACAGCATGACGGCCGGTGAGGCCTAGATTGGGTCCGGGTCCAGAACAGATGGAAGATGTCAAGTTAGACCTTCCTCTTCGGCACGGACCCTGCCGTGGACTGACATCCATCTGGACAAGGCCCCGGGGAGTTGCCGCGGACACCTGCCGCGGGAGCGGCTCCGTTGGACTCCGCCGGTCCAAACTCGTTCATGTGGACCACAACTCCAGCGGAAGGCCTTTTCGCTTCCCGACATGTACATGACCATGTATCAGCCGGTATGCGAAAGGAGTTTCTGTCTCGCTTTAGCGACGTAAGTCTTGTTGGATGAGAGGGTTGTGGCATTTCTGTCAGGTGGCCGCAAGGGGCGGCGATACGGAAAGACGCCGCCCGGACCGGTGTTGGGGCCGGCCCGGGCGGCGAGACGTGGGGGTGGGATGATGGTCTAAGCCCGGTCCTCAGAGGGACCCTCGGCGCCAAGCAGCCTTCCAGCGTGGCGTAGCGCGGCACGGATTGTGGTGTCGCTCTTGCCGAAGTGGGCCGCCAGATCGTCGGTTCCAAGGCCCTCCGCTTTCTTCGCGGCTACCTCGAGGGCGTGATCCTCATGCCACCGAGCGCGGGGCATCTTCTTGGGCAGGTTGGCCACCTGGGGATCCAGACGGACGGCGTGCCGCAAAGCGGCGCGGATCGTTGGTGGCGTCTTGCCGAAGTGGGCGGCGAGCTGCTCGATCGTAAGCCCGGCGGCACGCTGCTCGGCGACTTCGAGAGCGTGGGCCTCGGCCCAGCTCTTCCGCCGTGGGATCTGGAACACGTCTTCCCAGAACCAGCGGTCGTCGAGCCCGCCAAAGCGCTCTGGGTCCGCCGCCGTATTGGCGGCGGCCGCAAGGTCGACCTCACTGTCAATGCCTTGGTCGACCCGGAGACGGGCGCGGCGCCGGGGCGTTGCCCGTGGGGTGTTGTCGCTATCCTGCCGACCCCGGCACGTATCCTCCTTGGTATTGTCCGGAAGCGAATCGATCGCACCAGCCAAGGCACCCAGCTTGCATGTCCGCATGACCACCCGACCATCTTTGTCGCAGTCGATTCGGTCGATGTGTAGCGACAGTTCGAGGTTGCCCAAGGTCGGGTTATTGGTCGCCAGCACCTCGGGCAGCCGTTCCAACCGCTTCAGCACATCGTCCGGGTCGAGGATCTCGGCCAAGCGTTCCTCCTGGTGGCTGCTCTGTGCCAGCTCGTTTTCGATTTCTTGCTGGCGGGCCAGGGAGGCTTGCCAGTCCTTCTCAACGGCCACCCGAAGGGCATGATCCAGGTCCGGCTTGGCCAACGTCTGCGACCAACCGGCAGACTTCGCACGCTCTTCCTTGAGTTCCTGCTCCAGCGGCGGGCGTCGGTCGGGCAGCCCTTCCGCCGCGAGATCCAGTTCACGGCGGACTTCGTGCAGCAGGGGCGGCAGCCACTCCGGCTGGCGAAGAGCATCACCCGCGGGCGGGAAGAGCCGCAACCGCACCGTCCCGACAACGGATTCCCTCAGCCACGGCTCGGGAACCCGCCTGTCGTTCGGGCACACCCCGCTGACGTAGCCGGGGCAGGCGTAGGCCGGATATCGCTTTAGCTCACCGCCCTTGGTCAAGTAGCCTCCGCAAGACGACGGAGTCATTGCCCGACCGCAATGGGCACACCGCACCAACCCGGTCAACAGGTACTTGAGCGTCAAACCAGGCGCCGGCCGCTCGATCAACTTCCCGTTGCCATCGGCCTTGGCTTCGCGCGCCTTCCGAACCCGTTCGCGGCGGGCCTGGCGGACCGCCCAGATCTCCTCTTGGACCTCACGTGGTACGGTCGGCTCGCAGAAGTTGGGCACCCGGATCACGTCCTCCGGCGCGTTTCGTTCGACAACCCGCGTGTCATCGACGATTCCCGTGCAGTTCTGTTCCCAGACCAGCTCACCGGAGTAGATTGGGTTGTCGAGCCAGTACCCGATCGTCGGTGCCTGGAACGGCTTGAACTTCTCAGGGATCTCCGGGTCGTCGTTGAGGAAACGGGCCAACCTGGTCTGCCCCCAGCCCGTGTCCCGGGCCTTGTAGAGCAGTTTTGCCATGATCCAATTGGTCTCGGGATCATGGACCAGGATGCTGTGGTCGACCTCTTGACGCCCGCGGACTTCCGTCATCACGCTTTGGAGCATCAGCCCAAAAGGGGGCGAACCGCCCGGCCAATGCCCCTGCCGGGCCGCGTCTCGCTTGCCGCGCAACACGTTGTGGGCTTTGATCCGGCCGTCCTCCGTGGCTCGCATCGCCTCGAACATGCCCAGCGCCTTACCTTGCGGTGAGGTCGGGTCGGCGAAGTTCGAGTCGGCGGCCAGTACCAAGACTCCGTGCTTCTCGTAGAGATCCTTCCGGATCTGGGGGAGTTCTTCGACACGGCCGAATCGCTCGATCGTGTCGACCAGGATGAGGTCCACCTTGACCGCACCGGTCTTGATGTCCCGCATCATCTCCTGGTATCCAAGCCGCTTCCTGAGGTAGCGGCCACTCTTTGCGTCATCGCGGTAGACCTTGACGATGACCCATTTGTACCCGAGTGCCTTCAAGCGTCGCTCGATCTCAGCGAGCTGCTGCTCGGGGCTGCGTTTGTTCTGCTGGTCAGAACTCATACGCAGGTAAACCACGACCCAGTAGACCAGCTTCGGGTCAAAAGAACGTCGTAACATCGGAGATCTAGCCTCCCTGCTTGGGCCGGCGTGCATCAAGAATATCCCGGGCGATGACGCGGGCCGTGAACTGGACCAGCCTCCGGCGACGAAGCTCTTGGACTTCCCGTGCCATGCTTGCCCGCTGCTCAGCAGGCAGATGCTCAGGCAAAGGAAGCTCGCCATCTGCGACCAGCTCCACAGTTCGGCGGAACTGTTCCGGACTGTACGGTGCGGCTTGGGCCGCAGGCTCCGATTCGATCGCATGGCCGTTTGCTCCGTTTTGAGGCTTGGCTGAAGAGAAGATGGGACCAGGCATGTCTATTTGCCCTCCTCGATGAAGAAGGCGCGACCGCCTAGCCGGGGCAACCACGTAGTTGTCCCAAGGGCTAGGCATTTGCGCGCGGGGAAAGATGACGGGGCTTACACGGCCCCGGGATTCGCTAGCCGTTGTTCGCGTGGGAGAAACGCCACCCCATCACGGAGAATCCCTCGCGAGGAGGGTGCCGCCGCGTTCGGGGTCGGCGACCGCATTCAAGACGCACCTGCAGAGAAGTCACGGCCTCGCTGCCGTCGGAGCGGCGAAACGGTGTCGCCGTGCGTCCAGAGTGAGAGCGGCTACGACGGGAGCACCCGTGAGCCAACAGGGGCCGCTTGTTGGTGGGCGTCTCTCGAGCCGGCACGGCCCGAGCGACTTCAGTCTCGGGGCCTATGTCGCCGACGCCTTCGGGACCGGCGTTCGGTCAGCCGTTCCTCAAGCCCCACCAGATCCTGTCCGGCGAAGAAACTGGGCGAGGTCTTGCGGAGTTCGGCGTAGATGTTGTTTCGTAACGCGTAATAGTGCATGGCTACCAGAAGCCCGTGCAGCAGGCGCCGAAACGCTGCGCCGTCTCCACCTTCATTGAGCCAGTCGCCCAGCATTTCAGAACCGGTCCGGGTACTGATGAAGTCGCCTGCCGCGGAATGCAGGGCAAAGACGTGGCCGTGGAAGAGATGGAAATAGGCGTCCTCCGGGCGATCAGAGGGAAGTCGTCGGTCAAAGTGCCAAAGCCAATGAAAGGAGTAGCTCTCGTCGCTCATCTGATACTTCTCGGCAAGATACGGCAACAGATCGCACCAGACGGCGGAGTAGCACTGGTGGAAGGCGGCCCGGCATTCGTAGGAGAGTATGTCCAGCACCTCCTTTTCGGCTTGGTGGCCGGAGCGACGGGCGATGGATTTCAGCCACTGACCCCATTTCTTCTCGGCAACAATGAGTCCCTTCTCGCCGTAATGCTCCAACGCCCTGCGCCCCTCGCCAAACAGTTCGCCGGTGAAATCGTCATAAACCCTCTGGATCTCGGGATCGTACTCCGGAGGGCCGAGGCAATTGGCCGTCTGATCGCGGAACTCCACGATGCCGAGTTCCTCCTGACGGCTCGCCGCAAGTAGCTCGTCCAACTGGGCGATGACCACACTGCGCCTTGTGTCGGGTGACTTGTTCCGCGCGGGCACGGCGTCACCGAAGACACGTCGGCATCCGTTGCTCCGCGCGAGAGGGAGGAGGCTGGCAAGGATGAAGTTCTCCTGGATGCTGTCCTCGAAGGCGCTAAGGTCCTTCATGCAGAGCGACCACCAATACTTGACGATCACCCGGTAGTTGACCGCCGTTTGACCACGGCCTCCGTAGAGGGTGCTCCGTTTCATCCACCACTGGTCGATGGCCACGTCCCCCATCACCGCGTTTTTGCGGCACAGGTGAAAGGTGTAATGGCGCGCGGCTTCAATCAGCAACTTTCCGGGGAGGGCCGGATCTCGGCTGATCCGTCGCGATCCATCGTCCAGCCGGAGTTCTTCGGTTAGCTCGGTAATCATCGCAAAGTTGCCTCCTCCATGACGGGCAATCGCAGGGAGCTAGGGTCGATCTGCAATTCCATCCTAAGCCACTTCGTCGGCACCTCCTATATTGAATTCCACGTGACTTCTAGTCGACGAAGTCGTCGGCGATCTCTGCCGCTCCTAAACACGGCGTCTCCCCGCCACGTGTCTGCGAACGGCCGGTCTGGGCCCCCATCCCCGCGAGCCGAAATCCCCGGCGCGCAAATGCCTACCCGGTGACGGCCGCCTCCGAATTGCCTGGGTATGGTACTCAGCAGCGGGCGTCACCGGAGATGGGACTGTGGCGACCGCAAGGATGGGCAACCTGGGCAGTCGGGGCAAAGGCCAGGTCGGGCACGCACCAAGCGCCTGGTGCCAGAAGTACGGCCAGAGGCACCGTCCGCAGAGGATCCGGGAGTTTCCCGAGGGGATCCCCCCGCCGTCCCGCGTCCGGCTCTACCGGCGGGATTCTCATTTTCTTGTTCAGTGGTGGGACAAGGCCGAGAAGAAGACGCTCACCGAGCGCGTCGACGGCGATCTGCTGTCCGCCCTGGCGAGGGCCCGGACGATCGACGAACGGCTTGCCCACTTCCGCACTGCCGGGACCCACCACCAGCCCATCACGCACCAGGAGCTGGTCGACGGCTACGTGGCCGATCTCCAACGCCGGGCCGACGCCGGACAGCTCGACCCGCGATCGGTGACCCGCTACTCGTCGGCCCTGAGCCACTACCTGGCGTACGCGCTCCGGCCTGACATCGAGCGGCAGTTTCGGCACGTCGCTGCCGTCAACCGGGAGTTCGCGCTCGGCCTCTCCGCGTACTTGAATACCGCGACCGTGGCGTCGAAGGGGCGCCCCGGTGGCAAGCCCCACCCGATGCAGGGGCAGGACTATGTAGTAAACGTGGTTCGCGGAATGTTCGAGTGGGCGGCGGATGCGGACCGGGGCGGTCTGATGCCCGAGGGCTTCCGCAATCCCTTTGGGGCCGGGAACCCGCGGCGCACCGGGCTGCAGATCGATCTCCTCGGCGAGCCGGACATCACGGTCGCCATGGCGGCCGAGTTTCTGTCGGTCTGCGACCTCTACCAGTTGCGGCTCTTCACGCCCATGGTGTTCTACGGCCTTCGCGCGGCCGAGCCGGCCTTCCTATTTTGCGAGGATGTTGACGGCGGGTGGCTACGTGTCGTCTGTCGGCCGGAGCTTGATTACCAGACCAAAGGACGGCGGGACAAGCGGCTCCCGCTGATCGCGTGTGTCGCCGACCTCATCGGGCAGCCGTCCAGCGGACAAGCGGCTGGCCTATTGTATCACCGGCGGCCGGTCGACGAGGGCCGGGAGACGCCGTCGCTTGTGAACGCTTCGCTGGCGGCAATCGTCGATGACTTCGAGCGCCGCTGCGCCGCGGCGAAAGACCGCTCGGCCACTGCAAGGCGCAAGATCCGGGATCGCGTCTTCCGTGATGCCGGCGGGATCACCTACGACAACATCCTCGCTGAATTCCGAAAGGTCACGACCGGCTTGGCGTGGCCTGCGAATGCGACCTTGAAGGACTTCCGCCACCTCTTCGCCACGAACCTGGAAAACGCCGGGATGCCAGAATTCTACCGGCGCTACTTGATGGGTCAATCCGTCGGCCGGACCGCCATCGTGAACTACACGCATCTGAACGAAATTTGTCAACGCTTCCAAGAGGCGGTTGAACGCCAGTTTCAGCCGCTGGTCGACGCCGTTGTGCGACGCACTTCGGAGCTTCGGTAGCAGGCGTCCACCGAACCACCAGTCTCGACACCAGAACCACCGCGTGTGGAAGGAGCCATCCATGAAAGCAAGGACCAAGAGGAACGCCCAAGACTCGGCCAGCATCAATATGCTGGTAGACGAGATCGTCAAGGAGCAGCGGAAGATCGACCGGCTCGAAGGGGACGTCGTCGCATCCCACATCCGCATTGGCCACCGTCTGGCCGAACTACGCCCGTTGGCCAAGAAGACCTGGGGCAAGCAGCTCAAGGCCGTCGGGATCAGTCCCCGGGTCGCCAGCCGCTACTTGAAGATTGCCGAGCACTGGCCGGCCGAAATCGGACTCACTGAGTCCGATTTGCTGCCTCGACTGCCCACGGACCTGTTGAAGCTCGAATGGCTGTGCCGGGTTCCTCAGGCCGAACTGGCTGATCTGCTGGGCAAGCTGGACTGTAAGAAGGCCACTCGCCCCCAGGTAGTCGCCGCGGTTCGCGAGGTCCTGGGCGAAGACCCGCCGGCCAAGGACGAACACGACGTGGAAGGCTTCGTGGGGCGGTTCATCGCTCGAGTGATGCGGACGGTCGATGGGCTGCACGAGAAGTTCCCTGACACCGAGCAGCAGGATCGCGCCCGCAAACTCCTGGCAGCCGGGCTCGGCCGCATACAGGACGCTCTCAAGGCAGGACGCCCCGTGACGAATGCTTCGTAGCCGGGCGCCGGTGATATTGGCATCAACCATCAGTGGCCGCCCTGCGGCGCAAGGGTTGCGGCTGAGGCATTGGACGAGCACGACGCAAGCATGTGCCCGGTCGAGTTCAACGACCTCGCTGACATGTCCGACGTGCCGCACAGGCCGGCCATAGAACGGCTGTCCGCCCCGCCCGTCGCCGAGCAGTGGAGGCCCGACGCAGGCGAGGCGGACAGTCTTCTCAGGCGGCTGTACAAGATCGAAGCGGAAACGCCCCTCCTGAGCCGGGAGTTACCAACGACGGCGACCGTGACGCCTGCCGACGTGGTAACCCTTGCGAGATCCTTCTCGCTTGCCGCACTTGAACAGCCACGAGCCGACAAGCAATACAATCCCACAAATGATCAACTCGTTCATTCTGCCTCCTCTGTCATTGAAAGACTACTAAAAAGGACCCCAGCAACGGCTGGCGTCAGTTGGCAGCCGCTCCCAAACGTCGGCTGCATGGTTCCGCATTCCCGCGGGGGGCGGTTTCGGCGACGTGGTCATGCAACGGCTTGAGCCGCACGATTCGCAGTAGGTTCCTCACCCTGAAATTCCCGCCAGCTTTCGAGGAACTCCCTTCGCTTCTGAGAGATCCTCCCGGCACTGAGGTGGAACTTCCGGGCAACCTCTCCGGTGCAACCGCCGCTGGCCAAGGCTCCGGCGATCCGCCGATCTCGTGGCGACATCCTCTGAAACCAGTCACGAACGTCGATCCTGGCTGCCGCCGTTTCAGCGGGGCCTGCATGGCGATCCTCCACGAGGACTTCACGCCACTCGCCGGTGTCGCGATCGAACCTGTCGAGCCGATCCAGACGGACTCGCTTTGCGAGTTGACAGTGTTCGGACGAGACATCCTTGATGTTCATCCTCGTACCGACCTTTCGTCCGACCTTGACACGTCGAATGGCGTAGGCCGCCAAACTTGACGGGCTGGCGACGGAGAGCCTGCCTTGGTCGTGTAACCTCTTCACGGCAACCAGCACCTGAGCAACCACCTCGGCGATCAGGTCCTCCCGCGTCTCGGCGGGCAGGCCTCGAAAGGCCATCGACGCTTGACGTCGCACGGCGGGCAGCATCCCGAGAAAGTCCGCGTGCCAAAGTTCGGCCTCTCCATTGGACACAGACTCCGTAGCAGGACAGATCATGAGACGATCTCCTCATCGTTGGGGACCGTCCCCATGGGACGGTCCTGTGAAAAACAGGACCGCCCCGTGCTGCGAGGCGGCTAGCAATGAAAACCGCCTCGCAACCGCTGCAAGGCTACCGAAGTATTCCGTCAATGTTCGGTACGTCTGCCATAAGAACGAACCGTGCCGAGGTTCCCTGAAGGCATGAGTAAACCCTCCGTGGCGATACCGACTGCACCGAAAGCGCAATAAGTAAGCCCAACGCCCGATTCCAGTTCGTGGATCGGGCTCTGGGCCATGGAAAAGCCGGCCTGGAATGGCTAGCCGGTATCCATCATATAAATATGCCGCGTTTGGGGCTGTTATTTAGGTGTCAATACACCTATACTCAGAATGCCACTGTCCGCGGCGCGATCGACAGGTGTCCGGCCCTGCGAGTTGTCCCTGTCACGCGATGAAGCACGCGGCTCCGTACCCCGGTGGGGCGGCCGATCGGACGCACGGTGTGTGAACGGCGTTCACCAGAGACAGAGCCATGCCGAAGTCCAAACCACCGCGCCATCCCTCGACTCCAGCATCGCCCACCCGCGCTCGTAGGCCGGTTAGAGCTCGCGTGCTGGGGTGTCATCAAAGTGACGACAGAGCTTAGACGGGAGCGTTGTGTGCGGACGGCGACGCCGCCCAAGGCAGTCTGCGAAGAGACGCTTCGTGACAGCGGTGGGGGCGACCTCCGCGCTTTGGGAAACAACTCTTCGACACCGGAAGATGACGGCAACTCAGCAGCTTTCCAGCGAATCGAGAGTTTGCCGGAAATCGCAACTTCTCCCGTCACGAACCGGAAACGGCCCGTACTAGAGGGCAGTCCGGAAATGAATCGCGGGCCTGCGACCTCCCGGGCCCCTCGAACAAGGGGTCTATACGCCTGGCAGTGTAGGGAAAGCCCGCGAGGGCCTGCCCTACGTAGATTGTTGGCTGAGGTGAGCGGTCTGGCACCTGATTCACATGCATCCGATGAGGAGACGTACCATGTCACTGGCATTAGAAGACGGTGTTGCCGTCGGCAATGGGGAAAAGGGCAAAACGATGATTCTTGCGAGAATCATCAGTCTCTGTTGTCTTGCAGCACTGATATTGTTCATTTCACCATCCGACGCGAATGCCGAATCGAAGAGGATCTGGGCTCATTATGACGCGGACAACGACGTCTACATCGAAGCGTGGATCCACGACGGCCAGGATGCGTACTATGTGTGGAAAAATGGTTCGCTCAAGTGGGTCTTTATCCCGGGCAATCCGAACCCGGAGGACGGCGACAGCTCGGACTCGGGCGACGTAGAGTCCCTGATCCGGTTGCTAGAGCAACTGGCGGGCGGGGGAATTGCGCGGCCTGAGTTCTGGGATACGCCGGCGGGCCAGTACTTGGGAAACAAGGGCAAGGGAATCGATCCTTATCATAACCCCAATGGTGATTCAGGTGGTGGGATAGTGCCCGGCACCGGCGGAGGCCAGAAAGATCCCCAGGAGAATTACACCAGTCCCGCAAAGTGGGGAGGAATGGGTGGTTTCGACGGGAGCGGAAACGGTGGGACGATCGGCGATCAACTTGCGATACTGAAGCAGAAAGGCAAGAAGGGCAACGGCGATGACGACGACGGCGACTCCGACCCGACCAACGGCGACGGCCTGTTCGGCGGCCTGCCCGCCCCGCCCGAAATCGTCAATCCGGACCCGGTGAGCCGGGGCTTCGTCTTGGTCTCGCCAGTCGGATCTTCCCGCGGCGCCCGGGCCGGGCGCAGTGCGAGGACAGGTCCCCCGGCCACGGCCAACCCGGCGCTTCAACTGGGTGCGTTCGGCCCGATCGGCGCCCGTCCCATCGGCGCGGCCCCTGTCGGCGCGGGTCTCTCGCCCCTTGCCGGCGGCCGGTAACCGTTTGATTGCGACTGCCCGGAACCTCCTATGCCAGATCCGCCCGGCTCAAGCGCCGGGCGGTTCTCTTTTGGGTCGAGACGACTTCCGTCAACTCCCGGACGGCACGAGCTTCTTCGGCAACCGGGGTTGCCGTACGCATCGAGAATCTGCCGGGAGCCTCCACTTCGCCCGTCACAAATCGGAAACGGTCGGTATTAGAAGGCAATCCGGAAAGGGACCACGACCCTGCCTACCGAGGCAAACCCCCTTCGTCTGACGGCAACACCTGGCTCACCGATCCCCTACCGGCAACCCCCACCAGACTCGTGTCGCACTCGAGGTCAGGCGGCCCTCGAGCAACCGGCAAACCTGCCGCCTGCGAGGGAGACTATCATGTCCGCAAAGAGCCAACACTCGAAGCTCGTCGACCTGACCGGCGGAAGGGCCCAAGCCCGCCCGATCCGGACGCTCGTCCGCTGCGGAGCGGCGGCGTTACTTTTTGGCCTCCTCGTGTTTGCCTGGTCCGGCAACGCTCAAGCAGCGTGGCGTCTGGTTGGCATTGTGTACGTGGACCCGTCACCGGACGACGATATCGCCGAAATCGAAACCTACTACGATGATGAAACCGGAAGGACGGCTATTTGGGAATACCACTACGACGGGAGCTCGTTCGCATTCATCGTCGGCGACTCCAACCCCGACCCCACGGAGGGCTCGGGCAGCAGCGAAAACGTCGAGGACGCGATCAATCGGCTGAAGCACACGGGTGGCGGCCCCGTGGAAATCCCGGTTCAGATGTTCAAGACGCCCCTCGGGAAGCACCTGTTCAAGACCGGCAAGAAAGGGATGATCGACCCGTTTCACAATCCCAACCCGGGCGACGACGTCAGCAACGGCGACGTCGGCTCAAACAACGGCCCGCCCGGCGGCGATCCGCTCGGCGGCAACGGCGCCGGCGGCGGCCATGGCGGTGGCGGAGGTGCCGGTGGTTTCGACGGCAATGGCGGCTCGATGTCCGAGCAGATCAAGAACGCGGGCAAGCACGGCGGCAACAGCAACCAAGGGGGCGGCAGCGGCACACCTCCCGGCCCCAAGGGCGAACCGTTGCCCGGCCCGCCGGAGATCGTCAATCCGCCGTGGGACGGCGGGGGTTTCGTCCTGGTCTCGCCGATGCAGTCGACCGCAGGCGCCCCGGCCGGGCGCCGTGCGAGGACGGGCGCCCTGGGCTCGGCCGCCCCGGCGCTTCAACTGGGTGCGTTCGGTCCGATTGGCGCCGGTCCCATCGGCGCGGGTCCCTCGCCGCTGGCCGGTGGCCGCTAGTCGCAGGATTGCGACTCCCCGCAGTCTGCTTCATCAAGACCGCCCGGCTCAAACGCCGGGCGGTTCTCTTTCGGTCGAGACGACTTCCGTCAAGTCCCGGACGGGAAACGGTACTCGACGCCGAGGTCGAGCGTGTGCCGGCGGTAGTCGTTCGTGGGGAGGTTCGACTCGTTGCGGTCGAAGCTCCACTCCAGCGTCGCCCACCACCGATCGAGCAACCGGTACAGCAGACCGGCTTGGACCTGGTACTCGGTATCGCGACGAGCAAAGCCGAAGATCGAGTTGGAGTTGAGGTAGCCGCGCCAGTGGATTTCACTCGACGCGCTGAGCTGCAATCCGTCGAGCTTCGTCTGCCAGACCGTTCCCAATCGCAGCTTGTGGCCGGTGTATTCGTAGTTGGTGCCGTCGGAGAAGTTGCCGTCGAACTGGTAGCCGGCAGACACCGTGAGCTTTCGGTTGAGGAACTGCCGTTGTCGCACCAGCCCGACCATCAGGTCGTCGCTATCCAGGTCGAAGGGCGTGTTGTCGAAGGCCCCCTGGCTGAGAAAGTCGAACATCGTGTAGCGGAACAGCAGCGTCGTCGAGTGCCAGTCGGACCCGATGACGGTCAGCGACGGCGTGGCCACCATGCGCTGCAGGAAATCGTCGCTGCCAACGTACATGTAGTCGTAATCTACCCGGGTGGCGAGGTGAACGGGCTTGGAGTTCCAATAGCCTCGGCGCACGGCTGCGAAATACACGCCGTTGTCGGCCAGGTCGAATTCGTGGGCACTGTAGTTCGACGTGTGCAGGAAGGTGGCGCCGATGGTCACGTCGTGGTTGTAGTCGCGAACTAGGTCGTAGTTGACCTGGCCCAGGTACAGGTTGCCCCACGACGGCTCGCTGGCCAGCGGCCCGCCGCCGGAATTGGCCGCGGGAATCACGCCCGGATTGGTGTCGTACCGCGAGGTGACTTTCAGCGACCCGCTCAAGCGCGGACGGCCGAAGAGGGCTTCGTCCATCTCCTGCTTTAGCTGTATCGCGTTGTCGGCCATGGGCGTGTCGTGAGCGGCGCTCTGAACGCTCCGGAAGTAGGCGCAGGCCTGGCTCTCCAGTCCCAATTGGCTGAAGGCCGTGCCGATCGCCAGATCCTGGGCCCACTCGATCTCCCGTCGCGAGGTCGGGGCCCCGCGCAACGTGCCGAGCGCCGACATGGGGTACTCGCACTTCAGGTACGCCGAACCCAGGAAATACCGGATGTCCGCCGCGTGGGGATCGAGCCGATAGGCCCGCTCCAGCCACTTGACGGCGCTCCGATTGTTCGACGCGTTCAAGTGCGCCTGGCCAAGTGCCGAAGCCAACATCGCGTTTTCGGGGAAGCGACGAGCAGCATCGTCCAACACCTCGATCGCTTCGCTCGTCTTCTGCTGGCGGGCAAGGGCCGCCGCCAACCCGGCGATCTCCCGCGGCCGGTCGGGATCGCGCCGCAGGACGTCGCGAAACATCGTCTCGGCACGCTCCAGGTCGCCGCGGCTGAGCGTCATCCACGCGATCCGCGCGTGCAGATCGAGCAGTCGTCGCGCGGCTTCATCGGGTTGTTGGTCTCTTCGACCGTCGACGATTTCGGCAGAGCCGTTCGGTGCCTCCCGTTGAGCGTAGATCGCCTGCGCCGATGCCAGAAGAGGCAGCGCCAGGCAGATTGCCGCCCGCCCGGCGCGGGACAGCAGACGAGTTGAGCCGGCGTTGTAGCTACTCATTCCGAGGCACCTTCCGTGGCGCGCAGCCCGCAGTCGCGAAAGCGCGGTATCAAGGCCGAATGCCCGTACTCAGCCTGGTAATTCCGTTCTTCTCCATGGGCCCAAATGGCGGCCTACCGATCACCGGGGGTCGTCGAATCCTGCGAGCCAATCCTTCGGGAATGTACAACGGCGCGTGATAAACACCGTTGCCCGACGTCGGCAGACCCGCAAGATGTTCACGCAGCCGCTGCATCAGCAATCGGTTGGGTTGCCCAAACTCCTGTTCGTAGGCCTGCGCCAGTCGGTTCACGGCCGTGTCGACGTCCAGAGAGCGCTCGGCGGCCCACCACCAGGCGAACTCGTCGAACATCGACGCCCATGCGCCGAGGTCCGCCGACAAACCAAATCGCGTCTGCAATCTGTACAAGTCGATAAGGTCCGCAGCCGTCAGATCCCCGGGATCCGTCTGAGCGAAATGGTCGATCAACGCCGATTGTGTGGGCCGCTCTACCTGCTGCGCGGTGGCTGACCGAGGGGCACCAATCGAGTGCGGCCCACCTGTGAGTACCAACAACAGGACGCCGCGCAACGCATTGGCTCTCAATCGTGACTGCATGGCCGAAGTCTTGATGGTTGGATGATTCGGATCGACTTAATGTACGCGAGAGAACCCGACGGCGGCAAGTCGGTTGAAGCACGAGAGACCCGCGAAAAATGCTCTCTCCCAGATCAACTATCGGCAACACGCGCGTCCAATTAGCCGCCATTTCGGAGGTAGAGAAGGCCGAGGCAAAGCGACTTGCTCCTTGGGGCCATCCCTCGGCTCCACGAGACGGGCGAAGCGCATACCACGACACTTCGTTTAGGTCGGAAGGACCGCGCGATCGCTTGACGAAGTCCTCAGCGGGCGTCAAGCCTTAGCCAATCCATACGGCCGCGCGCTCCGGTTGAGGCAGAGATGCCAGCGGTGGGGGCGACCGCCTGCACTTGCGCGAGCTTCAGCCCTCATGGCCCACCCCACCACACGGGTGGTCTTTGCGCCCCGGCGTAGGACCGGCGAGCACGCTGAGCACCGCACCCTCCTTGTCCTGCCGGTCGTACAGCAGCAACTCCGCGATGTCCGGCTAAAGCATGTCGTGTCGGTCCTTCTCCAAGCCGTCGCCCAGGTCGGAGAAGAAGGAATCGGCGGCCAGGGGCTCGGAGGCAGCGGCGGGTTGTGGGGCCACGAACACTGTGCAGAAGCTCCCCAAAAGCTCGCCGGGGGTGCAGGAGGGGAAGGGCGGCTAGTGCTCTGTCACGCTTAGGAATTGGGGTTGCCTGAGATGGAGAAATCGTCGAATCTTCCACGAACTCGAACTCAAGGAGGAGGATTCGATGAACAAGAAGTATATGGTGCGGCTCTCGAAGAGGGAACGGGAGGAACTGGTGGGCGTCGTCAAGAGGCTCAAGGGCTCGTCGCAAAAGGTCCGACGAGCACAGATTCTGCTGAAGGCGGATGTTCGGGGTCCGAACTGGACGGATGCGAAGATCGCCGAGGCGTTTTCGTGCCGCGTGCAGACCGTGGAGAATCTTCGTAAGCGGTTGGTGACGGAGGGATTTCGGATCGCGTTGGACGGGAAGCCCCGCGAGACTCCGCCGAGGCAGAAATGCCTGGACGGCAAGCAAGAGGCGAAGGTCATCCATAAACCCTGCGATGTGATCGTGGTGGCGCGACCAACGCGACTCGCCGACCCATTGATGTCGGCTCAGTTCGGCCCTCTCGGCTAGCTCGTCTGAACGAAGACTCGCCGGACGGTCGCGGGACAGGCATCGCCGGCGACGGCTTCGTCTGCTGGCCTTCTCGGTCAAGCGTGGTCGCTACGGGACAGGCTTCCTCGGCGACGGCGCCCGAAATGGCGGCCTACTCCCCGGGGATCGACTCTCTTTGGAGCTCGGTCCCCCTGGACCCGAGTGCGCAGAACGGAAGAAACTGTCCTCGATTTCCTGCTCGCTCAACGTCTCGTCCATACCCCTGGGTCGGTCTCCATAGACCACGACAACGTCATCGATGAGGACTCGTCCGAAGCAGTTGGGGGCAGTCACGGTTATATATGGTATCCATCTGCGCTCCTCTGCTCGTGGCAGGCAGACATCGAACGTCTTTCGGACACGTGTCCATTGGATGTCTTTGTCGATTGCCACCAAGTTTCGATAGATGCCCGGGGCCTTCGACATTGTTGCTCCGGTCGTCCCTACAACCAGATCCACGAAAATCGCATTCCCGGGGCCAAATGGCTCCACGAAGTCCGCCTTGATCGACAAAGACACCGACGCCTTGAATGCAGGGTACATGCCCGTTTGCTGTCCCTGGCAGAAACCCATGAGCCTCGTGTTGCGATCTGCAGATCCTTTGATCACCAGCGGGCGGTCTGCACCGAGCGGGCTCCGCACGTACTCGGCCCCTTCGTGCTTCACCATCGCAAAGTAAGGTTTCCCGGAGGGCTTCTCCGCCGCCTGCACTCGGTGCGAAGGCGTCCACACCGACTCGAAATCGAACACCGCTTCGATCTCCGGGCGGCTGAATCGCGGAAGTTGCGCTAACCGGCCGGGTGCCCAAAGCGAATCCTGTGAGGCCTCCAAGATCTGCTTTGCGACCTCAGGCATGACCGGCCAGATGGTCTGCCCCAACAACTCGCGGTGTGATTGTTCCTGTTTCTGGAGGGTCTGCCGGAAGGAATCAGGAAAGTCCCCGGTCTTGATCCATTCTTTTACGTGCAACGCACCATGAGTACCAGGTCGGAAGGCTTCGAGGAGGTCTTCTTCCGTCATGCGATCCAATCCTGTAGGCACTTCACGGCTTTCGGAAATCTTCAGAATCCGAGCCGCGATCCGCCCCGCCTCTGAGTCAGGCTTCATTTGGGCCAGGACCTCCAGGTCCGCCCGCTTGACTCTGGTCCATTTTGAACCGCAAACTTCGAAGAGATGACCGAACAACTGCTCCTCCGCGAGGCATCTCATAGTGCTTTGCGGGTAATCCTCAAGGACCGTCTGGAGTGCGACGAAGCGCTCGCCAGCACCTTCCGCCAACAATCCGGACCGGCCGTCGTGGATGCCCTCCAAATCATGGAATCGGTAAAACGCAGCGGGAGCATAAGGACTTTCAGGGTACTCACTAAACAGGCGCTCGAACTTGCCCCGGTTCAGCAACGCCAACGGAGCCATAGGAAAATCGGGGTAGTCGGCCACCACGCGATCGTAAAGCTGGCTTGCCCTCGACTTGTTCTGTTCCTGGTAATCGAGGTGCTGCGCGAGCCAAATCATGAGTCCGGGCGCCCACTCGCTGTCTGGATGTCGATCGAGGAAATCCTGGCAGCCTTCGGCCATCCTGTCTTCGTTGTTGTAATAGTAAGCCACAAGACGCACCAACTCATCGTGTTCGTCTTCGGGCTCGATCTCGAGTTCCTCGGCAACCGCAACAAGTTTCCTGGCAGCCAATACGCCGTAGAGCCATGGTTCGCGACAGCTAGCGCTGACGAGACAATGTCCCTCGGGATTCAGCCAACGACGAAGAATGTGTCGTGATGTCACGTAGCACAACTCGCCCGTTTCTCTGCAGTCGCGCCGCAACAACTCAGACCGTGATTTCAAGAGGTCCGCCGCCGTGGCGTATTCCTCCCGAGCAACAAACGCCCGAGCCACGTCGAGGGTCAAGCCGCGATCGTCCGCGCATGCCTTTGCTTTTTCTAGCAACTCAACGGCGCTCAAGGCCAGGAGCTCTGGACTCACCTGGACGGGCGGTTCAGCACGGGATGCACTCATCCCACCGTCGTCCGGAGATCCCGCACGGTCAGACCAAGCGCTGATCAGTACGAAACCCAGAATGGACGCCACGCAGAAGCCGCCTAGAAGAGTTGCTGCGAAACGGATCCGTCGGGAACGGTGCCGGCTCTCCGGGGGCTGTTCCAGAGGTCTGTCCGTAATCCCCGCGTCCCGGGGCGGCTCTGCCACAGAGGGAAGTGGCGGAGGCGTGCCCGACGTGCTCGCGCTCCCCGGCACGACCAGCGGGGTGTCGCATTTGGGACATTTGGTTCGACGGCCGGCCATGGTTTTGGGGGCTTTGAGACCCGTTCCACAGGCCGGACATTTCAAATGAAAGCAATCAGAATGATCGGTTTTCATGGCTCCCAACCTCCAAAAGCATCGCCCAACGGGAAGCGTCGGGAGAAGAGTCTGCGGCCTCCAACTGGCGAGCTACCCAGATTCGTCAATCACCGGTGGCGTTCGTGCTGCCTGGCCTATTTCTTAACGAACTTCGCCGCTATACCCTCGCACCAGGGCGAGTTTGTCCACTGGAATGGTCACGGTGTGCTTCAGAGTCACAATAGGTCTGTAGGTATTGGGATTCCCTCGTAACAAACCTGGAAATGTAGAAGGAAAGAGGGGCGCAACGTAGTAGCAGGCCGGAAGAGGAGGGCGATTAGAGATGGGAAACGCAAAGTTGTACCTCCCGTCCAGCGGTTCTACCGTCTCCATTAAGACTTGGTTGTTCGCATCGAGAAGCCGGATTCGCAACGCGTAGGGACGTTGGCGTGCCTTAGCTATACCTGCCCCCATAACGCCCGGCGGCACTTGGTAGACATCCCAGTACGTGCTAAAACCGGTCGAACTCATGGCCCGCAACAAGAACACAACTGCACCGCCATCTCTTACGAAGCATTCCAGGTTCCGGCGCCCTCCGTAGTCACGACTCAAGACCAGCTCAGACGCATCCTGCCCTCGCTCCCTTCTTTCAGCAACAGACACAAAGACGGCTCGCCGAAGGGCCAACTTTTCGAGCTTGGGGCGAAGATTCGCATGGAAGTCTTTCCACGCGGCTGCGTTTGGTGAGAGCGTGAACGTGAGCTGTAGTTCTACCTGATCGTTCGGCAGTCTTGTTTCGGTCCATTTGTCATCGTCTTTCACCTCCAAGAGCTTGTCCATTTCGAGTCGTCCCATTGCTTTGCAGATCATCTTTTCTGCATCCTTCTCGGCCTCCGTCTCATGGATGATCCTCCGACGGATCAGATCGCCTGGCAGGCTTCGCACGGCAATCTTGTGGGGCCGCAGTCTGTCCGCGAGTTCGCTCAGCTCTACGGTGGCTCGCACCTGAACGCTGTGAAGGCCCTGCACCCGCTTGTCTGCAATGACTGTGTGCTTCTGCACAAAAGCGCTGCTGTTAGTTAGGATTTCCTCGCGAAAGATCTTATCGTTGTCCACTATAGTCTCCGCGTCGATCAGCACGCCGACGGCTTCCTCCGCCGCGTGCAATAGTGCGTTATCTACGGCGTCCTCGTAACCAACACCTATGCCCGTAGCGAGGACTGCCATGCACTTTCTTTCTAACGGCATCGGTCTTGCTGCGATGGCAACGTTAACAGCCGGAACGGCGCCGCGGTCTTCCTTCACTTCTTCCAGGAATGCGACTGCCCTATCCCTCCACGATACTTCTTCGGGATTAGGGAATTGCTCAAGGTCAATCGGTACGACGATGTCGATGGTGTGATCAAGTTTGGGACCACGCTCCCAGAACAACGGCCCGAGGTAGTAACCACTGCCTCCACCCGCTTTGATTACCCATGTAGTCGACATGATTCGCGGGCCAAACTGAGGGGTTGAAGGCGATCGCAGGGCGTCAAACGGGCTGCCAATATGGCAGGCAACCTCCAGAACTGTGTCTTTCTTCGGACCTAGCAACCTGAAATAGAGACGGTATCGGCGTTGCCGGAAGTGTTTCAGGGCTTCACCAATGAGCTTATCGGGGACAGAAAACGCGTCCCAGCGAACGCCAATTCCTGTAGCTGCATTTGGTCGCGGTATTGGGCCTGGCTGCGCTCTTGCGCCGCGCGGTGCGGGTGCAACTCGATGAGGAATACGAGTGCGGTTCATTAGAAAGATGATCGGGTCCGCTGGCGGCGCTACCTCCCATAGCGGCGTGTTGTTGTCCCACTTCAACTTCATTACTCGGCGTTCAGGTTCCAACCACACGCCCGTTTTGTTGGAGGAGGCGTCACCTAACACGCGACACAGGTCGGCGCGAATCCGGTTCCATTCCTTCAAGTCCGCAGCGATGTTAACCCGAAAACGCAGTTTCGCGTGGATCTCGTCTCTCTCTTCCTCTGTAGGCTCGCCGTCGATCGACAACTTAAGAATGCGATCCAGACTGCACCGCCGTATCACTGTGTCAATCCGTGCGGCGTGCTTCACATCCTTGAGCAACAGTTCCTTCGGGACCGCCTCGAACTTGATTTTCGAGGCTTCGAGGTGCCTTGCTATTCTGTCGGCCGCCACTCTTGCCCGCATGCGCACATAATGCAAACCGTCCTCCTCCCATGGCTTTCCGACGGGCTCCAGCCGGCCGTGTACCCAACCTCGACTGTACTTCAAGATCTCCTCTTGAAGGAGTTGGTCATTTGCAACACGGGTTTCGGCATCGATAAGGACGCCCATTGTCTGCTCGATGGCACGTGAATAGGCATTCTGCTGAGCCTCATCGAGCGTGGCCCCAGCGCCGGTGACTACTACTTCTATGATGGGCGTAGTCGGGCTGGAAATATCCCACTCGTCCGCCCAGATCCAGTCCGGGTCTCGGTCCACGGGTTCTACAAGTAGCCGCTCGCGGCCGTCGATATCTTCACGACGCAGGATCCGCCCTTGGCCAGTCTTGCCGGTCCTTTTGTTTACGAACGTCGCGAGCCCATCCAATGCAGCCTGCGGGGGCGGTTTCACAGTCGCGCCATCTTCGTTTTCCGTGGGCACCTGGGACGGATTCTGGCGCCTCGGCGGCGCCAAATGGGGTGTTGGCCGTTGCGCCGGTGGGTCAAGAAGCGGCGTGAAAGTCCAGGCCGAAGTGACGAACAAGTGGAACCGCGTGCCGTCCTCGTCGTTCTCCACCAGCAGCCTCGGGATTCCGTCAATCACCTCTTTCTGGAGCACTCGCCCACGGAACTGCTTTCCGCTCGTGGAGTGAGAGAACCGATAGCGGCGCTGAGGCTCGGGGACCGCCACAGGCTGTGGTTCGGGTTCTGCGGTAGCCTTCCGGACATGCTGCTGGTCCACCTCGCTGAGCTTCTCAATAGGAACGGTCTTCGCTTGCCCGTCGCGCTTGCCAAGCGTGACGACGCCATCTTCGAATCCGAGGAAGACCGCTTCAATCTGGCGTCCCTCAGTGTCGGTCCACGTCCGAAATCCGCAATCCTGCGCAAGGACTGCTGCTGGCCCGATCAAGAGGAGTGCGAGGCCGAAGACTCTGCTACCGATGCATCGGACCATTGCTGTCGCGAACAAGCGCCTCATGGCATCCTCCCGAAGTCTGAGTATTGGGTCTCTTGGCGCAGGGGCCGGTGTCATCGTGCCGCCTTTACGCTTGCCCCAAAATCACGACGGTCTGCCGTGCATGTCTCCCTTGTATTGGGCAGAAGCGCTAATTGCCATCGGTCAGCGTAGGCAATCTGAGAAGGACGCGGGTTCTTCCGGCATATAACCTTGACGATGTGGCCCCGACGCTTTGCCTCTGCGGCAATATGTCGGCCAAATCTGCGCCAGCCCTGATCTGTGAAGTAGAACCGAGCACGCCGATTACGTAGACCCGAGCCACCAGAGATTCGAAAGCCTTCCGGCGCGGGGAGTCCCTCCATCGCGTCACCTAGGCAGAAACCCGCGCCTCTCAGAACCGTCTCAGATCTGGTGAACTCTGGTGGTCGTGCGCCCAGGAAGGCCTCGTCAGAGGTATCCACCAGAATCCGGTAGATCATGGTCAGGCTCCTTCGTCTGCTCAGCCTTCGTCGAACAGTCCTTCCCAAGTACGAGGCCACTCTGTTCCTGGCTCAATCGCTCGGAGCCGATCCCTAGAAGTCCTCATCCGGATTGATCCGCCCGCTGGGGCCGGGTTTGATGCCCGGGCCAGGACGGCGGATGTTGTCGTCGTCGCGGTCGGCGAATCCGCCGGGTCGCTGACCGACGGTGACGTCGCGGCCCTCGTCAACCGGCTGCACGATGCGGGCGTCGCGCATGTCCCTCGCCGTTTGCGCCGCAGCGCTGGTCAAGCTGGGGACATAGACCGACATCGCGTAGGCCCAAGCGTGACTGTTGTCGAACCAAGTCTTGGTGTTCACGCCGGGCGGGAGGATGCCACGGCGGGCGCTTTCGTAGACGTCGCTGGTCTCCATCCTGGCGACGAATCGCTCGCGCGCCTCGTCGAACTTCCGGACCGCGGTCGGGTCCTCGCGTGCCAGCGGGTCGTCGGCTAACAGCGACTCGAACTCCTGGACCCCATCTTCAGAAGATTCCACTACCATACCTTCCCAGGACGTCTTGTCGCCGATGATCAGCCCACAGAGGGCGTCCTTTGCGTGGGCCGCGGCGATCTTCTGGGCTGAAAGACTCAGCTTCAGTTGCACCGCCCGATTGTCGCTGGTGCGGACCACGGAGCTGCCGAAGCCGACAAACGCCGTCTCGCCGGTGGAACGCATCGTGATGATTCGCCCGCCCACGGGCGGAACCAGGCCCGTTCGGACTTCCGCGATGACCTGATTGAGTCCGTCGCGGAGTTCGTCGACTTCGATTGCGTTGGGCGCCGGCCGGGCCATCTTGCCCCGCGTCTTGGGGGTGGTGACGATGCTCACATAGACCGTGTTCTGGTCCGTGTCGTCCTTCACTTCGTAGATCACGAACCCGCGGAGCATCATGTCGACAGCTTGGAGCAGGGCTTCCTCGCTAACCGTGGCGATGTTGGTCATCTCCTGGTCGGGGAGATTGATGTTGACCAGCGCTTGGCGGACCGTCTCCTTGCCCTGGTTGCTTAGTCCCCCGAGGATCTCCGCCAGATTTTTCTTGGCCATGGTGAAGGCGATCACGTAGGCCTTGCGCTTGGCAATCCGAGTAGCGACGGGATTGGTCATGGTACGGTAGGGTGCCGCCCCGCTGGCAACAAACCCGAGTCCACTGCCGAACTGTACCATCTTGGCGCCGACCTCGGCGGTGTCGCCGTTGGAAAGCTCTTTGGTGTTCACTCGGACAGCGGCGTTGATCGCGTCCTGCGCCGTGGCGGCCTGAACCACTTCGCCCCGCATGGCAACCCTGTCGGGCTGTTTGATGTCGGTCGGTCCACCTTGCACGGGGGGTAGGAAGTCGTCGGCGGTTACCTGCGCATCGGCGATTCCGCTCGTGCAAAACATCAACACAATTGCGAGTGCAATCCTGTTCTTGAGTGTACTCATGTCGTCACCCTCTTTCTGCGGTTTGGTGAAGCGTGTTCAAGACAGGTTCTTGGGTAAGTCGTCGTTACGAGCTACGGCGTTTCGCTATCTGCGGCGGCGCCCGAAGAAATCGTCTCCCGGAGGGCGTCGATTGCCCTCTGGTAAGCCTCTTCTGCCAGGGCTTGGGCGTCGTCGTTCTTGATTTCCAGCGCAACGTCGCCGGCCTTCTCAAAGAACTCCGGAGAGCCGCTTTCGGAAAACGTGTCGACCGCCTCGGACAGGACCTTCAGCGCGTCGGCGTCCTGATCCAGCTCCACGAAGCACTTCGCAGTGTCCAGGTATAGCTGCTCCGAGACCAACTCTCGCTTGTGGAGGTGGTTCCACAGCAGCAAAGCGTCCTTCCACTTGGAGCGCGCCATCAGGTCCCGAGCCTGGCGGTGCATCACGTCGCGATAGGCCTTTCGGACGGGCTGCAGCGCGACGGGCTTCAGCAGATGGGCGCTCAAGGCCGATTCATCAGCCAGCACATAGGCCACGGCGTGCTCGCCTCGAACGGCCGCCTGATGGACTACGCCTTCAACCTGCCCAACTACCTGCAATTCACCGGCGGCTTGTGTCACCGCCTCGCGGAGCGTCGTTGCGTCTGTCAACCCTGTATTTGCGTAGCGGTCCAGCAGCGATTTCGCAGCGAGCATTTCACGGATCGCCAGCATGTGGGTAAGCTCCAGGAATGCCGGTCCGGCCCGTTGGCGGACTTGCCCTTCAGGCAGTGGTTTGACCGCGATACCGAAGAGGCGGGCGCCGACTTGCCCGCCCCAACGCTGGTCGCCGGGGTGCTGACGAAGCACGGTGAGCATCGCGTCTCGTGCGGGACCCGGGAGGTCGGCCTGCTGTTCCAGAAAGGCGGACGCCGCCGCGAAGCCAGCATGTGGCTTCGGTGGCTGGGCGGTGTCCGCCGGTTTATCGAGTACGACCTCGACTCGGGTTATCGACTGACCTCGGACCTGTACTTCGCGCACGACTGAGCGGAAGCCCTCCAAGTCGATGCGGACTCTGCGCGTCCCCTCCGGCACCAGGAATAGCCCGTCAGACGTGCCGAGGACCTGGCCATCGAGTACAATCGTCGCGCCTGGGGGAACGGTCCGCACGTAAAGACGCGTGCTTGCAGTCTCCGACGTGTGGATCTGTGGAGCGGAAGCCGCGATGAGCGGCAGAATCCAGAATGCCATACTCATGGCGAGACCCTCCCTCCTCTTGCGGAGTACCAGTATACTAGGGTGCGGACACTGAAAGAATCCCCTCTGCAATAGTGATTACCGTCCCGGGCGGAAATCTGCTTTGATTTCTGGAGAGAATTCCGTGATTTCGGTAAACCGTTGCATGGAAAAGGGTTAGGAAGACTGCCACCCCCTCGCCGGAAAGGCCTGTAGCACGCGATGAGCAGTATGACCCAGTCCTCGATGTTGCACCGGCTTCGTGATGGATCAGACTCGGTGGCGTGGAGAGATTTCCATGATCGCTACTGGAGGGCTATCCACTTCTACGCCAGACAGGGGGGTTGCTCGGATCAGACCGCTGAGGAAATCGTCCAAGAGGTGCTGCTGGCAGTATTTGAGAAAAGGCGGGTCTTTCAATACGACCCGGCGCGGGGCCGCTTCCGAGGCTGGCTGAAGACGGTGGTTCGCAATCTGGTCTCCAAACGCCGCCGCCGCCCCGATGAGCGCGTCAGGGGAAGAGGAGAGGACCCGGAGAAGGCCGCCCTGGAACAGGAGGCAGATGATCCGCAACCAGACGAGGTTTGGGAGGCCGCCTTCGAGCGGTCCCTACTCCTAGTGCTAATAGACCAGGTACGTCGGGAGACCTCCGCAAGGACGTTTCAGGCCTTTGAACTCACGGCCCTGCATGGCCTTTTGGGAGAACGAGTCGCGGAGATGACGGGACTTACCCGTAATGGCGTGTATTCCGCCCGCCGTTCGGTGCTGACACGACTGAGGGAATTGGGGGCGGAGTACCGGGAAGACGGGAAGCTCAGCCAGCGCCTCAAGGAAGCAGTTGCTCTGGAGCCATCGCCCGCTGCGCAGCGTTCCTTGAGCACACGAATTCAGCTAACCATGCGGTCACAGTAATGATGTCCTCAGAAGACGAGTCGGTAGCTGCAGTTTCGCCAGGCAGTAGTAGGCCGCCTGTCGTGCCGGACTTGGAGTTGATCCGAAAGATCGGCCGAGGCGGCTTCGGCGAGGTGTGGCTCGCGAGAAACCGCACGACGAGGCTGCTGCAGGCTGTCAAGCTCGTCGCTTTGCACCGCGAGCAGGGAATCGATCCGGCCGGTCGCGAGGTAGCCTCGATAGTGCGTCTGGAAGCCAATATCCGGCGGAAGCATCCGAATCTGCTGGACATTCACCACGTCGGGCAAGTGCCGGGATTCCTCTTTTATACAATGGAACTTGCCGACGACATAACCGGAGGTCCGGCAACGGCAGATGAGAACTATCTGCCTGCTACGTTGCGCGAACGGCTAGACGGTGGGCCGTTGCCGCCGGAAGAGTGCGTACGGTGCGCTGAACAGCTCCTGTCAGGCCTGGCATGTCTTCATGCCACGGACATGGTCCACCGTGATGTGAAACCGGCCAATTGTCTCTTCGTAAACGGTGAACTCAAGGTTGCGGATTTCGGGCTTCTGACTGAGGCCCGACCCGAGATCTCTCGAGTGGGCACGCTGGATTACATGCCCCCCGACGGACATATGGACGCCCGTGCGGATGTCTTCGCGGCGGGTCTGGTGATCTACGAGATGATTACGGGGCTGTCGGCAGATCAGTCGCCCCGCCTCGGGCAAAGGGCACTGGAAATCGCGGAAGATCCGGAACTGGAGCGACTCAATCGTCTGGTGCTCCGCGCGACCGAAAAGGAGCGAGATCGGCGATTTCGCGATGCAAGGCAGATGCTTTCGGAATTGAGGTCGGTAGTGTCTGCGAACGCCATGGGGGCCCGCAACCGACGCCGATGGTTATTGCTTGCCCCTGCGGCTCTTGCTGTCGCTGTCTTTGCGGTCGTTGGAGTGTGGCACGATACGCCGCAACCGACGAGCGTGAACTTCATCACTTACCCTTACGAAGCCACCATTCACATCGATGGCGAAGTTTTGATTGGACCTGATGGTACCGCCTACAGAACCCCCTGCGCCGTGTCAGGGGTACCTGCTCGGGTCTGTCATCTTGTCTTCAAGCGGGAAGGGTATCCCGATCTGGACGCCGGAGAAATCGACTTCGGGAGCGTAAAAGAGATCGAAGTCGAATGGGGAACGGAGTCCCGTGTTCGACGGCAGTAGCTGTTCGCAACGCAGGAGCGAGGCACGTGAAAATGGTGCGCAAATAGGACACCCGTCGAGCCCGGTCGCCCCCGCCGGAGAGGGGCCGGAAAGTCTGCGTGGTAGGGCGCTTTGCGCGCGGAGTCCGCCCCACCGACTGCATTTGTACCTCGGCCCTAACTGCAGGCGGTGCCGCCCACCTCCGCGCCATCACTCTAATACACAAGTGCGATGTCGATTTGACTATACCCGTGATTTGCCCTGCCTCGCCGAGGCGTCGGTTGCGAGCAAAATCGAAAGGTCGTGCGGTGGCTGGGAAGGTCCCGCCTAAAGTGGACGGGAACAGGCTGGCCTTCCGTTCCAGAAGGGCTACCCGCTCTGGGCCGCGTCGGGTGGCCTGCGATGGGCGCACAGTGCCGCCTGGGCTTCCAGCAGTTGGATTGGCAGTGCCGTTCGACACGCGCTGTCTTGCGAGGTCAGCGCACCCAGGCAGCAATTTGGGCCACTGGAACCCTGCCGCTGGGACACGACCGGACGGTAACCTGTGATAGGTCGCCGCAAGCCGGCTGAGTGGCCCGCCGGGTCGAGTGCCGAGGAGTTCCGCCGCCGACCACGAGAAACCCCGCCGACCACACGACCGACGGGGCGATTCGCGGAAACCAGTGTTAGGGCACGGAGATCATCTTGCGCCTGCTTCACGAGGCTGTAGCTCCGTGCCGATGCTTGACGACCCAAGTCTCGGCGACCTGAACGGCCGGATGATCGGCAAAGGCCGCCTCCAACTGAGCCCGCTTGGTCTCAGGTCGGGTGTGGGTATAAACGGCCGTCATTCCCAGGCCCCCACCCGGGGATCGGGACTTGGCCGGCACATGACCCATCAGTTCATTTCGGATCAGAGGCTCCACGTTGGCATCCTGTAAGATCGTGGCGAACGTATGCCGAAGGGTTTTCGGTGCGGTGACGTGGCCGGACCCGATCGATTTCGTGATGCGTCCGAAGTCGAGGTAGATGGACTCCATGTGAATGATCCCCATATCGCGCCACACAGTCCGGGCAACCCGTTCCTGCTCGAGGCGTGAGAGGGAGCGGTCCAAGTCTTCCTCGCGCTTTCGACAGCGATCGGCAATTTCCCGCCACAAATGGCTCTGCGAAAGCGAGGCTAGCATCGAGCCATCGCCATCCGTGTACTTTCTCCGTCGGAGCACCGGCCCGCTCAACCTTCCGCCGATCGTTGCACGAAGCACCTTCAGCAGAGCGGGGACGAGCGGGATGGAGCGTTCGTTACGGGTCTTCACCTGCCAGCCCAGCTTGGGCTTGTTCCGTACGTGGAGCCAACCCTCGCCAAGGTCAAGATCCTCGGGCAAGAGAAGATGGGTCAACTCACCCGGCCGGAGTCCGGTCATCAGCAGGGTCAGGTACAAGGGGAACTGCCAGTCATCGCAGGCCTCCAGGAACCTTCTCGCCTGTTCGGAAGTGAAGACTTCGATTGGTCTCGCGTCCTCGATGGGAATACGGGTGACTTCGATCGTCCGGAAAGGGTTTTCGACGTAGGGAGAGAGGTGCCGGTTTTTCTGTGCATAGTTGAACAGGCTCGAACAGACGAGCAGGATGAACCTCAGGCCCGCATCGCGGAGCGGGCGTCGAGGTCGTTCCGGGGGACCGCCAATGGGGACTCGAAGGGCGCGGAGATACCGAACGAATTCCTCGGCATGGCAAGCGCGGAAGTCCGACACACGCCGTAGCGGCCGGACCTCAGCCAAGAACCGGAGCAGGTGCTCGGTTGCCCGCCGATAGCGACCCACGGTCGCCACCGACGAGCGGCGGACATGTTCGTGGTAGTCGAGCCACCGCTGGCGAAGTTCGGCAGCAGAAATCGGCTGGAACCGCAGGGCGGATGGGGCGCCGATCTCCAACTGGGCGTTGATCTCCGCGGCCATTTGGCGTGCCGTATCCCGATCCGGCCCGACCCTTGGCTGGTGACGTCGACCGCCTTCGTGGTAACATAGGTACCAGACGCGCCCCCGCAGGTAGACGCGGACCCGGCCGATTCGAAAGGCAGTGGACTTCTTGGTTCGACGTGACTCAGACCGTTTGGACATTTTGGTTCCTCCTCAGAGAACGTGTCCGCTACAAAGCGCTACAAACAGCGCTACAAACGGGAGTCTCTGAGGAGACCTCAGAAACGTAACTGCAGGTCCAGTAACGACTTGCAGTTACGTGCGGCTGGCTAAATCAGAGATATTAGCGTTCCCTTCTCTTCTTTCTTTGCAGGGAGCCAGCCGTGTTCAAAGAAGAAGGCTACCAGTTCATGGGCGCCGCGTTCGAGGTCTACAACCAGCTTGGCTACGGCATGGCCGAAGAGGTCTATCAGCAGAGCCTGGAAGTGGAGCTGCGGCTTCGCGGCATCCCGTTCCAATCAAAACACGAGTTGGTCGTGTACTACAAGGGCCACGAGCTGGAAACCCGATACAGGCCGGACCTGCTCGTTTACGGCGGCATCGTGGTCGAGCTCAAGGCCGTCAAGGAGCTGGCCCCGGAACACGAGGCCCAGCTTTTCAACTACATGCGGATCGCCCGGCAGCGCGTCGGCTATCTCCTCAATTTCGGCCGCAAAGGCGGGCTGGAATGGAAACGGTTCATCCTGTCGGATTTGCACGAAACAGGGGAACGCTAATCTCCACTGATCGACGCTAATCTCGATGATTGTCGACGATCGGTGGCGTGGTGTTTCGTCAACGCTTGATTTTGGCGTAGCGAAACTCGCCAAGAGTTTCGGCCGGTCCCACCCGAACCATCGAAAGTCTTGGCGACTTCCGCTACCGCCGAATCCCTCGATTCTAGAGTTGCTGGCAGGCCCCGTTGCACGGCGGCACCACCCCCGCTATACTTCCGAAGGGGTTACACACCCCCGGGCATTCTCGGATGCTGGGCAACCCGGCCGGGGAGGGCGCCATGGGAGTCGAGTTCGACCCGTACCACAAGTGGCTGGGGATTCCGCCCGAGGAGCAGCCGGCCGACCACTACCGGCTGCCGGGGATCAAGGCGTTCGAGGACGACCCGGACGTCATCGAAGGGGCCGCCGACCAGCGGATGATGGTGCTCCGCACCCACCAGACGGGTCCCCACAGCGAGCTCTCGCAGCAACTCCTCAACGAAGTGGCCGCCACCAAGCTCTGTCTGCTCAATCCCGAAAGGCGCGCGGCATACGACCGGCAGTTGCAAGAGAGGCTGGCCGCCAAGGCGCCGCCGCGGGCGGTGCCGCTCGCCGCCGAGCCCCCGGGTCCCGTGCCGCCGAGTGTCGTTCGGCCGACGCGCCGTTCCGTCAGCCGCCGGCCGCGCATGGCACTGATCGCCACGGGCGTTGCTGCGGCCGCTGCACTGATCGTGGTGCTGGTCGTTTGGGGCGGTGGACCACCACCTGAAGACGCGGCGACGACTACGCCGGCCGAGCCGTCGGGCGAGCCCCCCGTGCCGCCGCCACCGCCGGGTGAGGAACAACCGCAACGTCCGACTGAAGAGCAGTCCCCCGACACCTCGCCCAGTTCGCCCGAGCCGGCGGAGCCGGAACCGCTGGAGCCCGAGCCGCCGCCCGAGCCGCCCGAGAGCGATCCTTCGCCCGAGGCGCGCGCCGGGCAGCCCGCGGTCGAGCCGGTCACGGCTCCCGGTCTCTCTGCCGACGGCCCCGAGCAAACACCCGCTGCCGAAGTGCCCGATGAGCCGCCGGCCCAGCCCGTTCCCGCGCGACGGCCGGTCCCCGCCGCCGCCGAGCAGGCGGCCGTCTTCGAGCAGCTCGACCAGATCTACGACCTCGACAAGGACCGGCCGGACGCGGAGAAGCTCGGGCTCGCCAAGGTGCTCCGAGCCCTGGGCGCCAAGGAGACCAGCGCCCCGGCCGAGCGGTTCGTGCTCTGGCGCAAGGCCTCGGAGTTGGCCCGCGACGCCGGCGACGGAGCCCTGATGTTCCAGATCATCGACGCGATGGGCGGCCAATACGAAATCGACCTGCTCATGGCCAAGGGCGCGATGCTCAAAACCCTCGCCCAGCGGGCAACGGACACGACTAGAATCCGCTCGGTCATCTCGGCGTCGCACCAGTACGCCGACGAGGCCGTTCGTCAAGACCGCTACGACCTGGCCCTGGCCGCGGCCAGACTGGCCCACGAGGCGTGCATCAGCCCCGAGGGCCGGGAGTTTCGCAGGGCGGCGTACGACCGGGTTCGGGAATTGGAGGAGCAGCACGACAAGCACCAGAAGCTCCAAGCCGCCCTGGCGGCCGTCAAGGCGAACCCGAACGACCCCGAAGCCAACCTCTACCTCGGGCGTCTCTACTGCTTCGAGCAGTCCGACTGGCCCCGCGGCCTGCCCCACCTGGCCCAATCCGCCGACCCGGAGCTGGCCAAACTGGCCGCCGAAGACCTGAAGGCGCCCAAAGATGCCCCCGACCGGCTCAAACTCGCCGACGCCTGGTGGGACCTGGCCCAAACCCGCAAGGGCGAGGAGAAGGACGCCCTGATGCTCCGGGCCGGGCAGTGGTACAAAGCGGCCCTGCCGGACGTGTCGTCTTCCTTGGAGAAAGTCAAAGCCGAGAAGCGGCTCGCGGAGGTTGCGCAGATCGAGACGTCCATAGATGCCGCGAAACCGCCGGCCGCGGTGGTAGTGCCTGGGTCGGACGAGTTGCCCGTTATGCCCAAGGGGGCCGCGTGCATCCTGACATTTGATCGCAACGACGTGTTCCAGCAGGCCGGCCGAGTCTTTCTCAAGGACCTCAGCAACAACGGCAATCACGCCGTCTTCGACGGCGCCACAATTGGCCGCGACGGCGTCGCGGGCGAATGCCTTGTGTTGGAGAAGGAAGGTGTGGCCGTTTGGCTGCCGTCAATGCTAAACGTCCTTATGTCGAAACTCGACGGTTTCTCGATTTGCGTTTGGGTCAAGCAGGCCGGACCCAAATCCCTTGCGGCGGTTTTCCAGGTGGGCTATGGCTTCTCGATTCACGCGACTTCCGACGGATACATCTTCGGGTTGCCAGATGCATCGGGCGCCGACAGGAGCTTGGGACCCGATGCGACTGTTGACGACATGACACGGTGGCATCACATCGTCGCTACGTACGACGGAAAGCAGATGCGGATCTACCTTGACGGCACCTTAGCGGGAACGACGGAGAATGCAAATGTCCGACCTAACCTGTCCCGATTTCGCCTCTCCCGCAAGAGTTCCGTATGCCTGGGTAGCTGGGGACACCGCGAGGGCGCTCATACCAAGGCGCACCTAAAGCGAACGTTCCTCGGCCGAATCGACGAGTTCTGCGTGTTCACCCGAGCGATCACGCCCGAGGAGGTGCAGGCGCTCTATGCCATGGGCAAGCGGGGAATGGCGCCAAAGTGACGAGAATGCAGGACCGTTGCCCGCAAACGACGAAACGGAACGCTAATCCCCACTAATTAACACTAACCCGGCTTATTCACGAATGGAAATGTCGCGATCGTAAGTGCTTGTCTAAACCCGACTTGAGAACCCACCACCCAAAGGCACTATGTATTTGGCTGGCGCTTCAATCACCGATGATTCGCGACCTCATGAATAATCCGGGCTAATCTTCTTCTTGATGAGTGTAGATCAGTGGCGATTAGTGTTCCCTTCCCTCAAAAGCACCTTTCCTCTTCCCTTACTTCCGAAGAACTCTCGAAAGGAGCCCGTTGTGTTCAAAGAAGAAGGTTACCGGTTGATGGGCGCCGCGTTCGAGGTCTACAACCAGCTCGGCTACGGGATGGCCGAGGAGGTGTATCAGCAGAGCCTCGAAGTGGAGTTGCGGCTTCGCGGCATCCCGTTCGAATCGAAGCACGGGCTGGTCGTGTTCTACAAGGGCCACGAGCTCGAAACCCGATACAAGCCGGACCTGTTGGTTTACGGCGGCATCGTGGTCGAGCTCAAGGCCGTCAAGGAGCTGGCCCCCGAACACGAAGCCCAGCTTTTCAACTACATGCGGATCGCCCGGAACAGGGTGGGCTATCCGCTGAACTTCGGCCGCAAGGGCGAACTGGAATGGAAGCGGTTCATCCTTTCCGACTTGCACGGGGAAGAGGGGAACACTAATCTCCGCTAATCTCCACTAATCCTCTCAAAGTGAAGACGGGAGCGGAAAAGGGGAACGGCTCGTCGCTACACGCGCCGCCTTTCATGGGTATTCGCGGAAAGGCGACGTGCCCGTCTCCTTGATTCGACTCCCAACTCTTCAGTTTGAACAACCTCTCTTCTTTATTAGTCAGTAGTTTCCAGGAAAATTGACCTTTCCATAGACGCCCCCTTTCGGGGACCATGTAGCGTTTTCTTACCCAGCGTTACCTGGTCAACCGAAAGGGGAACGTCATGGATGATGGTAA
>Ga0180438_10001061_pt1 | contig 50298 bp, 43 predicted proteins | sample SS_ome_12_FD_132455 | JGI IMG/M metagenome (GOLD analysis project Ga0180438, IMG submission 132455) | Hypersaline lake sediment archaeal communities from the Salton Sea, California, USA - SS_3_D_2 metaG | ecosystem: Environmental > Aquatic > Non-marine Saline and Alkaline > Hypersaline >...
AGGCTATCCAAGTGTTGCTCGAGCCTTGAAACGCTCGATTCCTTGCCGTAGTTCTTCGATATGTCGGCGAAAAGGTTGTGCGTTCCCTTGATAACCGACTGGATCTTGCCATCGGCGGATTTCTGGATGTCGTCGGCCAGGCTCAGGTACTTTCGTGCCATCTGTCCCGCGCACATGTCATCCACATACTGGCGGTACTGCGTGGCCTTTCCCTCAAGTTCGACCCACACCGCCGCCAACCTCCACAGATCCTCGTCCGACGTATTCGTCCTGGGAACCTGGTTGACAAGCTCGAAGTACGTCGGCAATATCGAACTGTCGCCTTCAATGTTGTTTCTCAGAGTCTCGACCGCTCTTATATATGCGAACCGTTCCTCGATCTCCTTTTTCAACTCCAGGATCTGCGCCTCGTGCTCCGCCTTGACCCGTTCAGCCTCCCGATTGCGTTCCGCAAACGCGGCCTCGTTGAAGAGGGTGCTTATACCTCGTGTCTGATCTTGAACAACGAGCGCCTGACGACTAAGTACCACAGGAAGGTCTGCGAGAGGGTCTCCGGCAGCGGTCTTGCTGGGAGCTTTGTCGTTGAAACAACCGGCAAGCAAGAGCGCAGCACAAACGAGGAACAACGCGCTGATCCTAACGCGGTTCAATACTGTCGCCCCTGCGCTCGAAAACCTCGTCATCATGAGGTCGGTCCCCCTCCCCAATAAACCAGGCGGGATTGCGGTCTATTCGAGTTACCTAACAATGTTATAACATTCATATCCTTGAGTGTCAAGTGGTTCCTGCGGTGCGCACGGAGGCCTTGAGGTTCTTGAGACGCTTCATCACGTCGTTCCCGCCGCGCCCAAACAGGTCGTGCAGTTGCCGGTACTCGGCGAACAGTTTCAGATATATCTCATGGTTCTTGCGGTCAGGCACAAACGATTCATCTTTAAGCCGGGCCATATTGCGAGCCGCCTCGACGATATCGTCGTGTCCTCCCGCCTCTTTCCCCGCAGCCACCGCACCCCACAGCGCCGACCCGAGAGCCGTCGCCTGGTCCGAGGCCGCCACCTTAATCGCCCGGTTGCTTACGTCGGCGTAAATCTGCATCAACAACCTGTTCTTGGGCAGTCCGCCGCACGCATACAGTTCCTTTATCGGCACGCCCCCGTCTTCCAAAGCCTCTATTATGGTGTACGTTCCGAACGCTGTAGCCTCGATGAGCGCCCTGTATACTTCCTCGGGCCTGGTGTTTAGAGTGCAACCGATCAGAAGGCCCGTAAGATCCGCGTCCACGAGAACCGACCGGTTACCGTTCCACCAGTCAAGGGCAACCAGACCGCTCTCCGCCGGATTCAGCCGGGCGGCTTTCTCAGTCAGAAGCTCATGGACGTCCACCTTCTTGCTTCTTGCCTCGTCCTGATAGTCCGACGGAACAGCATTCTTCACGAACCAACCGAATATGTCGCCGACCGCCGACTGACCCGCCTCGTATCCGTAATAGCCGGGCAGGATCCCGTCCTTGACCACGCCGCACAGCCCGTCTATCGCGCGTTTCTCTTTGTCCACCACCATGTGGCAAATGCTTGTCCCCATGATCATGACCATCTTGCCGGGCCCGACCACTGTCGCCGCCGGAACAGCCACGTGCGCGTCAACGCCGCCAACCGCGACGGCGGTACCCTGGCGCAACCCTGTCTTTTCCGCCATCTCGGCCGTCAGACCGCCCGCTTTCGTACCGGCAGGATATACGTTGTCGCTGAGCTTATCTCTGACAATATTCTCCATGCGCGGATCAAGGGCTTTGAAGTACTCGGTGGACGGGTAACCCTCGTCCCACATCGCCTTGTATCCGGCGACGCACGCGTTGCGTTTTTCAACGCCGCTCAGTTGAAGCACGATCCAGTCGCTTGCCTCGATCAGCCTGTCCGCAGCCTCGTAGATCTCCGGTGCTTCGTCCAGAATCTGCAGCGCCTTGGGAATAAACCACTCGGATGATATCTTACCGCCGTACCGCGCCAAGAACGCCTCACCGCGCTCGCGCGCCACCTTGTTGACCAAGTCGGCTTCCGGCTGGGCCGCATGGTGTTTCCACAGCTTGATCCATGCGTGTGGGTTATCGGCGAACTCAGGTTTCATGCACAGCGGCAGCCCGTCACCGTCTATCGGCATCATGGTGCACGCCGTGAAATCCGTGCCGATCCCGATAACGTCTTCCGGGGCGACGCCTCCCTTCTTGAGAGCTTCCGGGACCGTCACTGAGATCCCCTCGATGTAGTCTTTCGGATTCTGGATAGCCCAGTCAGGCTCAAGCTTCCTGCCGCCTCCCGGCAGCTCCCTGTCAATCACCCCGTCCCGGTACTTGTACACCGCTGTCGCAACCTCCTCGCCCGTCGCTACGTCAACCAGAAGGGCCCTGCACGACTCGGTGCCGAAATCCAGGCCAAACACATACCTTCTCTCTCCCATTCTCGAATTCCTCCTTTACTCTGAGGCCAAATCTCTCAAGGACAACGGCAAGCCTCAGTGCTGTCAAGCATACCAGTTAACGAGTTCAAACTCCTCCGTCGGCACGTCTATGCTCACCGGACCGCGACTAGGGCACCTCTCGATCTCCAGTCCGGCGCGTTCCAGCATTACGAAGAACCTCATCTGTGTGCCCGCTTGTACGCCCAGGTCCGCGAAACGCACACCCATTTCCACTATACTTCCTATGGCAAACGCCAGGGCGTGAACGTCCGACTCCGAACCCGCTTGTTTCACGTCGCGCAGCACTGCGCTCGGGCCCGTATCTCCCTCCTTGCGCTCCAAGACGACCTCCTTGTCCTCAGGAGTCAGAAAGAGAAGCTTAAGACGCGTGCCCTGCTCCAGCTCACGGACGAGCGAATCGCCGTCATCAATCCTCAGGTACAGATTCTCGAGATCGAATCCGAAGTATATGCGGCTGATAATGCTCTCGGCTCCGTGCATCGTCCCGCCCGCCACCTTGACGTCAAACATGCCCGCCGGAAGCCACTCATAGTAGTTGGTGTCCGCACCGTCAATCGTCGGCGTCATCAGCGCGACCGGCTTTGCGGCGGGTCGCACCTTGCGCGTAATGATTGGCCGGAACAGTTCCTGAGGAGGTTCCAAACCGATGAGCTGGTAAACGTTCCGGAGACGTCTGCGGTACAACGCGTCGAACTCAGCATCGTTGGCCGACGAATGGTGTTCGCCGTACCACCAATTCCAGTCGCTACCCTCAGAGACGTATATTTCTTCCCAGGCTCGCTCAAAGTTCGCTTGCGGCACGGAGTCGCCCGCGCGCTGTTCCCGTCTCGTTAGAGCAGTCCGCGCCTCGTCCAAATAGTCCCATGCAAGATTCTCCTCCTCGCCCCCGATCCACACGTCAAAATCGCCCTTGATCCATGAACCCGGCCTGAGCTTCGTCAAGGTTCTCGTCGGCGCATTCTGCTCAAGAAATTCTCCGATCGATACGAGCGAAAAAGCCCGGTCCGAGGAGAGCCTTTCATACAGCGCCTTAAGGAACGGCTGACCGTCTTCCGGATATCGTTCCCACGCGTTCTCGCCGTCCATGATTATCGACACTAGGTGCGGTCTGTCCTCGGTCGCCATGACAAGCCTGATCCTGTTGAGCCGGTCCACAAGATCGTCCACGGCCTTGTCCGCAGGCCACCGGTAGTACGTGAACGCTATCAGGTCGGACAGAACCCGGTCCCGGAACACAATCGTCACGCTCGCACCCGCCTTGTCGATGCGATACGGTCGGTAGAGAAAAGCGGGTGGGTGCTCCCTTCTGGCGCTGAACTCCGGAATCTTTGCGGCATCGAGCGAGGCCGCCAACACCTCCTCGCCGCTCGCTGTCCAGTTGATACCGTGTCGCGCCATGACTGGAACGATCTCCTCGCAGACGGAGCCTTCCGCGGGCCACATGCCCACAGGTTGGCGCCCGAAAACCGCCTTGTGATGGGTCACCGCCCGTTCTATCTGAGCCTCAACGTCTTCCGGATGCCGCATCCGCACCTTGGGCATCGGCGTGCCGGGTCGCGCTTCCTCGGCCAGCAGCGTGTCGAACAACAACGGCAGAATGGGATGATAAAACGCAGTCGTGGTTATCTCAATTTGCCCTCTGCTCAGCGCTTCCTTGTATTTTCGGACGACCGAGCCAACGATTTCAGCCTGTTTATCAAGCACCAACGCCTTGTCATCTTCCGTATAGTTCGCGCCTTTGGCGACCAGGCGCCGCAACGCCTCGTCCCCGCGCCGAATCGAGGAGTTTATCCACACCAGGTTGAACAAGACCTGGAGGTCGCGGAAATCGGACGCGCTGAAAGTTGACGCCACTTCCTTGGCTCGGGCCGGCGCGAAATGCAGACCCCGTTTCTCGAGCAGGTCGTTGTACCTGGGGAACACCTTTACCATGGTGTCCCAGTTGGCCATGAAGAAGTTGTAAAGAACGAACTCTTTCTCCTCCGGCTCGAGGAGTTCGGCATCCTTCCTCGATACGTCGAGAAACGCGTCCGTGGCGTTCGCGGAGGCGTAGTCTTCAAGCTGCACCAGGAGCGAGGGAACGAGGTTGAACGTGACGTGCACGGAAGGGAACTGATCGAGCATCGTCACCATGCTGTAGTAGTCCTTGGTCGCATGCAGCCGCACCCACGGCATCTGATACGTTCCCGTGACGAGATCTTTGTACAGCGGCTGGTGCATATGCCACAAGAAAGCTATCGGAAGACGGTCCTCTTTACCCACCTTTTGCTCCCTCAACTCAGGTCAGTTTGCCCCATGAAAAGTGGCGCTATTATAACAACGGCCCGGCGGCGTGTCAATTTCGACTGAGATAGGCCGGCGCGAAAAACCGCTCAGGTCGCGCTCGGGGAATTATGGTGCGGTCTGTGCTCCTGAATCTCGGCGACCGAACATTCTCCGGAGCCGCGCGACCGGTTGGCCCGCCGCCCATTGAGTGCCGTCTGCTGTATGCCTGTCTTGCAAACGGTCTGTCCCGGGCGTGCGACACAAGAGCCGGTTTTTTGTTGCTTTGCGGGGCGATGTATGCTAATATTTTTTCCTGAAACTGGAACCGCAGGTGGCGAATAAGGAACCTCCCGACTGAGGGGCTTGTGATCATGGCGAAGCCTGACTCCAGAAGGTGGGGGAGCAACGGGCTCGAGTTCGAGCGCAGCATAGTTGAGCTCGAGTACCAGATAGAGAGCCTGAAACAGTTCTCCTCCGGCGAGAACATAGATATCGCTGTCCAAATCGAATCGTTGGAGAAGCGGCTCGACGAGGAGAAGAAGCGGGTATTCTCCAATCTTACGCCGTGGCAGAGGATACAGATGGCGCGCCATCCGTTGCGTCCGCGCACGCTCGACTACGTGGAGCGTATCGCCGAGGACTTCATCGAGCTGCACGGCGACAGACGGTTCGGTGATGACAAAGCGGTGGTCGGAGGGTTCGCAACCGTCGATGGTCGACCTATCATGCTGGTTGGGCATCAGAAAGGACACAATGCCGACGAGAACGTGCAGCGCAACTTCGGTATGCCCCATCCCGAAGGATATCGAAAAGGCATAAGATTGATGCGGGTTGCAGAAAAGTTCGGGTTGCCGGTGGTGTCTTTCCTTGACACCCCAGCTGCATACCCGGGAACCGGGGCTGAAGAGAGGGGTCAGGGTGAAGCGATCGCGTTCAACCTGCGACAAATGGCAAGGTTGCGCACACCGATTGTCGTGGTCGTAGTGGGAGAGGGAGGCAGCGGCGGAGCGCTGGCGTTCGGCGCCGGCGATAGGATATACATGTTGGAATATTCCATTTACAGCGTTTGTCCGCCGGAGGCCTGCGCCTCGATTCTCTGGCGGGATGCCGGTAAAGCTGAACAGGCCGCCGTCGCTTTGAAGATGACCGCGACGGATCTCCTCGAACAGGGAATTATCGACGGCATTATCCCTGAACCGCTCGGCGGAGCTCACAGAGATCCGGACGAGACGGCTCGACGCGTCAAGACCAAGCTGTGCGAGGCGATCGACGAGCTCGAGGCGATCGAGGTCACGAAGTTGGTCGCGGCAAGGTACGAGAAGTTTCGCAATATAGGCCGGTTCGCAGACGTCGATGCGAAGTAACGGGGAGGACCAGCACGGTGGCGCACTCTATTTTGATGCGTTGGTGCGGCCGGGCGCCTCCTCTGACAGCATCGTGGTTTCCGGACGGACGCTGCACATACAGGTCAGGAAAAAGGCCGAGCGCGGCGCCGCGAACCGCGCCGTGATTCGGCTCGTAGCCAAGAAGTTCGGTGTAAACACTGAGCACGTCCAAATCGTTAGAGGTATGAGGGCTAAACGCAAACTCATAAGAATAGACAAGTGAGCCATTACGCGGCTCGCAATCACGAGGGAGGCGATGAAAGGAACCTCTGAGTTAAGGGAGCAGATAAACGAAGCTGTTGCGACCGTTCGGAAGAACACCGACTCTACCCCTGAGGCGGCTATCATACTCGGAACGGGTCTCGGGGCGTTGGCGGACCGGATCGAGGGAAACGTTTCGTGCACGTACGACGAGCTGCCTCATTTCCCCGTGCCCACCGTAGCGACGCACGAGGGCAGACTCGTTTTCGGCGAGCTTTCCGGCAAGAGCGTTGTGGCAATGCAGGGCCGGTTCCACTACTACGAGGGGTACTCGATGCAGCAAATCACGTTCCCGGTACGTGTGGCCAAGGCGCTCGGCGCAAAAACGCTCATTGTCAGCAATGCCGCCGGCGGGCTGAACCCTCAGTTTCGCGCGGGCGACATGATGCTAATCACCGACCAGATCAATTTGATGGGCGATAACCCCCTGATCGGTCCCAACGACGACGAGCTCGGACCGCGGTACCCGGACATGTCGGAACCGTACTCGCGACAGTTGATCGAAATAGCCGAGAGAATAGCTCTTGAGCAGTCCATGAAGGTGCAGAAAGGGGTGTATGTGGCCGTTGCGGGACCGAACCTCGAAACGGCCGCGGAATACCGGTTCCTGCGTTACATCGGTGCGGACGCCGTCGGGATGTCTACCATACCGGAAGTGTTGGTCGCGGTACACGCCGGACTCAGGGTGTTCGGCGTTTCGGCCATTACCGACGAATGCCTGCCCGATGCTCTAAAACCGGCCGATATCGAGGAGATACTCAGAGCAGCTGCCGATATCGAGCCGCGATTGACGAAGCTCGTGTGTCATCTCGTCGGAGAAATGCAGTGAAACGGTGCAGATTGATTGTATGGTGTTAAGAGAGGTTAGACAGTAAGTGGAGAGGAGATGAACATTATGGGAGTATGGGTGGTTCGAGCGGTCTTCATCCTAGTTTGCGGGTTCGTTGCGTTCCAGGTAGCGGTTTCTTTTCCGGAACATATCCCTCAACGGATTCCGCACCAACCGTATCTGGTAGCCATCGTCGGGATGGCTGTCGCGACCGGGCTTATAGCTATAGAGCGGTCACTCAGAAAAAAGCCGGTCGTCGACAAGCTTGTCCCTCCGGCGGTGGGCCTGATCCTGGGTCTCGTAACCGGATATTTCCTGACCAGGTACGTGGTGGAGTTTTGGTGGTCCCCTTCGAAGCTTGAAGGAGACACCGCCCAGACGGCACTGGCGGAAGCGATCAGCGCCTACCTGACAATAGGACTGATGGTGGTATTCGGGTTCTTCGGTTTGAGCCTGGGTATGACCGGCGCACCGAGGACCGATGAGCTTGTTGAGCGGGCGTTTCTCAAGGGTAGAGGAAAGTATCACTCGCCGAAAATTCTTGATACCAGCACGATCATAGACGGCAGGATAGCCGATATATGTGACAGCGGGTTTATAGAAGGCACCCTCATCATTCCCCGGTTTGTTCTGCGCGAGTTGCAGAATATAGCCGACTCCGCCGACCCGCTCAGACGGGCACGGGGCAGGCGCGGACTCGATATGCTCAACAAGATCAGGGAAGGTACAGACAAAGTTGACGTCGAGATTTACGAGTCAGAGCTTGAGGACAACGAGAAAGTCGACACCAAGCTGGTGGAAATGGCGAAACGGCTCGATGCCAAGGTCATAACCAACGATTTCAACCTGAACAAGGTGGCTCAGATCGACAAGGTGTCGGTGCTGAACGTAAACGATCTTGCCAACGCGGTCAAGCCCGCGGTACTGCCCGATGAACAGATGATAGTGAAGGTAATGAAGGAGGGCAAGGAGCCCGGGCAGGGCATAGGATACCTCGACGACGGAACAATGGTGGTAGTTGACGGCGGCAAGTCATATATGTCCAGGGAGATCCGCGTCGTCGTAACCAGCGTTCTGCAGACGGCTGCCGGCAAGATGATCTTCGCGAAAGTCGACAGGGTAGTTTCCAACCGGTGACGTGCCCGGGTTGGTTCGTCGAAAACTCGACCGTGGCGAGAGGGTAGGTCTGCGTGTCTCGTTCCGAAACGGCTCTTGTGATACCTGCTGCGGGTCGCGGTGTCCGGATGGGGTTGGGTGAACCGAAACCCGTCGTTGAGTTGATGGGAAAGCCAATCCTGGTGTGGACGCTCGAACCGTTTCTCTCGCTCGACCTCGGGTGCCAGACGGTCGTAGCGGTCCCCGACGGATCGGTTGACCCCATACGGCGTCTGATACAACGCTACTTCGGCTCAGACGCCGGACTGAAGGTGGTCCCCGGCGGAACAGACCGGCAGGGCTCGGTGTACAACGGGCTCCTGGCCCTCTCGTCGGAGGCGGACATCGTAGTAATACATGATGCCGTGAGACCGTTCGTGGAGCAGCGAACCGTCCTGGAATCTATCGAGGCGGCCAGGACGTTCGGGGCGGCAACCGTGGCGGTACCCGTCGTTGACACGATTATCGCCGCACAAGAGGACGGTACGGTGCGTGAGACGCTCGATCGGCGCGAGTTGTGGACCGTCCAGACGCCGCAGACGTTCCAGTACGATATAATCCTCAAAGCTCACGAGCAGGCCGATAAGGACGGTGTCAGAGCCACGGACGACGCGGAGCTCGTGCGTCGGCTCGGGCTCACCGTGAAGATCGTGCAGGGGTCGCCGGACAACATCAAGATCACCAGACCTCACGATCTGCTGGTTGCCGAACAAATTCTTAAGAAACGAGGGGTGTAGCGTGCGCGTCGGGATCGGGTTCGATTCGCATAATATGGTGCCGGGACGGAAACTCGTGCTAGGCGGCGTCGAGATACCGTTTGAGCTCGGTCTGGAGGGTCATTCCGACGCGGACGTCCTCATACATGCGATTATCGACGCCCTGTTCGGAGCCGCCGGTCTGGGAACCATAGGAGACCACTTCCCCGATACGGACGAAACGTACAGAGGTATTGCGAGCACGAAACTGCTAGCGCAAACCATGTCCAGGATCCGCGAGGCTGAACTGGAGCCGGTCAACGTGGACAGCGTGATCGTCGCTGAGCGGCCGAGACTCGCTCCCCATGTCAGCGCTATGCGGAGCACAATCGCCGAGATTATGAGGATACCCGAGAGCAGGGTGTCCGTAAAAGCAACTACAACCGAGGGCAAAGACGCCACGGGACGAGGTGAGGCGATCGCCGCCCACGCCGTGGTGCTGCTGTCGGAAAACGGGTGAGATGCAGCCGATGTCATGAGCGCGAAGAAAGAACGGCTCGACCTGCTGCTCCACCACAGAGGTTATGCCCCAAGCCGCGCCAAAGCGCAGGGTATAATACTCTCCGGTCGGGTTTTCGTTAACGACAAGAAGGTGGACAAACCGGGCACCAGGATTGACCCCGCATCGCAGATCGAAGTCCGTGGCCCGGCCACGAAATACGTGAGCAGAGGCGGCGACAAGCTCGAGGCGGCTCTCGAGGCGTTCGGCATAGATCTGAGGGATAAGACGGCGCTCGACGTTGGTGCATCCGCCGGCGGGTTCACCGATTGCATGCTCCGCCACGGGGCGCGGAAGGTGTATGCGATCGACGTCGGTTACGGTCAGCTCGCCTGGCCGCTGCGTACCGATCCGCGCGTAGTAGTAATCGAGCGGACAAACATTCGCTACGCCGAACCGGACCTCATCCCTGAAAAGGTTGATTTCGCTGCTGTGGATGTTTCCTTCATATCGCTGAAGCTCGTGCTCGAACCGGTAAGAGCCATGATGGCCGCCGATGGCGCGATCGTGGCGCTCATCAAACCGCAGTTCGAGGCGGGTCGCGAACAGGTGGGCAAAGGCGGTGTGGTCAGGGACCCGGACGTTCACAGAGAGGTTGTGGGGTCGATAGTCGAGTTTGCCGCCTCCATAGGCCTGAGACACGGCGGAACCATCGAGTCGCCGCTGATTGGCCCTGCGGGTAACCGTGAGTTTCTCGCATACTTCTTGAAGAGTGACGCCAAAAGGGATAACGCCGTCGCAAAGGGGCACAATGCTTGAGCTTTTACGGATAAAGGACTTCGCGCTGATCGATGACGTGCAGACCGAGCTTAGGCCCGGGCTCAACGTTATGACCGGCGAGACCGGTGCGGGCAAGTCCATCATAGTCACCGCGCTCAACCTCGTGCTGGGTATGAGGGCTTCGTCGGAAGTGGTGAGAACCGGTTGCACCGACGCCCGCATCGAGGCCCTCTTCAACATCGAAGGTGACCGTCGAGTCGTCGAATTGCTCGATGAGCTCGGTTTGAAAGCCGGCGACAAAGAGCTGGTTCTGACGCGCACTATCAGCAAAGATGGTAGGAGCCGCTGTTACGCTAACGGCGCGCTGACGACATTGGGCGCGCTCGCGAGCATAGGAAACGAGCTCGTCGATTTTCACGGGCAACACGAGCATCAATCCTTGCTCAGGACCGCCAAGCAGATGGAATTGCTCGACGAGTATGCCGGTCTGACGGAATTACGCTCCAGAGTCGGCGAGGATTACGGTAGACTGCTCGAGATCAGAAGAACGTTGTCCGAGCTCGACAAAGACGAGCGCGAACGTGCGCGTCAGATCGACTTTCTCACGCACGAGATCAACGAGATTGACGGCGCTAAACTCGACCCGCTCGAGGACGAACAGTTGCGCGCGCGCAGAAAGATAGTCGTCAACGCTGAACGGTTGTTCTCGTTGTCATCGCAGGCCTACGCGATGCTCTATTCCGACGACAACTCAATTACGGACAATCTTGCCATGCTGCAGAAGTCGCTCGGCGAGCTTGCCGATATTGACGCCGAGTTCAGACCGTTGGCCGACTCCTTGGACGATGTGCATCACCAGCTCGAAGAGCTGGCCTACAGGCTGCGCGACTATTCCGGAACGCTCGAGTTCGATCCGGGCGAGCTCGACGCCATCGAGACCAGGCTCCGGCTCATAAACGGGCTCAAACGCAAGTACGGTGAGTCGGTCGCCGCTATACTCGAGCACAAAGAGAAATGCGAACGCGAACTCGAGACGCTGCGCTCACATGACGAACGGCTCGCCGACGCACAACAACAGCACGAGCATACTCTTGCACAGTGCCTGGCATCGGCGAAAGAATTGTCGGAAAAGAGAAAACGTGCCGCGCGGCGGTTGGCTGCCAGGGTAAGGAAGGAGCTCGAAGCGCTCGGCATGGAGAAGGCGCAGTTCGACGTGCGCGTTTCATGCCGACCTGACGAAGCCCTTGCAGCGTCCGGTCTGGACGACGTGGAGTTCATGTTGTCGGCCAACCCCGGCGAACCGGAGAAACCGCTCAAACAGGTCGCTTCGGGCGGCGAAATATCGCGCGTTATGCTGGGGTTGAAAACCGTACTCGCCGAAGCCGACAATATACCGACGCTTGTCTTTGACGAGATAGACGCCGGCGTTGGTGGTGCGGTTGCACGCACGGTCGGAGCCAAGCTCAAGGCAGTTGCAGACTCTCACCAGGTGGTGTGTATCACCCATCTGCCTCAAATAGCCGCTACCGCCAATCACCACATACGGGTCACCAAACAGCCCGAAAAAGGACGTATGGTCACACGCGTCGCATCCCTCGACAAGGAAGAACGCATCAACGAGATCGCCACGTTGCTTGACGGAAGAAAGCTGAGCAAGATAAGCCTCCAGCACGCACGCGAACTGCTCGAACGATAGCCTTTCGGTTTGCCACACGATTCTGGAAAATGGGAAATGTAATTCCGGGGACACCACACCTATTTCCAAATAAGGATCATGAAGCCTGCAGTTTCAGCAGTAGGTTTTGTCAGAAAATCGTTGAATAATCCCGCTCGATTAGGTGTATAATACTCGTGGGAATGGCGCGTAAGAAGCGGCGACTCGCACCAGTCATCTATGCGCCTTGACCCAAGAGAACGCAGGAAATAGGTGTGGTGTCCCGGGAATTACGGAATTAATGCGTTCTTGGGTCGCAGTTGGGTTAGCAATGTGGAAATCGTCGATTGTTGTGATTGACCGATACGATGGACGGATGCGAGAGGCCAGCGGAAGATGTATGCGCCAGTTCTCATAGGCTGCTCGTGGGTGCTGTTACTGGGTCTACTCTTAGTGGTGAGTTACGTTTTCCGGAACAAGGCGGAGCTTTTCAAAGCGATTGTGACTTTGTGCGTATGGATGACGCCACCGTTCTTTCCACGAAGTGAAAAAAGGGCTTTATCCCTGGGCCTTTTTGCCGTTGTGCTGGGGTTAAGCGGGGTGCTGCTGGTGGTGTATGGAATGAAGACGGGCATAAAGATAGGACCCGGCACTCCTTAAATAGAAAAATAGTGAATTCGGGGGACAGCACACTTATTCCTTAAGCAGACGAGATAACGTTGCGATCGTCCGCTGCATCAACCGGCAGCGCTCCGACATATCCGTGTATAGTTGAAGAGTGTCGTGCGCAAGCGCACGCACGTCGTCTCCCTCGAGGTTCTCCTTCTCGAAGGTAAAAAGCGAGGTGAGTGAGCGAACCACCTCGTGTGCCCGTCCGGCGACCTTGATCTTGTCGTCCACACGCGACAGCTCGGCCACAAGCGGTCGCAGAGAAGAGTACTGCACGTTTGGACGCGACAAGGACGTGATAAGCTCCTCGGCTTTCTCGATGCCGCCGGTTGCGATCGCGGCAAGCTCGTCGAACGCCGACACGCTGGATTCCAACTCCTGCAAGACCCCGTCTTGCATGACGTAATATGCCAACAACCTTCTGAACTCGCTGTCCTCTGTGCCGTCGCGTCCGTCCAGGAACTCCATCCACATCGCTCTGTAAGCCATGTTGAGCAGGTCGTCAATCGTCACCGGGCGGCGAATGAGCGGCACGTACTCAACCATACCGTCGTCCCTGAAACGTGACACGAAGTAGCTGACGTGCTCGAGCTCCGGCGCGTCTTCCATCTGGTCCGGGTGCTCCTGTTGGCGCGCAAGCTCGATCAGCCGCACGATGTCCCGTGCAGTTATGTAGTTCTTACACTTCCTGTCATGACACTCGAGCGTCATCCGGCACGGCGTACACTGTATCCTCGATTGGACCACGAAATGGCCCTCGCCGTAAGGGCCGGTCTCACGGAAATAGACGTTGCTGAAACAGAGATCTATTATCCTCGTTTTCGTGGTGGCGGCGACGTGCATCACGCCGGTATCGTTCGTCACCAGGAAGTCTGCGTGGTCGAGTATCGCGGCGAGCTGCGGTATGTTGGACTTGCCGAAGGTATCAATCGGCGTCTCCTGCATGGCCTCCATAACCTGGCGGCCGATAGGTCTCTCTTCCTCGGTTCCGAGAAGAACGACCTTGGCGTCGTGATCTCTGATCAAGATGTCGGCCAGCTCGGCGAACCGTTCCGCCGGCCACCTTTTCGCCTCGTCGCTGGCGCTCGGCTGCAAGCACACCACGAAATCGTTCTCTCTCACCCCTTCCTGTCTGAGCAGCTCATACGCGTACCGGCGCGAGTCATCGCCTAAGGCGAGGTCGAGCCTGGTGTGGGGCGGGAGGTCTCCCCCGAACTTGCGGTACACGTCAACCATGTTGAACTGGTTGTAGGTACGGTTGAACACAGAGTTTATGAAATAGTTCGGCCATCTGCCTCGGATTACGCGCAACCAGTCGTCGCTCAGGGTAAGACCGCGAACGTCATCGCACGGGATGAGCCGCAGCAGTAGCGCGCTGAACTTGCTGTGGCTGAGGTTGATTATCGTGTCGAACCGCCTTTCTCGCAGCGTCTCGATATCGCTCTTCAATTCAGAGTAACATCTGAGCAAACCGGCGGAATCGTCCAGGATCAACTCGTCGAGCATATCCTGCGGGTCGAAGTATATCATCTCGTCAACGTTCTCGTTCCCCTCGAGAACTCTGGCCATACCTCGGATTATGTAGAGACAGATATGGCTGTCCCGATACTTTCGCTTGAGACCCGCCAGCAGTGGGGTGGTTTGCAGCGTATCGCCCATCCGCGTAAGCTGCACTATGAGGAACTTACGCATTGCCTCGGTACCTCAACGAGCTTCGGATGGTCGGCGACCTCCTTGAGCATCATGAATATCGCTTCCGATTCGCTCAGATCGCCTTCCCGTTCAAGCACCTTCCTGCTTATCTCCGGGAGATTAAACGACAGATCGGCCGGGAATGTGTCCAGAAAAGCCTTCAACTCGGGATCAATGTCAGGGCGCTGCCGCACCTCGCCGACAGTCAAGTACTCCTTCTGAGGTTGCGCCCGGAGCCGGTCGCCGGCTCGTTCCACGATGAAATCGAGCATCTCCGCCATCCTGTGCCTGTACGTGTGCTCCCTGAGCGCCCGCGCTTGCGCCCTCTCAGCGATAGCGGCGCGCTCCTCTTCGTGGGCGAGATAATAGTCGATCTTCTCGCGTAGCTCGGCCAGGTTCCTGAACGTCACTATCTCGGATTCCGGCTCGAAGAAACTGTGCAGCTCCTCCCGCTCGTCCACGAGCTGAAAACCGCCGCACGAAGCCACCTCGAAAAGGCGCGGGTTCACGAAATCTCCCTCGGGGTCCGTCGCCTCGTGTTGGGCGGAAGAATGAAGGTTCAGGGATATCTTCGACGCGTTGATGATCTTCACCATCTCCTCGGTGCTGAACGGTGCGCCGTCGTTTTGCACGATCGGTCGCAGCGCCTGGCTGCCTTCCCAGTGCGTGCCCCATATCTTGAAGTCGTAGTCCAGAAGACCTTCGAACATCTGTTGGCGATTGTAGTAGCCGGCGCCGGCAAACGATATATCGCTGCCGTACCGGTCCTTCTCCTCGGCGGTCAGCTCAAGCTTCCTGTGCACTTCAGGGTCGCAGCCGGTCGGGATGTACTTATGGTTGCGCACGCCCAAATCGCCCAGCTTGTCGAGAAACTCGCCCTTCTGGATCGTGAAGAAGAAATCGTACAGCGGCGCCGCTGCCTTCCAGTAATCGAGATGGCGGTAGTTCTCGACGAACCAGAACGCTGTGACCACACCCCGCTCGCGCAGTTGCCTCAATGCGTTCTCCTGCACGGGAGCTTGCGCCAGACAGAGCACAATGTCGGGCGAGGTCTCGACGGCACGCGCAAGCATCAGTTCCGACAAGAACAGTAGGAGAATGCTCCCAGTGCGTTCACGCAGAAAAGGGGCCTTGAGTCGCTGCTCGACCGACTTGTACGCGTCGTAATAGATGCTGTTGTCCACGAAATCCACACGGTGACCCATCGAGGTGAGCGCGTTCGCAACGTAACGCGAGACCGGTAACGAACCGCCGTAGAGAGGTGAGACCACCGTTATCCTCCGCCGTACCTCGCTCAGGCGGATCCTGTCAATTTCCGCATCGAGCAGCTCATAGCACCGTTGCGCGAGACGGACCGATGGAGGATGCCGAAACGGCTCCTTCGTCAGCCTTATCGCGTCCAGAAACGCTGGATCCCTGCCGATTTCCGCAGGGTCGCGTCCTAGGAAAAACGTGCACTTCTCTCGCCCTTGCACATTTGCCGACTCGAGAAACTCCTTCGCGATGTCCTCGCGAGCCTCCACGACGACCAGGCGTTCCGCTCCACGGTCAAGGAGTTCCTGGAGATGGTACCCGAGCCCGGCACCATACACAACCACGGTGCCGCTGATCGATCCGCCGGCCGCGTCCGCCAGTCTGGCGGCCTCCCGTTGCGGATCGTACCTGCTGTGCAGGAGGACACCGTCAACGGTAACGACGTTGCACCCGTTCTCCGCAGCAGTCAACCGCACGTTTTCCGGTGGAGGCAGGTTTTCGAGGCGTCGTTTCGCCTCGTCCCATGTCTCGGCGATGCTGCTCATCTCATTGCCTCCCGGCAGCCGCGTCTATCTTGGCCAGAAGGTCGACGGCATCTTTATTGCCCGGATTAAAAGCGAGGACTGTGTCGATAGCCGCCCGCGCTTCGCCAAAATCTCCCATTTTATAGAGAACTCCCGCCAGGATGAACTGGATGTCGAAATTTGCCGGATAATAATCGAGATACCTTCTGAGATATGTCTCCGCCGGTTCGAGATTATCAACCTCGTAGGCTACGTGAACGAGATTCATCAGCGCAGCGACGTTCTCGCGGTTCTCATCCAGAGACTTGACGAACGCGTCAAGCGCCCGTTCGGGCTCACCGGTCGCCCGCAGCGCGAGTCCGATACCGCACAGGGCTTTGTCGCTGCGGGGGTTCAGCTCGGCAGCCCGTTCGAAACAGCTCAACGCCTCTTCATGTTTCCCCTGCAGGATCAGCACCGCGCCCAGACCGGTCAGCGGGCGGTCGGCTGCACGATCCTGCTCGGCCGCCGCCCGGTACGCTGCTTCCGCCTCAGTCAGCCTTTCGAGATTCGCCAGACATTCGCCACGCGCGATAAGCAGTTCCACCCGGTCGGTCGCCAACGGATCTGCTGCGTTGACGATTTCCAGCGCCTCGCTGAACCGCCTGTCGTCAATCTTCTTTCTAGCAAACGCTATTGGGTCGTCGATCCGCTTGCGGGCCGTTACGATATGCTGGTACGTGATTAGATCGTGGAACTCCTCCTCGCTTAACCCCCTAATGGTCACGCGTCCAAACGTAAACGTGCCGCCTGGACCAAGCTTCAGATCCTGCAGTTTCCGGTTGACGTTCGCTGCATGGCCGACGATCTCGTATCCGGCCGCGTCGAACATCCTCGCGATCTCGTTGAACGTGAAAAACCGCAGGTGCGTCCTGTCGAGTATTCCCTGGTCGGTGTACCGCCAGGAGCCCTCCACGAGATTGTGGATCACGCCGGCGAACCGTACGTTCGGTATGCTCGCTATGACCACCCCGTCGGGAGCCAGGTAGTCGCGGAACCTGCTTAGCACTTCCTGCGGCTCGATAAGATGCTCGAGCACGTCCGCAAAGACAATGCAGTCGAAGCTCTCGCGCTCGAACGGCAGCTCTATGCGCTCAACATCGCCCTCGACGACCTCGTCGAGCACCTCTCGGGCGCGCGCGGCGCTCTCCGGGTCGCGCTCGAGCCCGACGACACGCTGGAAACCGGTCTCTTTGAGCAACCTGCCCATCTCCCCTGCCGCGCAACCGACGTCCAACACGCTCCGCGCGCTCTGTGGGATGAGCGCCGCCACCTCCTCTCGACGGTTAGTCCAATACCCTCCCGGCTCGAAACGCGACCGGACCGTCCGGTCCTTTTTCGTTTCCTCCATCGAGCCGAAGACAACCCGCTCGAGCTCGGCCGCACGATGAGCATACGTATGGCGTGCGACCACCAGTTCACGTCCCTCCCGGGCGATCTTCTCCCTCGAATCCTCGCATTCCAGATAGTGCTGAACGGTCTCGACAAGATTGGAATCCTCGTATATGATCAGATGTTCGCCGTGGTGGAAAAACTCCTCCAGCCCGCTCCCTTCCGCCCTGTCCGTCACGAGCAACGAGCCGCACGCCAGCGCCTCGAAGACCCGCATGTTCAGGTCATCTTTCAACGCGTTGTTGAAGACTATGCGCGACTCGCTATACAGCCGCACCATGTCCTCCAGGAAACATCGCTCCGCGTGCACCTCAAAATGTTGGCAGAGGCGCTCCAGCAGCCGTTCGCGGCGCCCATGGTTCACGTTGATGCTGCCCACGAAGCCCACGTCGTACTTTTTCTCGACGTTGTACTTGCGGTGCAGGTCCGGATCGCACGCGAGCGGCAGCCAATGTACCTCGGGACAACCTGCTTCCTTGAACGCCTCAAGGTAATGCCTTTGCGCCACGAAAACGAAATCGAACATTCGCGCCCACGTCAGATGCCAGTCGAGGTTCAGATGCGAGTCTATAAGATAGCACGCCTTCGGGCAGCCGAACGAGGCAATATCTTTCGGTACGAAGTTCATTCCGGACTCCACCCAGAGGAGAAGCTCCGGTTCAAATCCAGCCGGCACGGCCCGCATGACGTCCGCCATGCCCGACTCGGACGAAACGGCTACGTCGTGAGGTCTCACTCTGTCCTTGACGGCAAGCATGTTCCACGAGCCGAGAATCTCCTGCGAGATCGTCGGACCGCACGTTACCACGTTGTGACGTTTGCGCAGCGCCCGTTCCAGAAAAGCCCCCGTCGTCGTGGGGTTGGCCACGTATGCCATGAGGATGTTCCGCCGTTGCGGCGCAGGACCAAAAGAAAGAGCCCGAGGCTCGATCTCCGTCGGCCGACGTCTTGGAATGGCATCCACGAGGTCCGGGCTAAACTCGTACTCTCCGATCTCCGCTCTCTGACGACTCGCGCGGACCGAGGTTTGCGGACCGGTAGATATCGCCGCAGCCTCCACGGCCTCCTGGATCTCGGCGCGCCATTTTTCCACGAACCCGCCGATGGGAAACTGGTCGCGTACGGTCTGTCTCGATCTCTCGCCCAGTTGCCGCGCCTTTTCCCTGTCAGACAGCAACTCGCAGACCCGCTCGTGGAGCTCGTCGAAATCGGCCGATATGTACCCGTTCTCGCCGTCGCGTATTGGCGAGGTGGAGTTGGCGGTGGACACGACCGGCATACCGGTCGCCATAGCTTCGAGCATCGCAAGGTTGTACCCGTCCTCTCGTCCCTCAACCGTTGCGTTCAGAAAGAGCCTGTGGCTCCGGTAATGCTCACACAGATCCTCAAAACTGCTCGAAACCCTGCTGCCGGGTATCCCGGGATTCATTCCGAGCACCGTCGAGGGCAGCCCCCGCAGTATCGCCTCCTGATGCGAGTAGCCCATCATCAGGTCCCGCTCCTTGATGAAGTTCCCGACTCGCAGCACCTGCTGCATCTCGCCTCGATACCCATCGTATTCCGCAGGGTCGACACCAGGCTTTATCACAGTGCCGGCAAGACCCCAGTCGTCGCGCTTGGTTTCGGAGATGAAAACCAACCTCAGGTTCGGCGTCGCCGCGAACAGTTCATCCCTGATCTTGGCGTAAATCTCGTCCCTTTGACCCTCGGTGTTGCCCAGCGCGAGCGACGTCGAAAGCCTGTTGTGAAGAACGAGTATCTTTGGCACGTCGAACGCAGCGAGATGGATGAGGTCTTCAATAGGGTTGTGCGCTATCACGAGGTCGAATGCGCCCGCGCGCAGCCCATCTTGCCACTCCTCCGTGGGGACTATACGAACGTTCTCCGGCACCGCTCGCATCCGCGTGTCCCATCGACGCGGGGCTCCGTTCTGAACAGGCTCTGCCACGATGAACGAGAGGCCGGTACGCGCAAGAAGACAGACGTATGGTTCGTGCCAGCTAAACGTGAGAATTTTTAAGGAAGAAGACATCCGCACCAACCGGTCCAGCAAATCAAGCGAGGTTTTCGGTGAGCGAGTCTCGGAGCGCGTTCACGATTTTCAGCTCTGTATCGAGCCGCGGTGCCAGTTCGTGCTCAAAGAGGTCTCCAAGCAAAACGTAATCGTTCCGCTCCATGGCCCGAAGCGCCTCTTGAAGAAACTGATTGAGCTCCTCATGATGCGTGGTAATCGGTTTGTCCTCAACATGGAACCCATCCAGGTTGAGCTGCAACGCGTCAGCCGCTCGCCGTTCGCTAGAGACAATTCCTATCCATTCCTCCGCAGCACGCTTACAACCGTCGAGCCCATCGGCGGTTTTCCCCTCCTGGAACAGTGCTGCGATCTCTCGTGCGGTCTGCGACAGCGCAGCAAGACGCCCCTCCACATCGGTGAGCTCCCTGTCGACCAGAACCGCTGTCGGCTCGCTTCTCACCTGTACCGTATGCACGCTGTCGGCGCTTCTAGCAGACTCTTCACCGAGCTCCTCAGGAGAGAGAGCTCTTCCGTCCACGCTCACCGAAACCATCATCCTCTTCCGCGCCGCCAGGTCGGCATCAATGCGCTCAAAAACGGTTCCCAAAACCATACCCCGCTCTACAGACAGAGGATGATCGATCCCATCAACCACCAGGTTCATCGGTTCCCCACATCGCGCGCAGCACCGGCTCACCAAACGGTGAGCACAGCGCCGCTACTTCGATTTCAGCGGCTCCTTGATCAGCTTCTGCAACTCCTCGGTCGCGGCTTGCGCTTTAGCGGCCTCGATGTTCTCGCGCTGAATGGCCAGGTAAACCTCCATTCGATGCACAGTGATCTCGCGCGGAGCCACGACCCCGATCCTCACCTGATTCTCCTTAACGTCGAGGACCTTAACCTCGATCGTGTCACCAATCATTATGCTCTCGTTTTGCTTACGCGTCAGAACTAGCATCGGCCGTCCCCACGGGCGCCTGCTCGGCAGTTTCGGTCAAATAGTATTGAACGGGATAATCAGATTCGTGCAGAACCACCTGTTTTGCCAGATTCGTCTTGGGATTGTAGACTATGGGTGCCTTAAGATTCGTACGCACCTTCGACCTGTCATCGGGGACGACCACTATCGTGAGCAAACGGGCCTCTTCAGCAGTCTCCAGCCGGAGATCCTCGACTTCCGCCGCGTCAAGCCTCACCTCATAATCCGGCATGATCTGCAGAGGGTCCATGACTATGAACGCCAGGTCCGGTTTGTCGCATGACTGAAGCCAATATATCTTCCCCTCGCCCGGCCCCTCAATTATAATATACTCCTGACAGTCTGAAAAACCCAGTATCGGTTGGGTGAAACGCACTATTTTCGTCTCGTCAACCTCCAGTGTGCCGAACCGAGTCGTCTCGACCTTCATCTTGTCTCCTTTCGCACATCGCGCCGGGGCAAGACAGATCACACCCCTACGTTTCCGCGTCCTTATTCCTAACAGATTCAAGCGAGAAAATCAAGAAGCGACGGCTGTAACACCCGTGCGCCCGCGCTCAGCGCCGCCTCAAAGGCATTTTGCCGGGAGTTCAAGGTGACAACGGTCTCCGCCAAATCGGCTTCCTCCGTCTCCGACAGCTGTGTCCGGAAACTCAGCACCTGATCCTCAAGCCGCTGCCCAAACAGGTCCAACCGGTTCATTCTCGCGCCGAACAACGCGGTACCGTCGAGCACCTGCGTCATGACAGCATCGATCTCACCGATCCGCACATTCGATAGGCTGTCCGTGTCGCCCGCGCGAAGGTCGTCCCGGATGCCTATGAAAGTCTGGAAAGTGTCCTGCACGCTTTGAAACAGTCGGTCGCCCGGCTCGTTTACCGCGGCGGTTACCCCCGCCGACACCTGCACACTGAAACGCTCGCTATTGCCTACGTAAGAGACGGCTGTTATCTCTCCGCTGACCGGATCGACACTCGTTTCAAAGGGGGCGATTCGCGTGCGCGTTCCTGCGAAAAGGTACCTGTCACTGTACTTGGTGTTGGCCTGGTCAACCAGGGTTTCCAGTAGTTCGTCTATCTCCCGCGCTATTATATCCCTTTGATCCTGGTTGAGAGTTCCCGTAGCACCGCTTAAGGTCAGCTCGCGAGCACGATGCAGAATGTCTATCACAACGCGCAAAGAGGCTTCCGATTCCCCGGCGAACGCTTTCGCATCGTCAATGTTTGACATGAACTGTTCGACGGTCGATATGGCCGTGCGGAAACCAAGGGCGCGTGCCGTCCCCACCGGATCGTCGGCCGGCGTGTTGATTCGCCTGCCGGTTGAGAGGATCTTCTGCGTCTCTGCAAGACGCCTCTGAGCGGCGCGAATATCGGTTAGCACCGAGTCAACAAGTATCTGCGAAGTTATCCTCGCACCCATCACATACCTCCAACACCCTCTGAGTAGGCTATATCAGCCCGTTTATAAGGGTGTCAAGAAGCTCGTTAATAACGCTGAACACCCGTGCCGAGGCATCGAACGCGCGTTGGTACCTGGTCAGGTTCGCAACCTCTTCATCAAGGTTTACCCCGGCCACTTCTTCCCTGCGCCGGTCTATTTGCCCCCTGAAACTCTCCGCCATGTCGGTTTCGTCCGAGGCGCGGGCCGTCTGCACGCCCAGCCACGCCATTGTCTGCTCATAGTAATCGTTAAGCGTTGCGGTCCCCGCGCTAAGCACTTGCGTCTCCTGCAACGCTGCCATGGCCAGGGCGTTCCTGTTGTCGCCCGTGTCGCGCGGGTCCGTGCTGAGTGAAGCAGCGATCAGCCCAGGATCGCTCACTATCAGGGGATTCACGGCTATGTCCGACGCATCCGATCCGCTGAAAAACGTGTTCACACCGGTCACCGCAAGCACATTGCTCGTGTCGTTCGAGAAGACTATAGAGTACGTCGGATCGGCGGTGATAACCAGCCGGTTGTCGGCCGATACAACGGCGGAAACGTTCGCCACCGCGTCGATGTTCGCAGCGAGGTCGTTAAGGCTGTCGTCAGCGCCCAGACCGTCGAGGTCAACAGATATGACGCTGGTAACAACATTGCCGAGAGTGTCGATCACGTTGATCTCGAAACTGCCGTTTACCGGGGTAAACGCAAGGCCCGTGGCAACAGCGTCATCCAAATCGGCAGTGGGGTCGAGCACCGCATTGTCGCTCACCACGCTCGTATAACCGCTGAGTCCGGTTCCTTGGCTGTGAATATTGTTGAACTCGAAGATCAGCGTGCTCGTCAGATCGTCGATTCTCTTCGCCACGTTGGGAACCCGCCTGTCGCGCACGTCCATTAATCCCTTGAGTCTTCCGCCCGATATGTTGATGGCGCGTCCCGTAGCGGCGATCACTACGTCCACAAAGTCGTTGCGCTCCGGATCGAGCGTTGGATTCACTTGGGTCGTCAGCTGGGTTCTGTATACGCCGTCCACCAACACATCCCCGCCGACCAGTACGGTCACCGAACCATTCGACATTTCGACCGTGTATATATCCATCAGTTCGGCGAGCTCGTCGAGCAGCACCGTACGCTGGTCGCGCAGATCGTTTGCCGTGTCGCCGCCCGCCTCAGCTCTGATTATGTTATGGTTGAGCTGGGCTAGGTGCAGCGTCATACCGTTGACTTCCTGGACCCGCGCGATAATCTCCGTATTCGCATCCGTGCGCAGTTGCTCGAGCCTGGCGTCAATGTCGTTCAGGCTGTCTGCAAGCACCGACGCAGCGGCCACCATGCTCGCACGCAACGGGTTCTCTTCTGGATAGTAGGTAAGAGCCTGAACGGAGGCAAAAAAGTCGTCGATCAGAGCGCCCAAACCCAGTTCGCCCGGTTCCTGAAGTATATCCTCGATCCGAAACAGAAAATCCCGCTCTACCGACAGCTCAATATACTTCTGTGTCTCGTCCTGGAAAATGGCGTCGAGCAACGGGTCTCGTATCCGGAAGATGTCCGCGACCGTCACTCCGCGACCCACCGGGCCGAAAGACGTCTCCTGCGGCCAGCGTGATACCAGTTCCGCTCTCTGGCGAGAGTACCCGTCAGTGTCCACATTAGCGATATTGTGACCGGTCGTCTGGATGGCCACCTGGTGGCTTTGAATTCCTGATACCGCGATGTCCAGTGCTGAAAACAGATTGCCCATACGTCCTCCGTACTAGGCTTGCGCGTCGAGCACGGTCCGCTTTGCGCGTAATCGTCCCCCACACGACCCGGACCGTTGATAGGTTCCGTCACTCTCGGGCATGCCGCACAGGAATCGGACCGCTCGGTCGATCAGTCGGGACGAGTAGCCCAGTAACGACCTGTTGCGCTCGCTGAGCAAGCGTAGTCCGTCAACAACCGTACGCAAGCTCTCATTATGGTCGGCGAGCTTCGATGCGTACGGTTCTGGGATAAGCTTTAACGCGGATCGGTCGTCCCCCTCCGTCACCCGCACGGATTCATCTTTCGACTCGGACAACTCAGCCAGCACCGCTGCCCGGCCACGTTCGATCTCTGCGGCTGCCATGATAAGCTCGTTTTGCTCCCGGGTGACCTCAGCGAGTCCGTCAAGATCCCACAACCGCACCTTCGCGGTCACCTCGGAACATGTCCGAGCGAGTTCACCGTACACGCGCAACTCCTCCATTAGGATGGCGTCCAGTTTTTCCATATTGGGGTTCATTGCGTCACCTCAACCATAATTATCGGCATTTTAGATGACATCTTTAGCCGTATTTGAGCAGTTCATCCCGTATCGTCTCGGCAAGTCCGAACTGACCTGTCGACACGATAACATCCGACAGACGCTCGTCCAACATCTGCTCATAGATTTCCTGTGCGCGTCCGCCATCCCAGAGCCCCGATTCGGGTATCGTTTTACGCATTGCCGTCAACAGTTGATATACGAATAGGGAAGCTAACTGTCGGGCAGCTTCCGTCCGTAACGACTCGTCGTCCTCAGACGCCCCGCGCTGGATTTTCCCAAGAGCGGATTGGACCGTGGCAAGGCGCGGGTTATCGAACTGCCAAGCTCCTGCTGCACCTATCGGAGGCACGTACGCTGCCGATTCCATTCACATGATCTCCAGGTCGGCGTGAAGCGCACCGGCTCTCTTGAGCGCCTGGAATATGCTCATAAGGTCGCGCGGTGTGACCTGCAGCTTGTTGAGCGCGTCGGCCAGTTCTTTGACGTCCGCACCCTCGACCGGTATAAGACGCGCCTTCTCCTCGGTAACCTGAGTTGTCGCGGTTTCCGTGACGATCGTCTCCCCTCGCGACAGCGGCATCGGCTGCGACGGTTCGGGGACAACGCTGACCTCTATCGTCAGGTTGCCGTGGGCGATTGCGACCGGGGACAGCGTCACCTCGCCGCCGATGACAACCGTGCCGGTCCGCTCGTTGACGAGAACCTTCGCAGGCTGGTCCGGCGCGACCTCAATGTCCTGCACTAGCGCCACGAACCCGACAAGATCATGCATCCACTCGTCCGGGATTCTCACGTTGATCATACCGGCGTTGAGCGCGACCGCCGCGTCGTCGCCAAGATCCTTGTTTATCGCCTTGGCCATGCGCGATGCCGTGACGAAATCGCGTTGGCGCGGAAGAAGGTTTATGCTTCTGCCATCAGTGATGATCGACGGCACCTCCCTCTCGACCAGAGCGCCACCCGGTATCCGCCCGACGGTCGGATGATTCTTCTGAACGCCGGCGCCGGCGCCACTGACGTTGAAACCGCCAATAGAGACCGAACCCTGCGCCACTGCGTAGACCTCCTCATCTATGCCCACAAGGAGAGTTTCGAGCAGCGTTCCGCCCTCCAGGCTCTCGGCGTCGCCGAGACAGTTCACGACAACGTCGATTCTCGTACCCTCCTTTGCGAACGGGGGAAGCTCGGCCGTTACCATGACCACGGCCACGTTGTCCGAACTGAGCTCGCGCGCTTCTGTGACCTCGACTTTCATCCTGCGCAACAACCGCTGCTGTGTCCGCAGAGCCAAGGCAGCGCCGTCGCCGGTGCCGTTGAGCCCGATGACGAGCCCGTAACCTCTGAGAAAATTTGCTCTGGCACCCTGAATGTCGGCCACATCTTTCACCCGGGGGGAACATTCACCGCGACCGACCGCTGCTGCCATGCCGACGAGGATAACACCGATCACCATGCATTTCGCGTTCATAGGTCCCCTTTCTCCTGGGCTCGGACGCCCTCTATTGCGTCTCGTTCCGCCTCCCACTCCCCGTGCGAAGCGGGACAGTCCAAAACTAGAACGGCCAGATGAAATCCAGCAGTTTCGTCAAGAAACCCCGGCTCTGCGAGTTCCACAGAGGTCCCCCTCCGTCGAACGATATCTCGGCGTCAGCTATCTGACTTGACAAGATCGTATTTCTCGCGGTGACGTCGCGTGCGCGTATAATGCCGCGCACCTGGATCTTCGTCTTCTCGCGGTTCACGACGAGCGTCTTGTGTCCTTCTATAAGGAGGTTGCCCGCCGCCATGACCTCGACGACCCTGGTACTGACCATAGCACTGACGGTGTTGTTCCGCTGGGTCGTCCCGCCGCCGTCATGTTCGTTCTTCGCCTCCAACTGCCAGGCAGGCAGCTCGCCGCTCTTCAGAATGTTGAGCCCGTTGCTCGCCGTCAGAAAATCGCTCGATGCAGTTGCCTCGAGTGTTGACTCCTTCTCGGTTTCAGTCGAGGCGCGGGTGCGCGCGTCCGTCGTCTCCGAAACCAGCACCGTGATAACGTCCCCGACCTCGAACCGGACCTTCTCGTCGGAATAAAGAGATCCGCGCTCCAGTGCGAGCCCGGTGAACAACGAATCCGCTCGAGCGCTCGCGGTGGCCAGTCCTAACCCAACGAGAGCAACCAGGCAAACCCGCCACCTCACATTGCCCTTCCGCCTGCTTTTAATTGGCAACCCTGACCGTGTTCTCATCTACCACCTCGCCCGTCAACGTTTTTCTGGAATCCAGATTGGTCAACCGAACCACATCTCCCACCCTGCCGCTATCCATCGCCTTAACCGTGGCGGTTATACGGAAACCGCGTCCCGTGACCTCGGCAATAACGATCTTGCCGCGTTTGATCACGACCGGCCGATCGACGCAGCGCAGCGAGATCACCGAGCCGGCGCTCACGGACCGAGCCGCTATCAGGCCGCGAATCTCCGCCCTATCTTTAAGAAACCCGCCCGAAAGCTCCGCCAGATCCTTTCTTATCATCGCGAAATCGGTATCATTAATGGAGCTTCCGCGGCTGATGTCTCTGGTAGCCACTGCAACGCGCTCGAACGGATGCACGCTGGCTCTGAGGTACAGCGTCTTGCACGGTTTTCCGTCTACGAGCACCGTTGTCCGGAACGTCTCGTCGCCCACGTACCTGTAGTCGCCGCCGGATTCGAACCGCACGTCGGTCTCCCCCGTGGGCAAACCCAACACGTCGGGCGGCGGCTGGATATCGATGACGGTATCCGCCGCGCTCCACGGCATATGCGATTCGATACTCGCTCTGAACTTCGCCTCGAGCGTGTCGGAGTCGATACTCTGCGAGCTTCTCGTCGCTATAGTGCTTCTCGAGCCCTGGAAAAGCACCTGCCTCACCGGGTATCCTTGCTGGTGTAACTTCGCCAGCATGTAGTCCCTGTCGATCTCTTTCGAACGACCCGGTTTTGGCGCGCTCGCCACGGCCAGTTCCGCGAGCTTCTCAACCTCTGAGGGAGAACCGCCCTCGATTGTTGCGACATCGCCGAGCCTCACCTGGGAATCGTCCACCTCAACGGCGCTTCTCATCGTGATTACCGTCTCGGCACCTGCCACTCCGCATATGCACACGATGCAACCCAAAAGTGCTGCCAGCGTTCTTACAGGCGACGTTCGCCTCATCCTATTCCGCCTCCATCACCGAAGGTACCCTGCTGCCTATCGCCGAATGGCATTGGCGAGCTGCAGCATGGTGTCCGATGTCCGTATAACGTTAGAGTTTGCCTCAAACGCCCGCTGGGCGATTATGAGATCTATCATCTCCTCGACAATCTTGACGTTGGAGTTCTCGAGAAACCGTTGCAGTACGCTGCCCAAACCTTCGTTCTCCGGCTGTCCCTCAACGGGCGCTCCGGATGCAGGCGTTTCGAGGTAGAGGTTTCGTCCGAGCCGACCGTCGAGTCCGGCCGGATTGGCGAACCGCGCAAGTTCCAGAGTACCAACATTCTGTGGTGTCGGGGTACCCGGCTGCAGCACGGATACTGTTCCGTCCGAGGTTATGGTTATCTCTGTCGTGTCCTCCGGTATGGTTATGGACGGATCGAGCAGGTATCCGTCGGCCGTAACGATGTTGCCGTTGACATCCCTCTTGAATGAACCGTCTCTGGTGTAAGCGATCGTGCCGTCCGGCAGCGACACCTTGAAGAATCCCGCACCCTCGATTGCCAGATCGAGTGGCTGTCCGGTTGTAATGAAATCGCCCTGCAAGAACGAGCGCGATACGGATGATGTTCTTACGCCGTGACCGATCTGGATGCCTTCCGGCAGGAGTACCCCTTCAGCTGTTTCCGCCCCGGGCATCTTCAGCGTTTGGTACAGAAGATCCTGAAAGTTCACCCGGGCCTTCTTGAACCCGGTCGTGTTCACGTTTGCGATGTTGTTCGCGACGGCGTCAACATTGCGCTCCTGCGCATCCATTCCGGTAGCTGCCGTGTACAGTGCTCTCATCATTGCGTGAAGACACCTCCTCTCGTGCGGTTTCCCTCTTTACGTTCTGCCTACATCGTTGATCGTTTTATCCAGCGTGCTGTCCACGGCCAGAATTACCCGCTGGTTCGCCTCAAAGTTGCGTGCGGTCACCAGCATGTCCATCATCTCCCGGGCGATCGAGATATTTGACGACTCGAGCGCGCCCGAAACCATCTTCACCGGTTCGGCAATGCTCGGAAAAACGTTCTCCGGGGCCGCGAACATCGTGTCGCCCACCCTTGTGAGCACACGCGCATCCTCGAATGTGACAACCTGCAAGACGCCTCGTTCAGCGCCGTCAACCACGACCCGGCCATCGTCGCTTATCATGATGTTTGCGCCGGCTGCCGATATGGCACCTCCTTCCCCCTGGACCTTATAACCGTTTTCCGTAACGAGCTCCCCGTCCTGGTTAAGTGCGAAATGGCCGCTTCGCGTATAGAGCTTGTTTCCCGCCGGCCCTTCCACCACTAAGAACCCCGGGCCGTCTAGCGCTACGTCAAGCGGTTCGCGCGTGTGTTTGATGTTTCCCTGCGAGAAATCGCTCGCCGTGGCGTCGAGCAGCATCCCGCCGCCGGGAACGTCCCCTGGTCTGAGGTTGTCGATAGCTATGGCGTCCAGAAAGATCTGGTAGAAACCGCGCTGGGCGGGTATCGCTTTCTTGTAACCGGTAGTGCTGACATTAGCGATGTTGTTCGCGACGGCCTCCTGGCGCAACTGTTGCCCAATCATGCCGCTCGCTGCGCTGTACAGTGCCTTGACCAACGACTCCCTCCTTCCGCGCGGTTACACTAATCAGGTGAAACTGCCGTGGCAGAAGCTGCCACGGCAGTTGGGACTCAGAATTTGGCCCGGGCTAAAATCTTGATGGGATCAATGTGCTTGATGGGAGCACTTTTGACGATTCAGTCCGGGGCCAAATGCTTTTACTCGGTTATCCCATCTCATAACCGCGTTGCTTTCCGCACCGGCACCTTACGAGAGTGCAATACGCGTGCCAATCGTAGCATGCTCGCGGGAGCCTGTTTCTTAAGCGTCTCCTTTTCAATGAGTTACAGCTGGCCGGCGGCTCCGACCGCGTTAATCTGTTCCGACTACTATTTCCCTGGGGGGCATGAAAAAAGTGCCTGATGCCGGAACTTTTTTCCGCACGTGGTGCCGATCTTCGGCCGGCGTTGGTCTTAGCTCGGTACATTCGCAGAGAGCGCGGTACGTCGAAGACTCGCCGTGGCGAACGAACCGCCCCTGCTTCACGCGGTTGACACCCAATCCGGGCGCTGGTAGGATACCATCTGGATCTGAGGTTCTTTGAGACTCAGGGAGTGTTCCGAATGGGCGATTCGGGCCATATTATAACGCTCACGACGGATTTCGGCACGCGGGACTGTTACGTCGCGGCGATGAAAGGTGTCATACTGGAGATCAACCCCGAGGCGTGCATTGTCGATCTGACCCACGAGATCGGGCCGCAAAACGTGCACGAGGGAGCGTTCTTCCTGAAAGGTAGTGCTCCGTACTTTCCCAATGGCACCGTTCACGTTGTCGTGGTGGACCCGGGCGTGGGGACCGACCGGCGCGCGCTGTGCGTCGAGGCGGATGGCTGCTATTACGTAGCGCCCGATAACGGCGTCCTTTCACTTGTTGCGACGCCGGAGAGGTTAGTGAGTGCCGTGGCTATAGAAAATGAGCGGTACCTTCGTCCGACAGTAAGCGGGACGTTCCACGGCCGGGACGTGTTCGCGCCAGCAGCCGCTCATCTGTCGCTCGGAGTCGAAATGAGCGACCTGGGTCCTCCGGTGCACGAGATGGTGAGGTTCGAGCTTCCTGCGCCGACGGCAAGCGGTGATGGCGCCATAGCGGCACAAGTCATACACATCGACCGATTCGGCAACATCATAACAAACGCGGATATGGCCACGTGGAACGATTTGACCCGTTCCGGCAAGGGCGGTGATGTCCAAATCCGCATACACGGCCTGGTTCTCAGCCGCACGTGCAAGGCGTACAGCGAAGTACCTCAAGGTTCCCCGCTGGCTTTGTGGGGAAGCGCCGATTTGCTCGAAATATCCGTTAACCGGGGAAACGCTGCAGAGAGGCTGGGAGCGAAAGTAGGGGATCTGGTCACAATCCAGGTTGGAACACGCTGATGTGCGCGATGGATTCTGTGCGAATTGAACCGACGGGACCTCTGGACGCCGTCGTGAGGGTTCCGGGCTCCAAGAGTCTGACGGCACGCGCGATGGTCGCCGCCGGATTGGCATCCGGCGAGTCCGTACTTCGTGACGCCGCTATTTGCGACGATACGGGCTTCATGGCCGACGGATTGCGGGCGCTCGGTGCGGAAGTGGAGTGTTCCAGGGCGGCGTTCCCGATAAACGGCACGGGCGGATCGCTTCGGGAAACCGGAGACACCCTGTTTCTCGGCAACGCCGGCACTGCAATGCGGTTTCTCACTGCAGTGGCCTGTCTCGGGCACGGACGGTACGTGTTGGACGGCTCGCCGCGTATGAGGGAGAGACCGATACAGCACCTTCTCGACGCGCTGTCGTCGTTAGGCGCGACGGCTCGGTCCGCGAACAACAACGGCTGTCCGCCGGTGGAAATCGAAGGCGGTGGGCTCGAAGGCGGCGTTGTCAGCATGCGCGGCGACAAGAGCAGCCAGTATTTCACGGCGATACTTCTTGCAGCGCCGTACGCCGCGCACGACGTCGAACTCCGTGTGGACGGCGACCTTGTCTCGAAACCTTATGTCGACATGACGCTCGACGTCATGCGCGATTTCGGCGTCAGCGTCGAGCGAAACGGGTACGAATCGTTCACGGTACGCGCCGGGCGGATCTATGAAAGCCGCGATTACACCATAGAAGGCGACTGGTCGGCTGCATCGTACTTCCTCGCTGCGGCGGCGATAACCGGCGGCAGGGTACGCGTCGAAAACGTCTCGCCCGAATCGCTACAGGGCGACAAAGAGTTTGTCCAGGTTCTCGAACGGATGGGGTGTAGGTCGAAGGCAAGTTCTGACGGCGTCGCGATCGAATCCTCGGGAAGGCTCAGAGGAATCGACATAGATCTGAATGCCATGCCGGACATCGCGCAAACGTTAGCGGTGACCGCCCTGTTCGCCGAGGGCGAGACGACTATACGCAACGTTGCGAACCTCCGCTTGAAGGAGTGCGACCGGATCAGCGCGACGGCCACCGAGCTCAAGAAACTTGGCGCAACCGTTGAGGAGTTCCCGGACGGGCTAACAATTCGGCCAGCGGAACTTCACGGAGCTGAAATCGACACGTACGACGACCACAGGATGGCGATGAGTTTCGCGCTAGCCGGTCTCCGAGTACCGGACGTGGTCATCAAGAATCCCGATTGCGTCACCAAGACATTCCCGGATTTCTTTGAAACGCTCAAATCTCTATGAGGCTGAGAGCATGGGCACAGGATAGGGGCGGTTCGCTCGCCACGGCGAGTCTTCGACGAACCGCCCCTACGTGAGCATTGCAACGCCTGCAAATTCAAAGAGTAGAGGGTCTTGGAGCAATGGCAGACTATGTGAAAGCGAAGATCGTGCGGATCATGGAGGCGGGCTCCTGCCCGATGGGGCTCAAGGTAGGCGACGAGTTCGAGCTCGGACCTACGCCGCCGAAAGGTTTGTGTTCGTGGGCGTACAACGCGATGCTGCCGTTCGCGACGGTGCTCAGGTTCGGCGGCAGGTTCCCGTGGCAGGAATCCGACACGATCGAGGTCTGCTGTCCCGACGCGCACAACCCGGTAGTCTTCGAACTCAGTGCGATTGAGGAAGCCGGGTCGGATTAGATTGGGCTCCGCTCTCAGCAAGAGAGCCCTGCGCCCAAACGCGAGGTAGGCCGGGCATCCCGCCCGGCAGTATGGTAAAGCCTCTGACAGACAGGAATGTCTGTCCCACCATCGGAATACGTGGGCGCAGTCTTCGCGTCGATCACCCACCATCCGGTTTTGGGAGGGCGACGCTCGTGTCGCAGACCCGCCGTGGTGGGCGGAGCCGAATGCGGTATCGTTGAGAGTTATCGGCCAATGTCCATTTCCGTATTCCGTGCTCAAATGTTATAATACCACCGTAGTGGGGTTGTCACGGATAATCATTCCCGATCAACAGAGAAAGGACAGGAAAGTGGAAGGGAAAGTCTTTCAACGAATGCGACGTGGGGCCATAACGTGCAGCGAGGATACGAGCATCCGCGAGGTGTCTCAGATTATGGTCGTCAACCGGTTGCGGTACTGCGTGGTGGTGAACGATCGTCACGAGGTTGTCGGTATCATATCGGCGCGCAGTATACTCAAAGCCTACGGCAAGGACCTGGACAAGACCAAGGCCAGGGACATCCTGCTGCCTTACACAGTCACGATCACGCCGAACTCCACCATGAGAGAGGCAATCGACTTGATGACAAAGAAGAAGATCGAACATCTCGTCGTGGTATCGGACCGGCCCGGCAGCAAGGCGGTTTACGGCATTCTCTCAGCAGCAGATATCGTACGCCAGATGGCGATAGCCTAGAGGGGAAACAGCGATGCGAATCCACGAGATCATGCACAAGGGTGTGGTGTTCTGCTACCCGGACGACACCGTCAAGGATGTCGCAAAGATCATGAACGACAACCAGATCCGGTCGGTCGTCGTTATAGACCAGACCGGCGAAGTCTGGGGAGTCATCTCGATTATGGAGCTTATGCCGTTCTACGGCGGGGACCTGGAAGCTGTTAAGGCCGAAGATGTTATGCGGCCCTACAAGATCGAGATTGACCCGCAGGCGCCCGTCGAGGATGCAATCGAGCTCATGAAGAAACACAGGTTCGAGCACCTTGTTATCATCGACCCGCACGCCGGTCCGAAAAGACCGGTCGGGATCATCACGAGCTTCGATATTGTCGAGTACATGTCCGGCCTGAACGTCGGCCGGTACGAGATCCATCTCAAAATGGACACTGACGAGTAGGGCCGAGCGCCCACCCTGGACTTTGTCAGTAACCTCTACACCACTTGTCTTTGCCGTTGTTCCGAGAAATCCGGTGAATAAAACGGCATCTTGAGGGGTATCACAGAATGGCTGCCGGAAATGCAGCGATTCGGAGCGGGAAGATGAAGTGTCCGGAGTGTGATTCAGCTCTTAAGCAGAAGACATACCACGAGATAGTTGTTGATGCATGCCCGGCGTGCCGCGGCATCTGGTTCGACCGGAGCGAACTGGTCGAGTTTATTCACCTCTTCCTGGAAGACCACCAGGATCTTCCCAACTCAACCATTCAGCTCGGCAAGACGATTACCTCGATCGACCGGTTGGACGAACCTTGCCGCTGTTGTCCTCGGTGCGGGCAACCCCTCAAGAAGGTCAATTACGCGTACGATTCGAACATAATTGTGGACAAGTGCTTGGTCTGCGACGGCATATGGGTGGACCGCCCGGAAGTGAAGCAACTGGCAGTCTACACCAAGGGCAATCCTAAACTCGATAAACTCGGTGTGTCGGTGGCGGAACACGTGACCGAACAACAGGATCTGCGCGACATGACCGAGGCGGCACAAGTGCTTGCCGGCAGCGTCGGGGTCTGGCTTTTTTTGCCGAAGATTATCCTTCCGCTGAAGGACGATACCAGGCGGCGGACAGTCCCTGGGATCACGCTTGCTATCATGTTAACCAACCTGGCTGTCCTGTTGTGGATGTACTACTCCTGGGCTGATTTCTCGGCAGTCTTCTCAACGTATGGTTTCGTTCCGAAACGCATCATGGCCGGAGAAGGCTTTTTTACCTTTTTTTCTGCGATGTTCCTGCATGCCGGCGTGCTGCATCTCGCGGGCAACAGCCTGTTTCTATGGATTTTCGGTGACAACGTAGAGGACGCTTTCGGCCACGTTCTTTTCACGGGATTTTATCTGGCATGTGGAGTTTGTGCTTCGCTTGCCTTCCTGCTATTGCATGCGGACTCAAATATTCCCGGGTTGGGCGCGAGCGGTGCCATCGGCGGGGTAATGGGCGCCTACTTCGTTCTCTACCCTCAGGCACGCGTAAAAACGTTTGTCATCTGCACTGTGCTGAAGATCCCGGCCTATGCGTATCTCGGACTATGGTTTTTGTGCCAACTGCTTTATGCCGGCGTATACGGTGCTCAAGAACGCATCGGGTTCTCGGCGCACATAGGCGGGTTCGCCGCAGGAATCGTGCTGGCACTCTTGCACAAGGCGGTATGCCGCCGCCCGGCCAAGGCGTAGACCGTCCGCCAACTTAGGGATCAAGCGCGCACCCTTGCTCTCGGTTATGAAGAGGCTCGAGCTGGCGCTAGTCCGGGCAGAGTCGGTTCAGCACATCCACGCCAGCTTGAAGCGTGTCGTCCGCTGCGGCGAACGATACGCGGAAATGGGTGTTCCTTTCCGAGAAAACGTTTCCGGGTATGATAAGGACGTTGTTTTCGATAGCTCGCCGGACGAACTGGTCGGCGTCGCCTCCCGGCGCTTCCGGAAAGATGTAGAACGCGCCGGCGGGTTTGTTCACCTTGAACCGTTCCTTGAGCCCGTCATAAACGATATCGCGTTTGCGCCTGTACGCTGAGACCATCTCAGACGTATCCCTTTGCAGCGCGACTATAGCGGCTTTCTGCGCGAACGCCGGCGCACACACAAAGGTGTACTGCTGAAGCATGGCCATCCGTTCTATGAGCTCGGCGGGACCTGCGGCGTACCCGACACGCCACCCCGGCATCCCGCCCATTTTCGATAAACCATTGAGGACGAGCACGTTCGAGCTGTACTGGGCAACCGTAGCGGGTTCCGAATCGTAGATAAGCTGCTCGTAAATCTCGTCAGATATGATCAGCAGGTTGTGCGCGTCGGCGAAATCCGCCACGAGTTTAAGTTCGTCTCGACTTAGCACCGCGCCGGTGGGGTTGGCTGGACTGTTGATTACGATCGCTTTGGTACGCGACGATACGGCGTTTTCCAGCGCCTCGCTCGTCACTCTGAAATCGGGATAGGTGCTCGCATAACTTGGCACGCCTCCCACGAGCACGGTCAGATGTTTATACATGACGAAGTACGGGTCAAGCACAATCACTTCATCGCCCGGGTCGAACAACGAGAGGAACGCCAGTGTCAGCCCACCCGACACACCGCAGGTGATCAGCGCGTGATCCAGTTCGACGTTGAACCGCCGCTGGTAGTATCTTTTCACCTCGTCGATCAGTTCCGGTATGCCCTGGGTGACGGTATACCTGTTGAACCCGTCGCGTATCCAGGTGATAGCTTCCTCTTTAACATCGTCCGGCACGTCGAAATCCGGCTGGCCGATGCTCAGGTTTATCGGGTTCTCGAGAGCCGCAGCCAGGTCGAACACCTTGCGTATACCGGATGAATCTATCAGCTTTGCGCGTCTTGCTATCATGATCACCTCTTAACAGTACGGCTGCTGCCAACCTCCCAACAGTTGGAGATTCGAACTCTGGATTTCCCCTGTTCATACTATCATCATAGCCGATCCGGTTCAAGTTCGGCGAGACATCGTCGGGTCGCCCGGCCACGAGAACCTTAAGCCGGCACTTCCTCCGGAGAGTCGGCATCTTGACATGAAACGTGACTTCCTGCTATCCTCCGCCTGTGAGATTCAGTTGCGAATGGTCGTGCTGGAGCCGGAATGGCTAGTGGGAACTGTGACGTATGGGACAGGGATTAAGAAGAAAAGAGCTGCGACGCCAACGTCAAAGACGGCGTAAGCGGCTAAAGAAGCGTCTCAAGGAGCAAATCAAGGCCGCGGGCAAGAAAGAGACCAGCAAGAAGGATACGGGAGACTCACCTGAGGCCGGGCAGTCGTCTTGAACGATTGAACCCAACCGCCCCGCGGTGCGTGACCCGGCAAAGTCCGCCCGGTAGAAGAACCGGCTGACACGTGCCAAGCCGTTCGAGAGCTACTTCGAGAACCTTCTGGACAGTTTCGACGTTAGATACTTACGTGCGGAGAGCTGTAAAAGGAAGCCGCATTGCGAATCTGCAACCGAGTCCGGAAGTCCCCGATTGAGCGGGCCGGCGCTCGAGAATGGCGCTTTCCCGGGTGTCAAACCGGCGTCAAGCAAACAGTTGTAAACCACTGTGGACTAAAGCACGTTGTATATACTGGAAGCGATGAACAACTTGTGGGAGTAATTCCTATTGACATAATCTGCGATCTTATGCTACAATACTTTAGGAGGAGGAGAGTTCTGCCCCTGGAGGGGATAGGTCTTTGTTGAGGCTCCGGAATGGTAAGTCATTGAGCCTGAACGGCTTATGGCTCAAGTGCCTGCCAGAGCAAGCAAGGATGGCGTCAGCTCCACCGACGCCCAGAAGAAGAGTAGAATCGAGAAGAGATAGCCTCCACCTCATTTAGTGTGGGGCTACATCAAAATAGAGGACAGTTCTTATCGTGACGTTTTCGGCCAGGCTGCGCAGGCATCATGACAAGCGGTCGGGCTTACGCATACGGATAATTTCCATGTCACAAACACAGAGGGCCATAGTGTATCTTCGTATCGTCGCGGCAGCTATGATCGTCGTTTTCCTATCGGCTGGGTGCGTTGCTCATCGCCAGGTCGTCGCGCACACCAATGGCGAACTCGAGTACGCCTATCAAGAGCTTGCACAGGGCAAGTACCTCTCGGCGGTCCCGAAGTATCTCTGGATTCTGCAGCAGAAGGAGAGCACACCGGGCGCACGACAAGAGGCGCGGTTCCGGCTCGGCGAGTGTTACTACAACATGCGCTCATACATGGAGTCCGGCATCCAGTTCCAGCGCTACCTTGCGGACCACCCGGACGGCGCGTTCGTGCCGGAAGCAAAACAGTACCTCGAAAAACTGCAAGGTATAGAGGATCAAGAACGTCAGCAGCAGGAACTCCAGACAAAGGAAAATGAGGCGCGGCTTAAGAAGTGGCGAGAAACGGCCAGAAGAGAGCCCGGTAGCGCCGAGGCTGCGGCCCAGGTGGGACATGCACTATGGGATCTGGGAGAGTACGAGGATGCCGCCCGGGAGTATTCACGCGCAGTGAAGCTTGACCCTGTGAAACGTGACGATAAGACCATCCGTTCCCGACTGGTGTTTCACCAAGACGGTACGGCGACGGTTCTTACGCCGGCAGAAATCGAGCGGCGCGAAAAAGAGCGTAACCCTATCGTGATTTACAACAAGCACTCTTACATGGCAGGAGGTCAAGACCTCTATTCCGCCGAACCGCGCTATTTTATCGTGACCGGCGAGGTTGTCAACAGGAGCAGCCGCACCCTCCGAGATGTCGAGGTTGCGGTAACGATTTCTGATTTTGCCGGACACGTGCTCGACGCCGCGAGCTGCAATATAGGAGCGATGAGGCCGGGAAGAATAAAACCCTTCACGGCCAAGTTTGGCAACTTCGAGAACATTTACAACATAGACCGATATGAATGCACAGCAGTTTATGAATAATAACGCTGGTTGCCGCCGAATGAGCGTGGCTTGCGCGCTTGTTCTGGCGCTTCTCGCGGGGATTGTGTGCCCGGCCTGGGGCGACGAGGCCGGCAACGAGAATAAGCCGGCACAGGCCATCGTGGAGATCCTTGTGGTCGAGTACAACAGCAACACACTGTTCGACCTGGGAACCACCGGTGTATTCGAGAGGTACCCTAAAGGCACGCCGGGTACCGATCCGGGCAACCTTTCTCTGGCTGAGGCCGCGTTTCCCACCCTGGATCCCTCCGGGATCGGTCTCGCGATGTTTCTGGACAAGATAACTCTGGGAGAGGGAACATTCCAGTTTCTCATACAGGCGCTCGAGCAGGATGAGCGGTTTGAGATTCTGTCCAACCCACGATTGATTGTCGCACAGGGAGACGAGAAGCCGGCGAAAGTGCAGACCGTCATAGAAGTCCCATACGAGACCAATAAGATTAGCGGTGTGACAGGGGTGACTTCAACGGAGTTCAAAGATGCGGGTGTGACGCTCGAGGCGAAACTGCTGAACATCTATGACGACGAGTACGTCGATCTGTGGTTGCACGCAGCGGTCGGCGCTATCGGAGCGCGGCACCCCGTTGCCGTAGCGGCGCAAACGAACGAACCGCTGCCGGTGCCGGAGTTTTTCAAGAGATCAATAAGAACGGAGGTCGTAGTTGCGGACCGGCAAGTCCTTGTCCTCGGAGCGCTGCTCAGCACAGAGAAAATGACCACAAGACGGAACGTACCCGTACTGGGACGGATTCCGTTGCTTAAGTACCTTTTCAGCACTTACAGAGACGACGAGGCATGCCGTGAGCTCATCTTCTTTGTGAAACCAGTTATACACAGAGGAGGGTACGTCCCGCGGCCAGCGGATATCTCGGAGCTTGACCTGGACGACAAGAAATAGACACACGTAGATATGGAGGACGATAAGGCGTTGGGATTATTTAGATTCCAAGCGGCTTCAGAGGACGGCGCACGACCCTGGCGAGGGATAGCTGTAACTTGTCTCGCAATGATCCTCGTCAGCCAGTGCTGCGGCACCCTCCTGGCGCAGGAGACGGGCCAGAGCGAGGTTCCGCAGCAGGTGCTCATCGAGGTGTTCATCGTCGAGATAGAGACCGGCAAGGCAAGCGACATCGGGATTAATCTGGCTTACTCGCGAGATAGCGAACACGGCAGCGCCGTACACACGGTCGGCTTGCAGACGTTCCGTTTTGAGAGCAATGACTATGTTACGTTTCCCACAGCGGGCACCGGTCCGAGCCCCCCGGCCACACCGATTCCACAGCGTACTACGACGCTTGGCATGAATCTGGCGGGTGACGTTATAATCGGCGATCGGGCTACGGTATTCGCGAGGATGCGCGCGATGGTCGGCAGAGGCGACGTCCAGATCATGTCCAGACCCATCGTCGTCGTCAAAAATAAGACTAAAGCTGAGATTCATGCCGGGTCGGAGTTTCCGTACCAGGAGTTGAAATTTGACAAGAGGGGCAGCTCTCAGCTCGGCGTGGCATTCAAGAAGGTTGGTGTAGATCTTACAGTTACCCCGGAGATCATGAGCGATATGAACACTGTCAAGCTCACGCTCGAGAACGTGAGCGTGGTCTCCGTAGGCCGTGTCGAGAACATCCGAGGCATTGATATGCCGTACTTCAACACGCGTACTGAGACAACGACGGTCCGCGTCCCAGACAGACAGCTTCTCGTCATCGGAGGGCTGCGATCGAAGGAGGAACGCGAAGTCGTGCGGCGCATACCCGTGCTGGGCAGGATACCGGTGCTGGGAGCGTTGTTCAGGAGCACCGAGCTGTCCACCGTCGAGTCCGAACTGAGGATCTACATTACCCCGACCATACTGCGACATGGTCAACACGTCCCGCTTCCGCCGGAGTTTACGCACGCGGAGGAAGCCCGCCGAACGCTCGAAGAACAACTGTGATACCCGCTTTCTTCCGTCTATCCTCACTCTCCTAAGAAAATGGGGACTGACACAAGCCCGGCCTTCGTAGCCGAAGGCTACTTCGGCGGAGTAGGCCGCAGCGAGATACGAGTGGAGACGTGTCTGTGGGGTTGTTGAAGAAACGGCCTTTGCTGTCATCCTGAGCGTAAGCGAAGGATCTGCTTTTCCGAAAAGGCTGAAAAAACTGCGGTTCTCGCTTAGTCCATGACCACATTCAGTCGTCTCTATGGGCGTTTTCAAGAGTCCCTCTGCACCCTTTTTCTTAGACGAATAATTCGCCGCGGCAAATGACCTGCTCGCAATGGTAGCGCGTAGTGTTTACACGGGGACGCTGTGGAGCTGGAGCGACGGGCTAAGAGGAATTCTCTAAATCATTCGGTTGAAGGGAAGAACTGTACCCGCCCCAGAGGCAATCCTTTACGGTCGGTGAGTCTAAGGCTGAAACCCCACATACCCTGCCGGTTGTACACTTTCACCAGTATTCTCGTGGAACCGGTACCCAACACGACGGGCACCGAATCCTCGTCCCGGGTCAATCCTCTGGTACCCTCATGTCGCCACACCTCTTTACCGTCGAGCCAGACGATGATATCGTCGTCGCTCCCGACGGTCGTCATCGCCTCGTGCTCGCGCAGGCTGACCGCGGTGCATGTAGCGTATGCGACGGCGTTCGTCGTATAGTCCTGAGCGCCGTATAGCTCGCCCAAACCGATAACGCCTGCGTGAGATGCACGTTCGATCCAGCGCACCGGTCCTGATTTGCCCTGATAGACGGCGTTCAGCTCCACCTCTTGCTCTGGGGGAAAGGCCGCTTCCAGAAACGCCTTCTCAGTATCGTCGAAAGGACCTATAACGTGCCATACAGGTGGCACTCCCGCAACGTCTCTCGGGATTTGCCAGAACCCGACCGGCTGGATACGTTCGCGCAGCATCTTCTCCGGCTGCGGCGCGACATGAAGTCCTCCCGTTGACAGGATCTCTTGGTGACAATCCCTTATCGCCTTCTGCAGCGGCTCGCTTTCCGTCCAACCGGTGAGCGAGCCGCCGATACGACCTGCAAACGCCACAAAGCCGCTGGCACCTTCCCTGGCAAAATCCTCGAACTGTTCTCGGATATGGTGCGCTGTCGGCGACGTTGCACCCGCCCCTTCGCCCCAGAAGGCTTGATACACGCCAAAAAACGGTATGCCCGGCACCCGCGCTCGCGCCGCACTGAGCATCCACTGTACCTCGTGGCTGATCATGCACCGGTGGTATCCGTTATCGCTGATCGGGTACCAGTAGATCAACATCACGTCGCATACACCCGGGCCGAAATTGCACAGCGAACCGGGGCTGCCGTATCCGGCGCAGACGACGTGATGCTCCGCCCCGCCGTCCACGCGCCATACGGTCCTGTACATCGCCCGAAGCGCCGAGATTGCATCGCCCGGGCTGTCGTCAAGCACGTAGTAACCCCACAGGTTCGGCGAATCCTTGACAGACTCGACATCTTCGGCACACTCCTCCGGCATGAACAAGATTATCCCCTCGTGATGGGCCGCAGGTTGCGTGCCGTCGCATCCTCTCTGACATCCGAGCAGCGCCACAGGCGTGTATTCTTCATACCGGATAAGCTCATCCTCTATCTGGACAACTCCCGGGTTCGGAAGCGCCCTCGCGCCCCGTTTGGAGAGCGGCATCGTCGTCTGGTCCGGCGAAACAGCCTCGCCCAACCTCGGCATACCGTAGATGTGGTGCGTGAGATGGTAGAGCACCTTGATCCCGTTTTCCGAAAGGAGCTTCCCTGCAGGGGTCTCCACGTCGAGCATCTCGCGACCGCCGATCACGAGGTTCATACCGGCTTGTTTCGCGAGGGCAAGATCTTCGACTTTCGAGACGGCATAGGTACCAAGCGGCGGACGGCCATCCACTGTGTAAGGGGTGTGCAGTTTCATGAACTTGCGATCGCCGGCATACTCATCGGCCGCCGCTGCCATGGCCAGGAGAAGCGAAGCCGCCAGGACCATACGTCTCAGCACGTTAGTTGTTGATTTCATCTCACGACCGCCCCAGTTGAAACCTGACCACTCGAAATCGTTCCTCCGGTCCCACAGAAGCGGGACCCTCCCAAACCCTATCCTGCTACACGCGAGAGCATTCCGAGATTGATGCCTCGCCTAACGCGGCTTTCAGTCGTAAAGGTGACATGCGACGAGATGTCCGGCCGGTCGCCCTTCGAGAACCGGTTCAACCTCCCGGCATTGCTGCATTACGCGCGGACACCGGGTATTGAACCTGCACCCGGACGGCGGGTTGATCGGGCTCGGCATATCGCCCGTGAGCGGGGCGTGTTCCGTCCTGGCGCTCGGGTCCGGTATCGGAACCGAGGAGAGCAGTGCCACGGTATACGGATGCAGCGGGTTGGAGAAAATCTCGTCCACCGGCGCCCGCTCGACGATCTTGCCGAGGTACATCACAGCCACCTCGTTGCTTATGTGCCTTACCACGCTCAGGTCGTGCGCGATGAACAGGTACGTCAACCCGAGCTTATCCTGCAGATCTTCGAGCAGGTTCAGTATCTGCGCTTGAATTGACACGTCGAGCGCCGATACCGGTTCGTCCGCGACGATAAGTTCCGGTTCCACGGCGAGCGCACGTGCTACACCGATACGCTGGCGTTGACCGCCGCTGAACTCGTGCGGGTACCGGTTCATATGTTCCGCCTCGAGCCCGACCAGCTCGAGAATCTCGACAATCCTGTCGCGCCGCTGCTTCTTCGGAACGAGCCTATGAATAGCTAGCGGTTCGCCGACCATCGCCGCGACGGTCATCCTCGGGTTGAGCGAACCGTACGGATCCTGGAAGATGATCTGCATTCGTCGGCGTAACGCCCGCAATTCTCCGCTTTCCAGCGCAAAGACGTCGATCCCGTCAAAGTCGACCTTGCCGTCGGTCGGTTCCATCAACCTGAGTATCGTCCTCCCGGTGGTGGTCTTGCCGCTTCCGCTCTCGCCGACAAGGCTCAAAGTCTCACGTCCCCGAATCTCGAACGAGATATCGTCCACCGCTCGAACGTGACCGGCTACACGCGACAGAACGCCGCGTCGCACGGGGAAATACTTCTTAAGATTCTCGACCCGTAACAGTACCTGATTCTTCGATTCCATATCTCTATAGCTTCTCTTTGCCGGCAAACCAGCAGGCTGCCAAGCGACCGTCCGCTGCGTCCATAAGTTCCGGTTCGTCGGTCGCACACTTATCCGCCGCTATCGGACACCGCGGATGAAACTTGCACCCCGAAGGAAAATCCAGCGGGCTCGGTACCGTACCCGGTATCACCCGGAGCCGTTTCCGTTCACCTTCAAGGCGCGGCAGCGACCGGAACAGTCCGACCGTGTATGGATGGAGCGGTTCGCGGAAAAGATCGGTGCACGGTGCCCACTCGACAATTTTGCTCGCATACATCACCGCGACGTTTTCCGCCGTCTCCGCCACGATACCCAGATCGTGCGTAATCAGAAGTATGGACATGTTAAACTCCTGCTGCAGTCCGCGCAACAGAGCGAGTATCTGCGCCTGGATGGTAACGTCGAGCGCGGTTGTCGGTTCGTCGGCGATGAGCAGCGCCGGGTTGCACGAAAGAGCCATAGCGATCATTACTCGCTGGCACATCCCGCCGCTCATCTGATGCGGGTATTCGTCGGCCCGTTTCTCCGCTTCCGGTATACCCACCTTGTCGAGCAGCTCAACGGTCCTCTTGCGTGCTTCGTTCTTGCTGACTTTCTGGTGGATTATGATCGCCTCCGCGACCTGGGCACCGACGCGGAACACCGGGTTCAACGACGTCATCGGTTCCTGGAAAATCATCGCGATCTCTTTACCGCGCACCGAGCGCATCTCCCGTTCGGTCAACTCGAGCAGGTTGCGACCCTGGAACGTCACTGTCCCATCCACGATCTTGCCGGGAGGGTCCGGTACGAGCCGCATGACGGACAGTGCGGTGACCGTTTTGCCGCATCCGCTCTCGCCCACGAGTGCCACCGTCTGCCCGCGAGACACGTCCAAACTCACACCGTCGACCGCACGCGCGACTCCGCGGTCCGTGAAAAAGTGAGTACGCAGATCATTGATCTGCAAAAGAGCTTCTGAGGTCGTCTTCACGTCAACTTGTGCTTCCAACTCTGTTCCACCTATTGTCTCAATCTTGGATCGATGGCGTCGCGCAACCCTTCGCCGACAAGGTTATAGGCGGTAATCGTCAGAAATATCGCCGCACCCGGAAACACAGTCAACCACCAGGCGAACTCTATGTACTGACGCGACTGGGACAGTATGTCGCCCCAACTCGGCGTCGGCGGTGGTACACCGAATCCTAGGAAGCTCAAAGCCGATTCGGTCAGGATAGCTCCAGCAACGCCGAACGTCGCCGAAACGAACACCGGACCCAGCGCGTTGCGCAACGTGTGCCAGAAAATGATCCTGAACTGGCTCGCACCAAGCGCACGGGCCGACGTCACAAAATCCTGGCCTTTCAGCCGGAGAAACTCGCCCCGTACGAGCCGGGCGACACGCGTCCAACCGGTCACGCCTATGACTATCATGATATTGTAAATGCTCGGCGGAAGAAACGCAATCACCGCTATTATGAGGAAGAATGTCGGGAAACATATCATAACTTCTATGAACCTCGATATGACCATGTCAACTTTGCCCGCGAAGTAGCCAGCTAAGGCGCCCAAAATGGTCCCTATGACAATGTAGATGCTCACTGCGACGAACCCGACCGACAACGAGATGCGCGTACCGTAAATCATCCTGCTCAGAACGTCTCTGCCTCGGTCGTCGGTACCGAGCCTGTGTTGTGGCGTGGGCCCCTTCAACCGTTCGACTAGATCGTACTGGGTCGGAGTGTATCGCACGGGCGGGAATATCGCGAAATCGCCCTCGTCAAAGCCCGCGACAACCTCAGCAAAGTCGACGTTCCGAAAACGCGGATAATCTCGGAGCGCAGGAAACCAGTACCGCTCTTCGTACCGCATCATGACCGGCCTGTCGTTGGCCAGAAGCGGTGCCAGGATAGCTACCAGCGCCAGAAACAACACGAGCGCCAGGCCGACCATGGCGAGCACACGCTTCCTGAACTGCCGCCAGGTTATCGCCCAGTACCCTTCGGAACCCCGTTTCATCATTCACTCCAAGGATATTCTCGGGTCGACCAGCGCATAACATATGTCGGCTAGCAGTATCCCGATCAGCGTCAGCAATGCGGATATGGTTGTTACTCCCATGATGACCGGATAATCGCGCGCGAGGATCGACTCGAAAGCTAGCTGGCCCATACCGGGAATCGAGAATATGCTCTCCACGATGACGCTCCCCCCCAGCATCGCGGGCAGGAGCGCCGCCAGCAGCGTCACGATCGGTATGATAGAGTTGCGGAACGCGTGTTTGAATATGACCACCTTCTCGCTGACCCCTTTTGCGCGGGCGGTCCGCACGTAGTCCTGCCGAATCGCCTCGAGCATGCCGACCCTGCCGAACCGCGAGATGCTCGCCAGCCCGCCGTACGTCAGACAGGTGATCGGCAGCACAAGGTGCCATAGCCGGTCGCCGACCCTGCCCCAGAAGGCAAGTTGCTCGTAATTGTCGCTCACCAGACCGTAAATCGGGAAAACGTTGAGAAAATCGCCGCCGCCCAGGAACATGATCAGCAGCGTTGCCACCCAGAAGTTCGGCAGTGAGTACAGGATGAAGAGAAACACCGTGATCGCGTTGTCGGACAGGCTGTATTGATGCGTCGATGAGTATACGCCGATGGGTACGGCAAACAGATAAACCAGGAAGATGGAGGTTAGACTTAGCTGGAGCGATACCGGCAACCGCTCGAGGATTTTCTCCAGAACGGTCCGATGATCTTTGTACGAGGTGCCGAAATCAAACGTGACGAGCCGTTTCAGCCAGAGCGCGTATTGAACCGGGATAGGCTTATCGAGCCCGTAAAGCTTCTTGGTCTGCTCGACAATCTCTCTTGACATGGCGTCGTCGGTCAGTCCTTCCCCGCCAAGCCGGCTCGCCATAGCCGCCGGGTTGCCCGGCGCGAGCTGAATGATAAGAAACGTGACCGCCGTGATACCCAGCAACGTGGGTATCGCGAGAAGAAGCCGCCTGATGATGTACGCTCTCACGACGCATCGGTCTCCCGCCCGTACTTCTGCCGCTCTTTAGGCACGTACCATTCCTTGGGTTCGAGAGCAAGTCTGTAGTTGTATGCCTTCACGTTCTCGAACCTTCTGTCAACCACGATGAGCTCCTTTGGACAGAATAGAAACGTGTACGGCTGTTCCTCGTGCAGAATTGCGTGCAGCTTCCTGTACATTGCCCGGCGCGTCTCCGCGTCGAACTCGCGGCGGCCTTCCTCCATGATCTTGTCGGCCTCGGCGTTGACGAACCCAACGTAGTTCGAACCCTTTTCCGCCTGCGACGAGTGCCACGTCTGGTACGGATCGCCTTCGACCGGCACCGACCACGCCAAGGTGGTCGCGTCGAACTTTCTATCGTGCACCTGCTGTTCGAAAGTCGCCCATTCGAATTGTCTTATGCTCATCTCAATCCCGACCTGTTTAAAGTCCTCCTGCATGATGGTCGCAAGCTGTTCTGCAAACACCGAATGCGCCGAGATGAGAAACTCAAAACTGAAAGGCACCCCGCCCTTGTCTCGCACACCGTCCCCGTCGTGATCGACCCACCCGGCTTCTTCGAGCAGCCGTCGCGCCTCGGAGGGATCGTATGGCCAGGGTTCGATCGAGTGGTCGTACACCGGCCCATTGATATACGTGTTGCCCGTGACAATCTTGCCGAGCCCATACCGTATGTTCTTCAGTATTCCTTCCCTGTCAATCAGGTGGGTCATAGCACGCCGTACACGCTTATCGGCAAAGTAGGGTCGACGCATGTTCCAGCCGATATAGTAGTAGCCGAACTCGTCGTAGCTGAGTTTGTATGCGTTCTGCTCGAACCTCGGGCCTTTCGTCTGCCTGACCCACTGCTCGGGAGTCAGTCTCACGCACACGTCAAGCTCGCCGCGTTTGAAAAGTTGCAGCGCCGCGGTCTCGTCGACCACGATCTTGAAGACTATTCGGTCAGGATAGGATTTTTCGCCCCAATAGTCATCGTTGCGTTCGAGCACGATCTCGCGGCCGGTGTCCCATTTCACGAACCTGTATGGTCCCGTGCCGATCGGGTGCCTGCCGTTCGGGTGGTTGTTAAAATCGCCTTTCTCGAAGATGTGGCGTGGCATTACAGGGAAACCGCCAGCCCATTCTAGCGCCAGCCAATAAGGTTCAGTGCACTTGAACTTGACCGTGTAGTCGTCTATCACTTCAATGCTCTCGATATCCTTGTAGTAATGTCTCAGATGCGCCGCATCCACGGTGGGGTCCTTGATACGTTTGAAAGTGAACTCGACGTCGCGCGCAGTCATCGGCGCCCCGTCGTGAAACCTGATATCCCGTCTCAGCTTGAACGTGTATTCCAGGCGATCGTCGGAGATCGTGTACGATTCCGCCAGGACCGGTTGTAGCTCGAGTGTCTTCTTACTGCGATCAATCAGACTATCGTACACGTATTCGTTGACAATTCTCTCGTACATGTCGCGCGCAGTGATCGAGTTGAGCGTCTTTGGTTCCGCCTGCAACCGACGGATGACCCAGTCGCCCTGCACCGGCTCTCCGGCGGATTCGGATGCTCCCAGTGTGACGGACGTCTCGACCTCGTCGCTGTCCTGACGCCGACAAGACAAGCCCGCTAAGATGAGTATAATCGCTGGGATACAAAGGAATTTGAATATCTGACTATTGCGGGAAGACGCCAACTTGGACTAACCTGTACCGTTTGGAATCAGACCGCCATCTAACGCCATTGCGACACGTTGATCCTAACACAGCACCCGCACCATGTCAAACGCAGTTAGTGGAGAAAACGTTTGTCAGGGCGAAGCCACCCGCCGCGACTTGCGATTGAACGCCCATACGGCCAGTGCACCTGTGGCCAGCAGGACCAGCACCGCAGGCCATACGGCCAAGGGTACCATCGGAGTGTCGTTAGCATCGTACGGGTCGGTGCCCCATGCGACTTCCAGAGCGTCCGACACACCGTCACCGTCCGAATCGGTATCAAGGTAGTTCGGTAGCCCGTCGCTGTCAACGTCGTCAGTCCCTTCAGCCGTGTCGAGAAGCCCGTCACCGTCCGAATCGGTGTCGAGATAGTTCGGCACATCGTCACCGTCCGGATCGCCGCCCCCTTCGTCGATGTCCGGTATCCCGTCGCTGTCCTCGTCGAGCGCCATGAGATCGAAGTGGACGTAAGGCCGCTCGTAAGCCTCGTCGGCACCTTCCGCAAACGCCACCCAGCACTCCAGACTCGTCGCGTCATACACGACGTCCATGACGTTGGAGCCGACAATCGGAATGCTGTTCGCCAACGCGATCATCGTATTATGGTCGTGCGACCCATGGCCGGATTGGATGGCGGGGAACGCCCCACGACCTTCGTCGTTGTACACAACGTCCACCATCACGTCAGGCGCAAACTCATCTGCCGGATCGTTGTCCGTCCAGATGACTAGGTCGTCGGGCGGCGTCTCCGGCGCATGCGCCTTTATCTTGACGGCGGCCAGCTCGTTTCTCCCGTCACCGACAACGTAATGGTACCTCTTGATCCGCTGTGTCGAGCTGATAATATCGACCGCGTCGGTCAGGCTCTCGGCATCATATAGGATCTCGCGAAACATCATCGTGAAGTGGTTGCCGTTGAGGTTGAACGGGTACTCGCTCCCGGGCGAGTCGCCCATTTCCGCCAGCACAATCCCTTCGACATTCATGCCGGTATGCGACCCGACCAGCCCGGCGAACGACACGTTCACGTGCGATACTCCTTCGTCCGGCATATAGACAACGATACACGGATAGTCGTGCGCACCCACGCTCAGCTCCCAGTCCAGGTTACGGGTCTGGTATAGATGGCCGTTCGCGCTCGCCGTGTTCCACACCGCGATCGAGCTGCACGAGTAGTCGCCCACAACCGGCGCCGTCAAAGCCCGTCTGAGCGTCAGATAATCGGCTTCAGCGTCCATATCAGCGCCGGCAGCCAGACCGTGCAGCTCCTGTTTGTACCGTTCGTCCACGTACGGCGCGATCGAGTCCCAGGCGGCGTCCAGGTTCGCGTTGCTGTACCTCACCGGATCCGCGGTCTGCACGAAACCGAGAAATTGCGTGATGAAAGTCTGCACCTCGGTTTTCATCAGGCTGCCGTAATGGTAGCCCATCTCGTAAGGCGTCCCGCTGACCACGACGACCGGCACCTCGTCCGCGCCACTACCGACCGACGTGCGGTACCCGCTGCCGCCGACTTCAACGGGATATGGCAGGCTGTCGGGCACAACCCGCACCTCGGTCGTGAACTTGAACGGGAACGCCCCGCCGCTCGGGTATACCAGTTCGACGAAGAACGCCGTCCACCCGGTCGGCGGCTCAGGCACCTGGCCCACGTACACCCCGCCACCCTGGTCGCTCAGGACGGAACTGCTCCAAGCCGCACCGATGGTGTCCAGACGGAAATCCCGTTCCAACGAGTTGGTCGCCTGCCACAGGTTGACCTGGGTAGGTGCATCAACGGTCTGCACGCGGATCGAGCCGTCGTTCTCCAACGTCCAGGAGAACTGAGGACGCGGCGTACCGTTCAAGAAGGCATGATAGTACGCCAGCAAGCTGTAAGCGGCATCCGAACCTCCGAGGCCGTGGTCGGAGTTGGGCACGTACCGAAGATACTTCTCTCCCGGTAGTTCGTCGAAATAGTACTGCGCTGAATCAGGCAGGAAGAACTGGTCGCCGGTCGAGTTCACGACGTACTTGGGCATCGTGTACCGGTCTCGGTAGGCGTACGGATCGACTATGTCCATGAGCGCCTCGAACTCCGTCGTGCCGATCCAATCCATGATGTTCATGTCACAATAGTCTTGTATGGCCATAGCCCAGAAACCGTAAGCCTGGTAGTGGTGCTGCATCGACACTTCCACGTTGAGCACGTCAATGACTATCGGCATGATCGCCTCGACCCGCGAGTCCACTGCCGCAGTCGTCCAGGTCGTCCAGCCGCGTTTCGACCCGCCGGCTACCACGAATCCGTCGATTGTCAAAGCCAGGCTGTCGCTGCAGTAGTCCTGAACTGCGTCCATGGCGCGCACCACCGCTTTCGTCATTGGCAGACGTGCGGGCCACCTGTCATCACCGAGCTGAAGGTACTTGTCCCAGGTGTAAGCAATCATTTCGTCTTCCTCGCGACCACTTACAACGTAGCGCGGGTCGGGTTCGTCGGGAAAGACCAGCGGCTGGTTGGGTATCATTTTCAAATCCGCCACCACCGACTGAGAACCAACCGCCAACAGCGCAAGGTCCGAATCGATCGACGTCGGAGGAGACCCGCCGTTGTCGCCTCCGTCTATGAACAGGAGCGCTTTCGTGTAGCTCACCGTGTCAGGCACGACCACGATCAGCCAATGCTGCCACAGGTTTCTGTCCACTTCCGCTG
>Ga0180438_10001062_pt1 | contig 50222 bp, 56 predicted proteins | sample SS_ome_12_FD_132455 | JGI IMG/M metagenome (GOLD analysis project Ga0180438, IMG submission 132455) | Hypersaline lake sediment archaeal communities from the Salton Sea, California, USA - SS_3_D_2 metaG | ecosystem: Environmental > Aquatic > Non-marine Saline and Alkaline > Hypersaline >...
GGGAGCATGTTTTCTGCTTCTTGGGTCCGACGAACGACTCGCCGCACCACTGACAAACCTTCTTGTGTTTCCGGGATGGAAGGGCGCGGGTTTGGCATAGGGTACTGCACGCGCGATGGTTCCAAGTCTTCGGCTGAAATGGTGTTCCGCAAACCTCGCAGTTCATGAACGTTGCCCCCCTCTACTAATTCGTGCGCCGGCGCCTTGTCGATTTTGTCACCGACATTTTGAATTATAGAATGTTCAGGGGTACATAGCAACGTTCCGCTGGCGCGCCCGAACCCATACTTGATCTCTATCAATCCTTCGTCCGACTCTGTATTCCTCGAATGCGTGGCAACCAGTGGACGTGGACCGCGACTGGTCAACACATAATCACCTGGGGACAGATCCTCAATCGGCACCGGACCGAAAGGGGTGGATACCACAGTCCCGGGCGGCATACAGCGACCCGGGCTCATAAATCTCTCAAACGACAACCTGTGTTCAACCGGGTCCAGGTCGGTGATCTGCAGCAGGTACGACACCAGGCAGCCAGCCGCGCTTCCCCGCCCAGGCCCACACAGGATCCCTTCCCTGCGGGCCCAGTAGCACAAGTCCCACACGGCCACGAAATAACGGGCATAACCCTGCCCGCAGATCGTGCGCAGTTCATGCGACAGGCGGTCCACGTACTGGTCTGGAAGGTCCGCCCCGAACCGGTGGCGGACCCCCTCCCGACACAAGTTGATCAACCAGGTCCGGTACGACTTCACCCCGTCCGGCAGGTCCGGGGCGACCAGGTACGCGCCTGGTGCTGCGTCCCTGACCTGGGCCGTGCATCGTTCGGCGATCGCCATGGTCTGATCCAGGGCGGCGTTGACAACCCGGGTGGACAGCGCAGGCACGTTCCTGCTGAAGGCGTCCAGCATTTCCGCGCGGGTCGTCAGCCAGTACACCGGGTCCATGGTCAGGCGGTCGGGGTCGCGCAGGCGCTTTCTGGTCTGGATACACAGCAGCGCCTGCTGTGCGTCGGCGTCGGCCTTGTTCGGATAATGGGCGTCGTACGTTGCGACCAGGGGAACTTCCAGGGTTTCGGCGATCCGGGCTAGCTGCTGGTGCGTGCCTTCCCGGCCTTCAATGTTGTGCGGCATGACTTCGACGACGAAGCGCCCAGGGAAGGCGTCGGCCAGTTCGGCGGCCCGATCGATCCCTGTCTTCGGGTTTCCGTTCAGTAACGGGGACAGCACGGTCCCGGTCCCGATACAGCCCGACCCGATCAGCAGTCCTTCCCCGTGCTGCACCAGGCGATCAAAGTCGATCCGCGGTTTGTAGTAGAACCCGTGGGTCCAGGACCACGAAGCCAGCTTGTACAGGTTGGACAGTCCCCGGTCGTCCAGTGCCCACACGGTGACGTGATCCCGTTCGCGCAGTTGTCGGTCCAGTGCTTTACGGGCTTCCTTTTGTTCCGCTTTGTCGGGGTACTGTCGCTGCAGTTCCTTCTTCTGTTCATCGGACAACCCCTTCCGGGTGGCGTCGTCCACCATATAGAATTCGCACCCCGGGACGAACGTGATCCCCGCTTCCTGTGCCGCTTTGCCGGCGTCGTACACGGCGCGCACGGTGCCGTGGTCGGTGATCCCGATCCCAGGTTGTCCCAGTTCGGCGGCCCGCTTCACGAAGTCCGCCGGCGTGCCCAGGCCGTCGAAGGCGGACTGGTCGCAATGCGTGTGCAGGTGCACATAATCGTCGCGCTGCTTCGTCATGCCCACTTACCCCCACAGGTTTTCACCTTCACCCGTCCACGCTTCCGGTCCAGGCGGACCCCTTCGATCAGCCCGTCTTCCAGCAGCCTGCACAGCAGCCGGCCGCAGTCGTCGATCCGTTCGGTGTACACCTTGACGGCGACCGCACCGATCGGCCGGAACTCCCGTGTGGATCCGCGCCACCTGTACGCCAGGTGACGGGCATGGGGGTACTGTTCCAGCAGCACCCGCAGGTCCACGGCGAATTCGATCGTGGGGGTGACCCTGGCCCGAACGCTCGGATGGTACCGGCACAGGGTGGTGTCCCACCTGGCCGTTCCCCCTTCCTGCCGTCGGGCCCGAATGATACGGGCGCGGTACTGCCCCGGGCTTCGCCCCTTCCACGTGACCACGTACAGTTCCCCGCGGCGTGCCAGTTCGGCCGACGGGTGGACGACCGGCCGCCGCAGTTCCGACACGAAGGCGTCGTGGAACCGGTCCCACCCACGCAAGACCCGGGCTTCCGGGATCTTGTATCCGGGGATATGGTTTGCGACCAGGTGCTTGATCATGGGGCGGATAACGTGGACCGGCATCATTCCCAGTTCCACCACTGGATCAACGCCCCGGTGTTCGCAGAACTCCTGATAGATCCTGCACGTGCCGCGCCACCTGCAGGGCTTGTCCCCGTCGCAGGCGGGGTCGTGCAGCAGGTGCTGTCCCAGGCATCCGTACGGTTCGCCGTTGTTCAGCGCCCGAAGAAACGGATCAGTCTGCTTTTTTCGAACTGTTCCCGGCATCCTTCCACCTTCGCCGCCCGCAGGATCTTAACCTTCGTGCGGGCCGTGTAGCTGTCGAACGTTGATCGCGCCGCGTTCATGCGCCGGCCGCCCAGTGCTTCCCGGAACCGTTCGCGCTGTCGGTCGGACATGGACCGCCACGCACGGACGAAGACGCGCCGGATCTGATCGGCCGTTTCCTGGCCGATCAGTTCGTCTTCCGGCGACGGTTCGGGTGGTGGGCGCAGGTGTTCGGGATCGGTTGGCAGTTCGCGCAGGCGGCGTCCGCGGTGGCGCAGGTAGTCGAGCACCGCGCTTTTCGTCGTCCTGTACCGATACGTCGCCACGCCCCGATTGCTGTCGTCCACCTGGTCGCTGGTCTGCCACACCTTGATCGCGACCGCCTGGATCACGTCTTCCAGGTCGGCGTCGGACAGGTATGGGCATGCAAGGCGGCGCACTTCGCGGGCGGTTGCCCGGTATTCCTGTGGTTGCATGTCGTCCCCTTCCAGTACAACCCACTAAGTCTAGCAGTAACAGTACCAGGTGTCCACTGTTTAGTGACTACCCAGCAAGCGGTCGCGAAGGGTGGGTGGCGCCGCCCTTCGTACCGCGTCCCGCACAACGTCCGCCGGCGCGCTGTCCGGGTCGTGTTCCCGGGGCAGCTTTGCCAGCAGTGCTTCGATCCCTATCATTCGCAGGGTCGCCGCCGCACGGGCGCCCCAGGTGATCGCGTCGCCGTCCAGCATGACGATCGCCCGGACGAACCCTGCACGCTTCAACTTCACGGCCTGGCGCCCCGTCAGTTCCTTGCCCAGCAGTGACACGGCGTGGAACCCGCGCTGCGCCATTGATACGACGTCCAGCGGTCCTTCGACCACCAGGACTTCGGACACACCCACGGCTTCGTCCAGGCCGTACAGGGTGCCCGACGCACCGGCGACGGGCGGGGACAGGTACTTCGGTTTGATCGGGGCGGCCATGGCCCGCCCCTGGTAGAACACCAGATCGCCGAACTGGTGGGCCGGCAGGATCAGTCGGCCACCGTACCGTCCGGCCGTGCAGAACCCCAGACCGTACTGCATGGCGATCAGGGGTTTGATCCCGCGGCGCTTCAGGTATTTCGGCAGGCGCCAACACCAGGCTTCCCGGTCGAAGATCGGCACGAAGTGGGGCGGCAGTTCCAGAGCGGTCGGTGGTTCCTGGTCAGGTTCGGGTTTCCACCTGGTGACCGCTTCGGCCGACTGCTTCACCGATCGGCGCAGAGACTTCTTCACAGCGGCGGCAACGAACCTGATCGCGTCCCGGTGGGACATGCCTTCAACGACGGCGATCAGGGACGGCAGTGCGCCGCCTTCCCGGCAGCTGTAGCAGATCCACTTCCCGGTTCGCTTGTTCACCCACAGCTTGCGGGTCCTGCCGCAGTGCGGGCACTCCGTCACAAGTTCGGGGTGTCCGTCTTCCGACTTCGCCGTGTCGGCGATCCCGATCGTGTCGTCCAGCCAGCCTTCGACGGGGAAGCGCACCTGTTAGTCCCACCCTTCCGCCTTCACCCCGAAGGCTGCCCAGTCCACGTGGTACCTGGTGGGGGTCAGCGTGATCAGTTTGCCGGACCAGTCGCCCAGGTATGCGGTCCCGCGCAGTTCCAGTTCGTCACCGTCGCGCAGCCTGGCGTGGCAGTCGTCGCACAGGAACAAGTACACGGCAGGCTTGATCGTCCATGCCGCATTGTGCGCCGGCGCCTTGCAGAAGCTGCACGGCCGCACCTTGCGCAGTCGCCACGGTTCGAACAGGATCGCTTTGCTATTCGTCTTCACCGTCACCTTCCACTTCCAGGGCCGACAGTTCCCGGAACGTGCACGTTCCCATGTTGCCGCCGACGTACACCTTTTTCCCCTTGACCCGGTGCTGCCTGTTCTTCAGCAGCCACAGCAGCAGGGCGTCGAAGTTTGGATCCAGGTCACCATCGGTGTCGGCCCGGTCGTCCAGGCCGATCATGATCTTCGCCACCCGAGACTTGTCCTGCGATTCAGACACGGCCCCCTTGTCCAGTTGCCGGCGGATATACTCGGCCGGTGCCTGCACCGTAGACCACAGCGCAATCGGCGACAGGATCGGGTCTTTCGCCAGTGCCAGGGCGTACCAGTACAGTTCGGACTGTGACAGCCGGTGCGATTCCTGGCGACCTGGTGGGGCCAGGTGGTCCAAGCTGTCGGCGACAACCAGGATCGGGGCGTCCGGGAAATTCTCGCGGGCCTGTTCGACGACCACCCGGATCCCTTCGACCGACGACCCGGGCGCCAGTTCGTGAATGATCAGCCGGTCGCCGATCGCTTCTTCACGCCGGCAGAACACGTCGCGGATATGCTGCTGCTGGTCGGTGGTCAGTTCGCCCGACAGCATGGCCGATCGTTCGATCCCGGTGATCCTGGCGTCGTACCGGGCCGCGCATTCTAGTTTCGTTTCTTCGGTCGGGATATGGACGACGACGGCACCGATCCGAAACAGGGACGCGTACCCGGTATCAACCGCCAGGGTGGACTTGCCCACGTTCGTCGTCGCAACGATGATACCCACCCCGCCGGCCCACAGCCCACCCCCGATCCATTTGTTGATCGTGGCGATCGGGGTGGGGTATGCCAGGCGGTCGGGCGCCCCCATGTACTGTTCCAGCCTGTCTTCGACGGTGGCCGACCAGGACTCCGGTTCGGTTAGCAGTTCGGCCGCCTTGACGTCGCGGCCGGCGTCGGCGATCGCCTGGGTGGCCAGGCCCAGATCCCCCTTGTCCAGTCCGTCGATCATGTCGGACACGGCACGGCGGGTCGCCGCCATGCGAACGAATCGGCGGACTTCTTCCAGGGCAGACCGGGGTGCCTTCGGCTTCAGTCGTCGCAGGCCCACCAGGACTTCGATCACCTGTTCCTGTTCGTCTTCGTCGCGGAAGTCGCGTTCCAGCCGGACGCTGAAGATCCGGGCGGTTGCTAGTTCCCGGTGCTGCCCGTAGCAGTCCGCGATCACTCCCCAGATCCAGGCATACACCTTTTCGCTGAAGTCGTGCCGGCGCAGTACAGGCAGCGCCGACTTGACGATCGTGGGGTCACGAAGACACGCTGCCAGCAGATCACGTTCCAGGTCGATATCGAAGGCGGCGTCCATGTCAGGCGTACCCCACTTCGTCGAAGTGGTCCAGCAACCAGCCCACAGCCTTGTCATACGGTGGCTTGATATCCCGCGGAACCTTGCCGGCCCGCAGTGCGTCAACCAGCATCATGGAAGCTACCCTGGGGTTGATATCGTTGAACCCTTCCCGGCGTAGCAGTTCGTGGACCCGGGGGGCTGGGATCTTCCTGTTGTCGGGGTTACCCAGGAACCTGTCAACGAAGAACTCGGATTTGATCACCGCGGGTGGTGGGATATCGCACTGCCCCTTCGTGACCTTCGGGAAGGCTTCGAAGATCGTATCCAGGTACGCCCCCCACTTCTTCGCCGGGATGCACCTTCTTTCCAGTTCCCGGCGGGCTTTCCTGATATGCAACCATGTCTTGCTACTCGGCTTGAAGACCGGGTCCGCGATACGACGCCGGGCTAGGTATTCTCGCATCAGGTGGTGATCTTGGGCGTCGGGCTTCTTTTTTGTTGGGGTGCTGAAATGATCGGCTGTCTTCTGCAGGCTTTTTAGTTCGGAAGGTTTCACGGAATGGTCCTTTTGTTCCCCCGAAGGGGGAACCAATAAGCGGGCGCATCTTAGGTTCGGGAAACGCCTAAGTTTTCCACCACTTGCCCCGGTCATGGTAAGCAGCGCGATCCAGTCGTGGAGCTTAACATCTTGGGGCAGATCCACACATTGTGTGTGTTCGTCGTGGAAGTGGATCGTGGACCCTGCCCGGGGACGGTACACGACCAGACCATTCCCCCGGCCCTTTTTGGCCAGGCCCGCCTTGATCAGTTTGCGTACCTGCTGGCAGATTGCCTGCCTGGTCACCCCAAGTTGTTCGGCGACCGCGGTCTGCGGACGCATGCGCCGTTCGCGCGGGGTCAACGTCATAAGGATCGCCCACACTTGCAGTGTGCGCGGTGGAAGGTTCAGGTTCATGACACTATCCCCACTGGTCCGGCGCTGTGCAGGGCGCGGTACAAGCGTGATCCGTGGTTCGGGCGAACCGGGATCAGTCCGTTCCCACGGCCGCGACGCACAGCGCGTTCTGATATCAGGCGGCCGACGTGGCGGTTGACCGACGACCTGGTGATCCCCAGGCGTTCGGCAACGGCGGTTTGTGGTTGTAATTGAAGATCGCTGGGTGACAGAGACAGAAGTATTGTCCAGACGCGCAGCGTCTGCGGGGTCAGTTTCGACTGTGGCATTGTGCGGTCTGACTTCCTTTCCGAGTCTTCCGATCCTGTTGTTTCCGGGCGCGACGAAGAGTCCCAGGGCGTGCCCTGTTCGCACGCCCTGGGACTAACAGGATCGCAACCCGGAAAGGCTGCGGGACTAACAGAAGTCCAGCCACTGACGTTACACGACCCGGGGGCAGGTCGTCAAGTCCTTCTTCCTTCCCTCAGATTCAGCACGTCTCGCCGGTCGATCACCCACCGGGCGGTCTGCCCGCCGTACTCACACCCGATGTTTTTTGCCTTCAGCTTCCCTTCGCGGCACATTCGGGCGACGTTCGCCCGGCTGCACCCCAGGATCGTCGCCGCCTGCCTGGTGTTGATCAGGTCCTTCCAGTTCAGCACGTCAGCCCCCTTTCCCGTCGTAATACCCACAGCCCCCGGCCCGTGCTGGGCCTTTCTGGGCGCCCACCTGGAACATGATTTCGATCCGGGCCCGCGCTTCGGGATCGGCCTTCTTCTGCAGTTCGCACCAGTACCTGCCCCGGTACGCGTCCCAGATCAGCAGGGGGCAGGCGCGCAGGTCGCTGTCGCTGTACCGTGCCTGCGCTACGGAGCACAACCGGAAGGTGCAGCACTTGCCGCAGCCGGTGCACCTGGGCAGCTTCGCCAGGTCGTGCCTGACGGACAGCCAGCTGTCCAGGGTGTGTACCACCGACCGGATGCGCGTCCGGTCGAACCCTTCCAGTGACAGGTCGCGGGCCGCCACAATGTCGGGCGCTTCGACCTGCTGCGCGAAGTGCACCCCGTCGCCGTCGTACACGAACGCCATGAACTCGGGCATTGTCAATCCTTTTCCGTCGCAAAATCCATCAGTTCCTTGATCGTTTGGCGAAGATCCCACATGGCACCCCGCACCGCTTCTACGGGCGATCGGTTGTGTCTCGTGACGATCCACGACCCGCCAGCCGTGTAGCCTGCTGACCACGTTTTCCCAGCGTCGGCCGACTTCACGAACAGACCCAGCATTCCGTACTGTGTCTGGTACCGTCGGGCGTTGCTGTGCGGGAACCCGTGCATAGCCTGCCATTCGTGGCCAGGGGTCAGCCGCGCCAGGTCAACGATCGTGTGGTCCATGGTCACGCCTTCCCTCTCTCCCGCGCCTGGCGCCACTTCCGCCACGCACGATTTAGCAGTTCGGCGGCAGCGCGGCCGGGCACGTCTTCGGACAGGATCGCCGCCATGACGTGCCCGAACGTCGCCGCCTTTTCCGGGGGCAGCCGATCGACGTCCCCGATCGACACGGCGCACGACAGCATGTACAGCAGGTGACCGACCGTCCCCCATTCGTTCAGGGCGACGTATGCGCCCTTCGGCAGTCCGCCGGCGTTCGCGATCACGACTTCGCGCGGGGTTAGCAGATACGGGCCCCGCCCTTCCTTGTCGTAATACGACATGCCCGGCCGCCACTTGAACAGGGTGCGGGTCTGGATCGTTTGTGCCAGCAGCACCCAGTCATGGCACTGTGGCTGGTCGGTGAACTGTGGCATAGTCAGCCCCCTTTCCCGTCCTTCGGCCAGTCCAGGCGCGGGACCTTGTGCCCGTCCTTGACGAACTTGATCCCGCCTTCCAGGTGGTACATTGCGGATTCGCCGCACAGGTTCTGGTCCAGGTGTTCCAGTTCGTCCGCCAGGCGCAGCGCCACGGCCCGTGCTTCGTCGCGCTGCAGTTGTGCCCGCAGCATGGCGCCTTCGTGTTCGTGGGCCCAGGCCCGCCACTTGTCTGCTATTGCCTGAAGTCCGCTGGCTATTCCGTCACAACGCACCATTGCGTCTTTGTGTCGTTTCCGCCACCCGTCTAGTTCAGCCTGGGCTTCGTCGCGTTCGCGTTGGGCGCGATTGCGTTCGAAAGCACGATCCTTCGCCTTCCGGTTTGCATTGTGTAGAAGATCACGTAGCCGGTCGTTATTTTCCTCCCCGACCTTGGCTTGCTGCTGGAACCGATCGACTTTCTGCTGGCCACCGTTGATCACCTGTGCCTGTAGGGTGTCGCGTTCTTCCTGCAGCCGTTCGACGACCCCGATCAGCTGATCGCCTGACTCGCACAGCGGGGTCACCTGGTCGGCCGCCAGATCGATCAGCCGTTGTTCGTCCGGCTTCCACCGGTCCCGTTCTTCGATCAGGGCGCGGACTTCGGTCCCGATCGTCAGCAGGGCGTGGAAGTGGTGCTGGTGCCCGGCCGCAGTGATCACGGTTCGCAGTTGTTCCATGGCTTCGGCGATCTTGTGCCCGCGTTCGTCCAGGCCGTTACGCAACGGCAGGTCAGGCTGTACCCCACGACTTCGCCGGCCGGGCCTGGTGCCGGTGATCAGTCCGGTTCGCTTCGTCGTCATGCGTCCCCCTTCGGCCACTTCACGATCGGCACGTCGTCGGTGTCGTCGATCGCAGCCTGGACCAGTCCCTGTGGGGTGTGTTCGCACCCGGTGGGTGGGCGCCACAAGTCGGACAACGCCAGCCCCAACCATTCCGCCAGGCACGCCGCCACGTCCCGGGCTTCCATGCGTTCCTTGTGCAGCCTTGCCACGTGCTGCGCGACGTTCGCCATGGGACCGGAACTGAACGCGCGCAGGCACTTCAGAATTTCGTCGGTGGTCATACGTCCCCCTTCGGCCAGTACGGCGCCGACAGGCTTGTGTCGCGTTCGCGGATCTGTCGCACCACGTCGTCCACGATCGTGAACGCTTCGGGTTCCGTGTCGTCCGCTTCCGGCTTCTTCGATTCTGCCAGGCTGCGGGCTGTAGCGATCGCCGCCGCCAGGGTCAGCGCTGTGATCCGCGCTTCTTCCCGCTGCTGGATCAGGTTGTGCACCTGGACGCTGATCCGCAGCACGTTGGACATTTCGCCCGTGGACAGGTTGCGATCCTTGAACCGCTGCAGCACGTTCAGGATCTCACGCACGACCGGTTCACCGCTGGCGTCGTACGTCTTCGGCTTGTCATTCATGATCCCCACCTTTCCGGGTTGATCTGGAAGTTGATCTGCACGCGGCCGTCTTGGTCAATTGTCATCCGTTCCACACCCGCGTCGCCGATCAGTTCCACGCCGTACCTGTCACGAAGAAACACTGCAAGATCGTTCGGGTGCACCTTGTTCGACTTCCACCCCCGAAACAGCCCACGACCGAACGCGGTGCACACGTCACGGAAAGCTAGCGCCACCACAACGATCGCCACCCAGTACCAGAAGCCCATTCGGTTACCTTTCCACGCGGATCTTGAACGCGGGTTCCCCGCGATAGATCCGCAGTCGTTGCAACGTCCACTTGCGCAACACGGCGTGGTGATCGTCGATCAGTTCGACCACTTCGGCCCGCTTCTTCCCTTCGTACTTCGTCAGGTTCCGCAGGCGCTGGATCATGGACACGTGTGCTTTACCACCTTCCGCGTTGATCACCGCGTCCAGTGACGGCACGTCGATCCCTTCGCCCATGATCGTACCGACGACCACCCGCACTTCACCGGCCGCCAGACGGTGCAGGGCACGCTGTCGCACCTGCCTTTTCGTTTCGCCCTTCAGCACCACCACCTGGTCGGCGGGCAGCCGCTGCCGGATCAGGTCGGGCAGGATCCGGGTGTGTTCAATCCGGGCGACGTCCACCAGAACGCGGGACCCCTTCCGTGCGTATCGGCAGGCTTCCCTGGTGATCACCTTGTTCCGCGGGGCGCAGTCCACGATCCCCAGGTTGTACACGTCGGCGTGCCACTTGCGGCCGGGGATCTCCGGGGCACCGTGGGCGACGAAGCGGACCAGCAACGGCGCCAGGTAACCTTCGTCGATCATGTTGCTGATCGATCTGTCGATCAAGAACCGGCCGCACAGCCCGCGCAGCCACACGTCGCCCTGCAGTTTCGCCTTCTTCTTCCTGACCACGGCTGTCCCGGTCAGGCCGTACTTCCGGCGGGCGTCGATTCCCAGGGCGATATCGCGCCATGCAGTACCCTTGTCCCCCTGGAAATGATGGATCTCATCCAGTATTGCAGTACCGAATTGCCGACCCCACACAGCGAACGCCTTTGACTTCCGGTGCGCGACCAGCGCCTGCACCGTGGTCACGACGATATCACCTTCCCTGTCGTCGCCCATGCGCAGCGGGGTCACCCGAACCCCGCGCAGGTACTTTCGCATCGCCTTGATCGTCTGGCGTTCCAGCAGTTCGGACGGCACCAGGATCACGGCACGCTGTGCCAGGGCACGAATGATCCCGGCAGCGATCAGAGTCTTGCCCGACCGCACGGGCAGCTTGACGATCCCGGACCGGACGATCGCTTTTTCCACTGCGCGGGCCTGGTACGGTCGCAGGTCGTGTCCGATCCATTCGGGGACCGACGACAGGGGAACGGACCGGCGCCGGTCTTCCAGGTCGTACTTCCAGCCCGCCGCGTCCAGGCGGACCTTCACTTCCTGGAACAACCCCGACGGGAAGTACAGCCCGCCGCCGCGTTCCTTCCGTATCAGGTGGGTCCGGCCGTCCCACCGGCGCGCCTTGTACGCCGGGCTGAACCAGTACCCGTCCACCTTGTACGCGAAGTCGCGATCGATCAGGCGGTACACTTCTTCGCGTTCGCGGCCGTGGACGCCTTCGATCCTACTGTACGTGCCGGTGCGGATCAGCTGCATGGTCTATCCCTGTTCTCACCTTCGATTGCCTGCATTGCCTGGCACGACCAACACCATGCATCCGGGTCGCCTGGGTGGACCGCTCGGCAGTCTCGGTCCATGTAATGACCGCAACCGTCCGCCGCCATGGACTCCAGCGCGGTCTTGTACCTGTCCCGCTCCGCCTCCGCCTCCCGCAGCTTCGCGCGGATTTTGATCGAACACAATAAGCACAGGCTGCCAATGCCAGCCAGGCCGCCGCAATATCCGCGGTCGCATTTTTTATATGGCATGCTTACCTCTTCACCCTGATACGCTGGTCACCTTGCACGTCGCGCTGTTCACGTCGTACAACACGAGACCGAGGTTCCGGGCCTGTCCGTTGCTGATGTCGGTGGCTTGCGAGACACCGTCACGATCGCACACCATTACTGTATCCGCACACTCCACGACCACCAGTGTCCGTGGCATGCGAGCAAACAGCCGGTTCAGGGCTTGGCACCAGCGTGTCTCCTTTTCGGTCAACTCTCGGATTGGCTCAGCCATGTAGTCACTCCTTCTCGGGGGTGGTGGCGTCAAGCCAAGACGCGCCAGCTTTTAACAACCACTGGCGACTACTCACACCGCGCATCCGATATGACGCATCAATGGCATCGGCCAGCTCGTGAGCGACGTTGCGTGCTTCGTCTCGCTTCGCCTTCGTCTCCCGCAGCTTCGCGTGTAGATCGTCCATGTGGCCACGATGCACCGCGACGAACGGGTTGTCAGGATCGTCATCGGCGGACTTTCCGCAGACATAACAAATCATGAGACCGTTTTGCATTGCTTCCCTCCACAGTGCTGGTCAACTGCATTCCCACACCCCCGGTGTGTGCCCTTCCCACGGTGGCGGGTCTGGGATGGGGAAGCCGTCGGGCAGGTACTCTTCGATCGTCACGGTATCGTCGTTGTATTCGCCGATCGCAAAGTCCCTGATTTCTTCAACCGCATTGTGCAGCGCGTACCACAGTTCGCGGTTCTGGCTGCGAACGGTTGCCATCTCCAGGCGGATCGGGTGGTCGTGCTGGCCCGACGTGGCAACCCTTGCCCGGTCAAGCCACTCGGCCGCGCTGACCCCTGCCCATTCCAGGTTCCGGGCCAGCCAGGTGGCCATCCGTTCCCAGAGCTGTCGCCAGCCCTTTTCCGAACAGGTGGCGCAATCGGGTTGTGAACAGGCCGGGCATTTCTTGTTTTCGTCGAGTCGGCACCCACACCGAATACAGGACAGTTCAGGTAGATCCATGTTCAGCCTTCCTTCGTCTTCCCCAGCAGGGCTTCCACCACGTCGTCCGCTTCGTCGGCCGCTTCGTCCGACACGTACGACAGTTCGCTGAACCCGGACACGCTGTACCCGATCAGCTATGCGAACTGTTCGTGTTCCTCGTTCGTGATCCCGGGCAGCACTGCGATCTGGTTCAGGTCGAACGGGCCGGCGTCCAGCAGGAACCGTACGATCCCGTTCTGTCTGAACCGTGCGACCCCGTTCCTTTCGATCACGATCGGCTGCAGCGGATATCGCCTCGAATCGGTCATATCAGATCCCCTTTCCAACGTTGTACACGACGCATTCTACGTGCGCTCGTCGTCCATACCCGCCGTCGTGGTACTCTTCACCGTCCACGATCGTATCGCCGCATACACGGCACTCGTGCAGTGTCCGGCACCGGCGAATCTTGTACTTCTCCCACTCGATCCCGGTGGTGTCGTTCGGGGCGGGCGTCCCTTTTCGCAGTGGTCCAGGCATGTCGGATCCCTTACGCCGGCGAAAGTGTGCCGGTCACACGTTCATACGTCAGGCTGTCGGGGGATCGCTACAGTCGATCGTGGATCGCCCAGGCGCCGCCAACGATTGCGCCGCCGACGACGACACCGACGACGGCCCACAGGGCGGGATGTTTCCACCAGGGGTTGTCGGGGGCGATCACCTTTTCGGCTGCCGTTTCGCAGCCGTCCAGGGCTTCACGGCACGCGGTCAGCGTGGTGGTTCGGGCTTGCAGTTCGGCGGTTGCTTCGGCGACACGGCGGGTCAATTCGTTGTTGACCTGGGGCAGATCGACTTGCACGCACTGCAGGGCGCGCTTCGACCAGGACACCGGCCACAGCATACCGGAACAGGGAACGATCGTGCCGACTGCGACGGGTGCCGCTTCGGTGCACGGGTCGGGCCCGACTTCCTGGGATCTGACGGGTGTGGGAAGGGTAGCGAAGAAAACGGCAGCCAAGACGGCGCAGGCGCGTGCAGAACGTCCGTAAAGGTTGATCGTCATGCGGTGGTACCCCTTGACCCGAAAAGCCCGTGGCGGGGCTTCTACACCCCTTTAAACGCGTTGTTGATCTCGACCGCTAAATTACTAGGCTTGGCGGCTTCGATCTTCGCCTTCTTCGCTTCTAGTGCGGCCTTGCGGCGTTCATACTCCGCACGTGCCTTCGCCTGGTCGTCCAGTGCTTTCAGCCCGGCCTGGTGTTCCACGGTTTCCAGTTTGCGCCGGTTGGACGCCAGTTGCACCGCGACCTGCAGGCGCTGTTCCGCGTTCCAGGCCCGGACCAGCAGACGCCACACGACGAACCCGACCAGCACCAGGCCCAGGACAGCCCACCCCAGGATCGGGATCTTCTTCAGCCAGGCAACGACCTTCGTCACAACAGATCAACCAGTGCGTCGTGGTAGCGATCCAGTTCTACTGAAGCAGATCGAATATGCTTCTGGATCGAACCGAACCGCACACCAAGCCCAATAGAACCAATCTTCTCAGCTTCTGGTCCGCCGGTCCCGCGCAGTTCGTCAATTGCACAACATAGCTTGTACAAGGCTTCACGCCCTGGCCCGATCGGCAGATCGTCTACAATATCAAAGATATTCATATCATGCCTCCGGCGGCGGGTTTGCCACGTTGCGGATCTGCTTCCGCAGGGTGGCCACGATCACCGACGACAGGGCGCCGCCGGCTGCCCCCGACATGGCACCCCAGGCCAGGGCGTCGGTCAGAAGCAGCATGCCCGCCCCGGCACCGGCCGCGACCGACAGGATCCGAAGTCCCCACTGCCACCAGAAGGGATCACCGGGGCAATCGGCGTTCAGCTTCCCCAGGGCTTTCTTGCCCATTTGCGTGACCACCATGGCGATCGGAGCGGCCAGGACGCCCACGATTGCAAGGGTCTTCCAGTCCAGGCCGGCGGGAATCAGCGGGCTGGTTGCCGCTTCCCCGCCGTCACCGGCAACTGCCCGGCCGGTGCAGTCCACCAGACACAGCAGCATGACGATCAGAAACAGCAGGTATTCGGTCAAGTTCCCATTGACCACCCGGAAGAAGCGGCGCGCCTGTTCCATCGGTTCCCCCTTCAAGACTTGCGTTTGCGCGGCGGCATATCAGACTAGGTGTGTCTTTTGCTGCGTGCCGCCAGTTTCGTAAGCACCTGTGCCACCATATCGGATACGTGCTGCAGGTCGCCTTCCAGGGCGTCGCGAACGCGCGACGCGCAATCCTCCCCCGGCGGCCGACCGTAGCACGGAACCTTCCCTAGCAGTTCTTCCTGTTGCTTGCGTGCCGTCGTGATCAGCAGCACCTTCGCCTGTTCGCGGGTGATCGGGGCTGCTTCTTTCAGGGCTTCGACCACGGCCGCCTTCACCTGGTCGGCGGTCAGGGACGGGGCCTTTTCCTTCCGACCCTTCAGGAAGTCCAGCAGCCCGCGCAGGAACAGCACCAGCACAGCGATCACGCCCACCAGAATTTTCAGCAGCTCGGACTGTTCCACGGGTTGCCACCTTTACGCCACCAGGTCGTCGCCCAACTTCAGCACCCTGCCAGCCCCCGAAGCCAGATCCAACGCTGACACCATAGCGTCGGCGTGTTCCATATCCAAGCTTCGCAGGTAGCAGTATAGCACGGGGAAGGCGCCGTCCGCGTGGTGGGTGTAGGTATGCGCTTGAATCCCGCCACGTTTCGCGGCGCCTTTGACCCGGGCCATGGCAAAACGGTTACCACCCAGCAACCCCACCCAGTCGGGTGCCACGTCGTCCAGCGTGTCCACCAGGTGTTTGATCAGATCCCACAGCGACCGCAGCTGCGCGTCGGGCGGGACCGTGTACTGCTTTCTGTGGGCCCACCTGGCCGGGATCACTTCGGGCCGATCGATCCACGACTTCGGGATCGCTGTGGGGTAGTAGGGGTTCACGACTTCGATCCCGACGGACCGCCGGTTCAGCCGGCCGGCATGGGCGACCACCCGATCCAGGGGCGCCATGTCGTACACCTTCCCGTCGCGGTCCACCAGGAAGTGCACGCCGCACCCTTTGCGCAGCAGCACCTTGACAGTCCGCTCCTTCGTCGGTGACACGCTTTCGTGCACCACCATGGCGTCGGTCTTCACCTTCGGCCGGCGTGCGTACGACCTGAACCCGGGCCGGTTTTCAACGATCGTCAGGTTCCCCATTCTGCCCCCCCCTTAGCTGTTCAGCGGATCGCTGTCCGTGGCGGTCTGGTGGAAGTTGTTCGTGCCCTGGTCACGTACCCCGCCGCCGTTCAGGTCGTTACCCACAACCACGTTGTTGTCCGCGTTGGTTACCAGCCAGACACCTTCCGGATTCGTTGCCCCACTGTTCGGTTCCACCACGTTGCCCGTGATCGTGCTACTGTCGGACTCGCACACGACCCCATGGCCATTCGTGGCTTCCCCGTCGGCAGCGTCAATGATCGTGTTGCCGGTTACCGTGTTACGTGCGGACCCCCCAAGGGACAGGTGGATCCCGTAGGAATCGGGATCGTTGATCGTGTTGTTGGCCACACGGGATCGGTTGCCATGCAGCACAATCCCGATCCCACCGGCGTCCTGGACGCTGTTATCCACGATCCCGCAGTCCACCGCGTCGTATACCCTGATCCCGATCCCATCGAACGCTTCAACGGTACACCCGCGCACCGTACAGTGCTTTGACGTCAGATTGTCCCCGGTACCAACCGTGATCCCGTCAATACGTGTGCTTTGGGTTGTCCCGATCTTGTACACGTGACAGTCGACGACCGACACGTTTTCCGCATCTCGAATCCGGATCCCCCAGTCAGTACAGGAAAACGACACGACGCCTACGATCCTGGCGTGTTCTAGGGTGTCGTCTTCGAAGTTCAGCACTCCGTTGATCTGCCCGCCGGCCGTGCGCAGGTTTTCGATCGTAATGAACTCTGCCGTGGTTCCGCCACCGTCGGCGTGCACGATTACGCGATACGGCGCAGACGAAGGCGGGGAAGTTCCTAGACTAGTTCCACAAGCCAAGTTTCTGATCGTCACGTATTTCGCGCCGGTCAGATCGAATAGAGCGTTATCGTCGTCCCAGTACACACCGAAAGAATCATTGTTGCTCAGTCCCTCGATCGTGCAGTACGAAGGCACAACGATCGGTGTGCTCTGTTCTTCAGTCAGTCCAGCAACAACAATCCGCCATTCCTTGAAATCCTGCGCCGTTCCGCTGGTCGGGTCGGTCAGTTCCTTGATTGCCGCGCATGCTTCACCGACCGTTTTGAAATGGGCACCGGGGAGTTTTGCACCGGCCGCCCCCACCTGACCGACCACGATTTCACGGGCCCGGACGAAGTTGTCCGTGATCATTCGCATATCCACCACGGACACTGGCACCGAAGCGGTGGTGTCCACGTACCCGATCGGTATGTCGTCCGGGTCTGGTAGCGGCATGGTGGCGCGCTGTGCGAATTCCGGCGGGCTGGTCGTACTGTCCAGGTACACGTATGCGTCGGACGTCACGGTCAGGGTGTCGGCTGCGATCACCTGGTACTGTCCATTGACAACGCACTTGCATTCCGACACGTCGATATCGGTTCCGCCGCCCAGGGTGGCTTCACCACCTTCCAAGATCACCGACCCGTTGTACAGTTCCAGTCCGGTTTCGATCGTGCGCTGGTGGTTGATCGCCCCCAGAATGTTCTGCGGCAGGTCGGCGTCCAGATCGGTATCAGTCGCGCCGCTGAATAAGACCGACGACGGCGTGTTCACGTCATAGAATTGCAGACCGGACACGGCGTTCAGCTGATCCTGGATCGTCAGGTATCCACTGTCTAGATAGATCCCGTCAGCAGTGGGATCGCATATTAGTTCCCACCGGTTCGATCCGCGCTGGATCGTCAGGTTCCGCGCCGCCCGGTGCAGCACCAGATCGGGCTTCGCGTCACCGGCCGCGTGGTTGTCGTTGCCGATCAGCACGGACCCGTCCTTCTGGATCTGCATGGTCCGGTCGGTACCGCCTTCGGGCACGATGCTGATCTGTGGGTGGTCGTCCGGTTCCGCCGTGTACGCTTTCACAGCGATCTTGTGGTGGTTGTTGGCGTCCACTTCGACGATATCCCCGAACACCAGCGCGGGGTCGGTATAGATCACCTGGTCGTCCAGATCCTTCGCGGACGGCGGGTTCCCGCTGCCGCCGCCGGTCACGTTGCCGAGATAGACCACCCCGGATTCCAGGCGCAGGTCGGTGTCGCGTTCGATTCGCAGTCCTTCCAACACCACCCAATAGTCGGACGCGGTGGTGCTGGGTGTCGTCTGCCCCATGTAATGGGCAACGTCGATCTTGTTCGATCCGGCGTCGAAGTACACGTTTGCCTGCACGATCGCTTCCGCTTCCACAGTGGTCTGCGGATCGGTCTTCAGGTACACCGACACTACGCGATCCGTGTTGTCCCGGCTGGCTTCCAGTACACTGTCCACCACGAAGGTCAGCGACCCCGTGTTGTCCACCACACTGTCGGGTTCCGCCTTGTTCCCCACCCAGTCTTTCGCGAACCGGTATTCCTTGTCACCGGTCCGCGGGTTTTCCAGGACACCGGAAGCCAGTTCCACGTACTGCAGACCGACGTGATAGATGATCGCGTTCTCATTTTCGAACGGCACGTCCTGTGTCAGCCCCAGGCCCAGGCCCGACGTGTCCATGGTGTTACCGGCACCATCGTTCGCCTGGAACGACGTGGGGTCCAGGGTGATCACGTCGTTGCCCGTGATATCCAGATCGACCGCTTCGTACAGCCCTTCGGCGGTGAACAGGTGTTCGATCGCTTCCTGCACCTTTGCGTCCACGTATTCCAGCAGGCCGTCCCGCAGATCCAGAAGCCCCAGAAGCTTCTTCTGGGTGATCTCTACTTTCGTTCCGCCGGTCACCATGTCTTCCCCCTATGATGGCACCAGGTCCACAACTAGCAGCGGGCGCTGGTATACTTCCATTGGTCCAATCTGCAGGTTGCCCACGGACGTCGCCGGGCATTGTACCGCAATCGTCCCCGAATCGTGATCATTGTTTGCCAGATCAAAAAACAGGTTGCCGTCCAAGTACACCTGTATTCGGTTGTCGCCCCCGTCTTCTTCCGCGATATCGACCAGGAAGCTGAACCAGGCGCCAACTACAAGCGGCCACGACGCCGTGTCCAGGGTAACATCGCCGCCGGCTGTCGTAACGCTGTGCAGTTCCACGGTTGATGGAGGCGCAAGGCGAATATAGTACCCTTCTACGTCGGTCTGATCGTCATACGCATAGAACCACAGGCGCCCTTCGCTATCGGCTGCTGGCAACCGAACCAGTCCCCGGTATATGTATCCAGACCACCCGGGCGTATTGCGTGGTCCGCGGTCTTCCATCGCGCCCCGCCGGTTCACCAGTTCCTTTGTGTCCGGGGTCAGCAGGAAGTGGGGGTGGTCGGGTTCGTCGGGCGGGTCGGTTGGTGACCCTTCCACCCAGGTTACGGCGTTCGTGCCCAGGCTTTCCCAGTGCGCTAGACGTTGATCCAGGAACGTGTCCAGCCAGGTCACGAAGGCGACCTGGTACCGCTCCGACATGGGGCGCGCTAGTTCGATCACGTCCAGCACGAAGTCACTGCTGATATCGTCGTCTTCGTCGGGAACGGCCGGGCCGCCGCCGCCATATGCACGGGCCTGATACCCAGCGGGTTCCGACCAGGTGGTTTGATTCGGGGGCAGCGGCACCCTGATTTCCACCGCGTGTTCGCCGTCGGGTTCGCCGGTGCCGGCGTCGGCCGTCGTGGTGTGGTCGGCCAGCACGTCGGCCGGGCCCCATTCCTGCCCCACCACCAGTTCGTCGGTCAGATTGCGCACCTGGAACCAGTCGAAGATCAGGGGGCGAACCCCGGTGAACGCGCGCACGAAGTCGGCCAGGGCGCCACGTCGGCCGCGCTTTTTCCAGTACGCCACGGCGATCCCGATCATCTTGCGCTTGTTCAGCGCTGACAGCTGCTGTGCGATCGTGTTCGGCAGGCCGGACCCGCGGCCCCACCCCACGATCGTCAGCAGGTGATCGACCAGGGCAGCCGGCACCCGGTCGTATCGCATCATTTGCGCGATCTTCCACGTCTTCTGTTGCTGTCGGTCGAACAGTTCCTGCGGGCGCTGTAGATACCGCAGCAGCAGTTCGCGCCCCTGCTGGGCGTCCGCTTCGCGCAGGACCAGGGGAAGGGCCTGGTACAACTGCAGGTCCGCGACGTCGGACGCGTCGGGCGTGTTCACGAACGTTTCGGACGGGCTGCCGCTGTCCGGTGGGTTGTCCCGTGTATAGTCGTCCAGTGTCGCCATGCCCGCCCCCTAGCTGGGTATGATATCGATCCGCGCCGTGTTCGTCGGCAGTTCGTCCGCGTTCAGGTTCACGTTGGACGCGGGATCGGTCAGGGTCACGTCTTCCACGTCGTCGTCGCTGTCGAAGATCACGCTGATCAGCTTCGACCGGTACACCGTGCCGCCCACTTCGTGTTCGTAATTCCCGTCGTCGTCGGTGGCCACCGGTGACAGGTACGCCGCCATTACGGCTTCCATGGTGTCCCTGTCGCCGCCCGTGGTGGTGGCGTCGATCACGATCGGTACCGGCGTGTAGTTTTCCGCGGTCAGTTCGTGGTTCATGATCAGCACGCCGTCGGTATCGGTCTGCGGGCTGCCGTTGAAGTACAGTTCCAGTTCGTCCAGGGTCGCCTGCGGCAGCAACCCGCCGCCGGCCCCGACCACGATCAGGCGTACGGTCTTCGGCCCGTAATAGTCCACGAAAGCTTTCGCCCGGACTACCGGGGACGTTCCGTCGTCGGCCACCCACGCCTGTGCCAGTTCTTCGCAGTCGCCCCCGGTTACCGCTCGGTCACGCGTGCGCAACGACGCCGGGCCGGCAACCTTCACCCGTTCCAGGTCGGTCTCGTCGTACCCGTCTTTCGCTACCCATCCGGTGCCCGGCCGCGGGTTCGTGACGTTCGCCAGGATCGCTACCCCTGATCGGTTCTCCGTCACCGTGTTTGCGCCCACGTTGCCCGACGTTTCGGCGCCCACCCGGTACACGATCACGATGTTATCCACACCCTGCGGCGGGATCTTGCCGGTGTTCCCGTCGCCGAAGGTGACGGTTGCCCGCCCGTCTTCGTCGAAGTCAACCGTATAGTGCCGGTCAGTGGACGCGCTGGACAGGAAGTTTTCGACTTCCACCCAGTCCACCGCGCCCGACCCTTCGTCCACGGTTACCGATAGGGTACCCTCGATTACTTCCGTCCGGCTGGTCTGGACTTCCTGGGACGCAAGCCCCGTCGCCGATGCTGCCGGATCGTCGGTGACGGTCTGTCCCTGGGTGGCCGTGTGCTTCACGTACTGATCGCCTTCAGTGATCAGGGTGCGCTGGAACACCGTGGGGTTCGCCTGGTCGTTGATCACGCGCAGTCGGATCCAGTACGCGGTCGTGCCGTCCACCGCGGTCGGTTGCCACTGGCGATCCGTCGTTTCGGGCAGCGTGAACGACACCACCCTGTCGGACCCGTCCACGGTTTCCACGACGTCGGCAAGTTCTTTCCAGGCCGCGCCCACCAGGTAGTCGGACGCTTCGGTGGACGGGCTTGCCTGCAGCAGATACCCAGGATCCACGTGGTTGTTCGACCCGTCCCATTCAGAAGCCACGGTGGCTTCGGCCCCGGTGATCAGGGACTTGACCGTCACCTGTGCCCCGTGGCGATCGTTCGTCCCCAGCAGGGCGTCCACCACGATTTTCATGACCCCACCACCCAGATCGGCCACGCTGTCCGGCGTCGCGTCTTCCGTGCCCCCGTCGTAATACTCCCAGGCGTGATCGTCGTCGCTCCAGATATCGCCGGCCGTGGGGACGACCAAGTCCAGCTGGTTCACCAGCACGTCGTCGTGCCCGACGTACAGCGCGTCGCCTTCTTCCGGTGTGGCACCCCAGGGGCTGAATGTGGTACCCACGTCACGGGCTGCCGCCGTGTGGTCGGTGAAGCTGCCGCCGTCGTCCCCGTAGCAGTACCCCACCTGATCCGACTGGGTGATCACGTCGCCGCCGTCCACTTCGAAGAAGATCGCGGGCGTGTCGCCGGCCGCCTTCGTGGTGAAGTAGAAGTCCGTCGGCAGGGTATAGTCGGACGTCAGGACGGTTGATAGCTTCGTGATCAGTTCGACGACCCCGGGCGTGGGCTGGGACAGGGTGTAGTCGATCAGGCGCAGGTGCCCCTTCACCGATTCGCGCAGGCGGGCCGTATCGAAGATCGATTCCAGTGCAACATGGTCCAGAAGCACGTTGTTCAGGTGACCGATCAGCGCCTGAAGGCGAAGCAGCTGGATCGCCGGTTCGTTCGGGTCTTCGTCGGACAGCTCGGGAACGTTGGCACGCAGCCACAGCAGGGCGTCCTGTAGGATCTCCGGGTAGTAGAACCCACTGAACCGGAAGTCCGGAATGGTGATCGTGGTCATGCTGTCACCCCTTGCTGCCCTGTCTTCACGATCAGCGAAACGTCGCGCTGTTCGTCGGTTTCAAGATCCTGGTACAGCACCCGCACAGTTAGTTCGCCTTCGGCCGTTTCTTCGAACTGCAGATCGTTCAGGCGCGCCTTTAGTTCGCCTTCGAACCGCGCGAAGTGGATTTCAATTTCGCGCCGGACGACGGCCTGGGTTGCAGGGTCTGCCAGGTCGAAGGTGGGATACTGGATCCCCACGTCGTTGTTCCACGGGTTCACGTTGTCGCCGTCACCCATTGCTAACAGAATGATCTTGCCCGTCTGGCGTTCGCCAGACTGCAAGACCAGTCGGCCGTTCAAGCCCCGAACAGGTATCGCGATTCCGGTTGCCATGGTTCGGTTACTCCGTGGTTACCTTCTGGGACAGGATAGCACTGTCCCCGATGGGTGACGACTGCAACGCCTGCAGTGCAGCAACGGTCGCCGCGTCCGGTGGGTCCGTCTGCGCCAGCGGCGACGGGCCGGGCAGGTACCCGTGTGTGTGGGTTTCCATGATCGATAGGAACTGACTGCAAAACGACAGCATGATATTTCCCAGCACCAGCGGTTCGGCCGCCGTTTCGCTGCCGATCTTGATCTGGCTGGCGACCAGGAACAGGGCGGACGCTTCGTCGTCGAAGATCAGCACGGTGCCGCCCGGCGTCTTGATCCCCATGCGCTTCCCATACGTGCCGAACGTGAATTCCGTGGGGACGTCGGCTGCAGTCCCGTACGTCATGCAGCGCCAGCGGGTTTCCGGGTTAATGATCGTCGCCATGCCGGACGCGTCGTCGTCGGTGTGACCCACGGCCCGCTCGATTTCCACCGGGTCCCCGACGGCCGGCACGAAGAAGATCCCAGCGGCGCCTTCAACGCCCGCGTACTGGAAGCACGGTTCCACCCATTCGGGCAGGTCGCGTTCGGTGTCGGTGATCTCCCCACACTTGACCTTGATCCGCCCCCGCTTTTCGGGATCCTGGTTGTCCGACACGATCGCGTCGTACGTTTCGCGCAGCGTGTGCCCCATTATTCCAGCACCTTGTTTGCGACCACCTGGACGCTGTACCCACTGTCGGCGTCCCAGTGGTGCTTGACGGTCGAAAAGTAATAGTCCCCGCTGTACCTGTTGCCCAGCCCGTCGAACGTGTGGGTCTGCCCGGACCGCAAGGACGTGATCCCGGGTACCCGGGCACGGGCGATCACGAAGTGATCCTTGCGCTGCTGAAACCAGTTCTTCAGGTATTGGGCGGCTGACGCCGCGTCCGGGAACCGGCGGGTCAGGACTTCCACCCCGTGCCCGCCGACACCCAGGCGAAAGCGTGTCATGGACTCGATTGGTGGCGCGTCGTTGGGGACGCCCGGGACGAAGGTTGCGGGGTTGAACTCTTGCGGCGGGTCTTCTTCCGTCTCTTCTTCGGTGACCGGTACCCAGTCCTTCGTTGCCCGGTCGAATACGTATACCTGAAGTTCGGACGGGGTTGATGGCATGCCGAAGTCCAGATCGACAGACAGCAAGGTACTGTTGTCGCCGTCGGCATAGACAAACGTGTACACCTGATCCTGCGCTGCCTTGCCCGGCTTCAGGAAGCGGACCGTCCATTCCCCAGGGAAGAAGGGGACCCCGCTGGGTTCGTATTCCACCCGGAAGTCCGCACCGTAAATGTTGGCCAGGGCGCGCAGGATCTTGTAATCGCTGGTGCCCCTGGGTTGTTCGAACGGGTCGGGTTCGATCGAAGCCAGGTCCGGATCGACGTCCGCGACCATACCGTACTTTTCAGCCAGCAGGCCCACGATAAAGTCGATCGTCCCTTCCCACCTGGGGTTCCGGTCCTGTCCCGATTTCTTCGGCCGCTTCGCCGCGCCGCCGGTGATCTTCAGTTCCTGTTGCATCATGCGCCAGCTGCGATCGTACGCCTTGATCTGCAGCTGCGGCGCCCCATCGGCCGGGAAGTTCGGCAGGTGCCGAATGATCTCGCCGCGCCCCACGAAGTTGACTTCTGTTCCGTACCCCAGGTGCAGTTCAACTTCGTTGCCCGGGGACCACACCACGTTGTCGGTGTACTTGTGATCGTTGTTGTTGATCACAACCGACAGCATAGACGCCATGTTCGCGGAGTGTTCGAAGGTGCAGCTGATCACGTCGCCCGTGACGTCTTCCCGTAGCTCGTTGCCTTCCACGAAGATCGCGAAGCTGGGGGCCATATAGTCTGGGGCGGAAAACACCATGATCAGGACACCCGCACGAACGGCACGGTGACCGGTGCCGCGTATTCGTCGAACAGCGCCTGCCGGGCCGCGGTGGCCGGGTCGTCGTTGCCCAGGGAATACGCCTGCGGCACCCGGGCCCGGCGAATGAAGTTGCGCACCGCTGGCATGGTAACGATATCACCCGGCCCCGGGAAGGCGATCAAGTTGTCCTGTCGGACGAACACGCCCAGGTTCGGGTTGTCGTATTCACGACGTGCCAGGCTTTCGTATGTGTCGCCGTGCAGGGCGGGCCGGTACCGGGTCGAAGGGACCGGCGCCGAAGGGTCGGTGGGGGACAGGGGCAGCGGGTCTTCCAGGCGGCGCAGGGTAATTTCCAGGGTGGCACCCCGCACCCGGCCGTCGGCCCACAGATCGTTGTACCGGATGCCACCCACGGACAGCACCACGCATGGGAAGGTGATCCCGCCCCACACGAACTGAAACTGCGGCGGCCGGGCCAGGGTGTCGTCGCGCTTTGTCGCCGCCTTCAGCTTTGATATGTCACTATCAATCGACCGGCCCAGGGTTTCGGCCCACAGGGTCGCCCGGAACGACCCCACTTCCGCTTCGCCCCGGACCCATTGGATATTCGGTGCCGTGCGCTTCGGGATCGGTATGTCGGCCCAGTTCGTGCTGACTTCTTCGGTGTACTCTTCAGCCTGGAACTGACCCTGGATCGTGTCCCCGATCAAAGGCAGATCGGTACGGACCAGCATCCATTTCCACTTCAGCGCATTTTTGACTGACAGCCCAGCGACCATAGGTTACCCCCTGGTGACCGCAGCCTGGACGGCCCCGCGTTCGACGACCTGCCGACGTTGCCACGGGGTCAGCCCGCCGCCGCCCCGTTCCGTGATTTCCAATTTCGCCCGGGACTCTGCCACGTTCAGGTCGGACCCGTCCACGTTCAGTTTGTTGTTGACGTTCAGGCATCGCTTCCGCCGGCGTTCTTCTTCCTTCTTCCGTTCTTCTGATTCCATTTCAGCAAGTTGGGCACTGAACGTTTCGCGCAACTGTGCCTCGCGTTCTGCAGCAGCTACCCGGACTTCGGTTTCCTTGATCGTCTGCGCAGCAACGCGTGCCCACTTCTTGCGCTGCGCCTTCACTCCAGCTTCTTCCTTCGCGATCGCCTCTTTTGCTTCTGGCGATATCGTACCCACTCCGACCTTCGGTGCAATCGGTGCACCGGTTTCGATCGCCTTCTGCAGTCGTGCGGCGCGGCGCGCCTTGTCTACGGCCTTGCGGACTTTCTCTGCTGCTTCGGCTGCGATCATAGAGATCTTGACCCATCGTTCGGTTTCGCGTCGCATGGCTTCCGCGAAACCCTGGGTGCCCTGAAAAGCCAGGTTCATCTGATTTGCGGATTTGATCGTCTGCTTCTCGATCAGCCGCAGTTCTTCAGGGATCGGGCCCATGGCCAGACTGATCCCGACGAAAGCCTGTTCGGTGTTGTCCAGCTCCTTCACGGTTTCCCGGAAGTTGTCCATTAGACCGGGGTGTTCCATTTTGATCGCGGCCAGCTTCGCAGTCACCGCACCGATCCCAATGGCGGCGGCGGACCCTTTCACCCCCAGCTTGCTCACGACTTTCGCGATCCCACCGAACGCCTGGATCACCCCGCCGGCGATATTGACGATCCCACCTAGCACCCCAAGGATCGGTTTGATTGCAATCCAGGCAGCGAACGCCGGGCCGAGGATACCGGCCAACTTCCCGACGAAGAAGCCGATCTTTTCTGCTGTCCCGGCCGCGCTGTCTCCGATCAGTCCGAAGCGTTCGGCCAATGGGCGCAGTCGTTCCAGTAGGGGCTTCAGGGTTTCCCACGCTGCCCGGAACCCTGCACGCATTCCTTGCACGAAGTCGCGGATCCACGCCACGATCTGCGGTAGGTTGTCCCGGATCACGTCGGCCAGACCACCGATCCCGTCGATTCCGAACCCCTGCACGATCGCCTGTCCAGCCTGTTCGGAAAGCACACCGATTGCACTGGTCAGCCGCTGCCACTGGAAAGTGATCGACTTGGTGCGCGCTTCGAACGCCTTGTCTGTCGCACCGGCCGCCTGCCGCATTGCAGCAAGGTTGCGGTTGAACGCGCTGGCACCGTCCGCAGACAGGGCGGCAATGGCACCGAAGGCTTCAACACTGTCAAAGACTTCGCCGAAGGCTTCTTCATTGTCGCCCAGTCTTTGCACCATGTCGGCCAGGACACCACTAAAGCCCTTTGCCTTCAGTGCGGCCGGGCCCAGTTGCAGGTTGTACTTCTCCGCGGCTTCCTGGGCCTTCTTCGTCGGCTTCGCGATCGTGGCGATCACCTGGCGCAGACTGGTCATGGACGTGGACGTGCGGTTACCTACCGCGGTCAGGGTGGCGATCGACGCCCCGACGTCTTCCATGCTGACACCCAGTTTGGCAGCCAGGGGGACGACGAAGCCCAGGGTGCGACCCATCTCGTTCAGGGTCGTCTTGCCCTTTTCCTGGACCTTCAGCAGCAGGTCGGACGCCTTCTGTGCACGTTGGGTGGTGGTCAGGTTTTCGCCCAGGGCGTCACCGTACGCGTTGACAACCGTTGTCAGAGCGTCGGTTGCAGTCGTCATATCGGTTAGGCCGGCAACGGCGGTCCGGCCTGTCAGTTCGACGAACTGCGCCATTTCGTCCGCGGGCACCGAAGCGGATAGTGCCTGATACGAAGCGGCGGCCAGCTCCGGGGTTTTCTTCCCGAATTCGATCGCCAGCTCTTGCAGGGACCCCCGAAGATCCTGCAGCTTTTCTTCCGACTTCGGCCAGATCGTGCGGACCACTGCCATGCTGTCGTTGAGCTCGGCAAAGCGCTTGATCGCCAGTCCGGCCGTTGCAGTGATCGCGGCGATCGCCGGAACCGTCACCGACTTGATCGACTGCCCGATCTGACCGAACCCCCTTCTGACTCGACTGGTACCTTTGCCAACGGCCTTGAAGCCTTTCTCAAGTTGAGCAAGCTTCTTGTGCGCCTTGTCCATGTCGCCGATCGCTTTGCCGACCGCGAATTCTAGGACTGCGCCCAGGCCCATCCGCTCTAGTGCCATGCCGTCACCCCACCCTTACCACCGGTTCCGCTTCGCTTTGCGCTTTCGTTCTCTGACTGTCAGTTCCAGGAAACGATCGCGTTGTGTCGGACCCATCTTGTCCACATCGTACACGAAGCCGGGGACGTAGTAACACAGATAGAAGATCTCCTCTTCGATCACGTCCGGACTTCGGAAAGGGAAGAAGCCGTCAGCGAGAAAAAATGGTCAAACATCCAGGGGATCGACTGAATGATCCGAAAGTCGCATTTCGGGCAGTTCACTTCGACCGATAGATCGGGACCGGGCTCCCAGTCGTTGATCTTCGCGGTCAGGGCTTCCAGATCGTACTTCGACAGGTCCAGGACTTCGCCCGGGATCCGGACTTCCCCTTCCACCTTGTCCAGCCCGGCAATCGATCCGGCGATCACGTTCGCCTTCAGATCTCCCATGTTGCCGGATCCTGTTTCGTACACCCACCACTGTACAGGCTTCAGGGTCAGGATACGACTATCCTTGCCCTGCCACACCAGACCGTCGCGAACCTGGAATGCTTCGGTCAAGGGATCGTCGTCGTCCGGTATCTTCGTGTCGATCGTGCCCAGTGATATTGTGTACGGCACCACGTTCCGACACCGACCACAGGAAAGTTCCATGTCTAGGTTGTCTTCCATGGCGAACCGCCGCAGGGCAATCCAGGCGTACAGCACGTCGCAGGCGTACGACGTGGACATGGCAAGGCGCCGCTTGTCGATCGGCACGTCTTCGAACGACTCACCGCACCAACGAGTCAGGAAGTACGATAGCACGTACGCGACGAACTGCCCGTGCGACGCACTTGGGTTTTCATCCCGCCACTTCCCGATCGCCTTTTCTTCTGTGGTCCGCCACGGTTTGAATGCAAAGTCCCGCAGTCGTTCGCCGCCCGGCGCTTCCTTGCCAATGGGCAACGACTGTCCCAGTTCTGAAACGGTTGTGTTTCGCATGGTTGGATCCCTTTCCAAATACCCGGCCGTGCCGGGCTTGTGAAAGTGGAGGTTAGGTGTTGGGTTGCTGGACGGTCACTCTACAGCGGGAACATTTCGTCCGCGCTGAAGGTGTATGTGATCGTCGCCAGCTCCCCTTCGTTTGCCATGTCCAAGTCCGGCGTTGCCCGCTTGCTGATCCACAGCCCGTTCAAGGTGAAGGATCGGAACCCTTCGCCGGACAGGGACTGCATGATCAGCGTCCCGACCTTTTTGTACGCGGGCGAAACGGGATCGCGGGCTTCCGCCAGCCACAGTTCCAGGGCTGCGGCTTCCACCGCGTCGTGCGCCTGAAACTCCACGTCGAATTCGATCGGGTTGCTGTTCCCGCCCGACGCGGCCGTGCGGTCCGGCAGTTCGACCCGCTGCACTTCTTCTTCCAGTCCCGACACCGTGATCGGCGCCAGGGGCGGCATGCCCGCGACCAGCAGCTGAAATTTGTTCAGCGGGATATGGTCGCTCTTGATCGTACCTTTCGTCACCATTTCAGACCCCCTATATCTGGGTCACAGGATGTTTGTTTTTATCACGTAACCCTACGTAGTTCCTTCAAAAATACCTTGTTTCCCGATTCGGATCACGAAGCGTTCCACGAAGTTTACCAGCTTCAGCAGGATTTCCGCGTGAAGGTCGCCGGCCGCCGCCGTGGCGTCGGTGTTGTTTTCGTCGTCGATCTTGATTGACACGGCGTCCGACAGGCTGTCCCCGACCACGGCGCCCTTCGCGAATTCCGCGGCGAAGAACACCCGGAAGGTGCTGATCAGACCCTGGCGCGTCGCGGCGTTGTTCAACTGGAAGATCACATAGTCGAACGACTCCAGGAAGGTGTGTTCGTAGTGACTCAACTGCAGCCGGTGAGTCTTCCACTTGAACGCGCTGGTTTTGCTGATCGTCCGGCCACCCCACACAACGAAGTTGCCCTGCTTCTTTTTCACGACGTTCAACCCCTGGGGGTTCAGCAGTTCTTCGTTCAGGATCGTGTCGCCGGTGGGCAGTTCCACGATCCGCGGCAGCACGGCGTCGATCCCGGCTGCCGGTCGGTGGTAGCCTTCGAACGACCGCGCGAACTTCGCGTCCAGCCCCAGCACCTGACCGGTGATCGGGATCGCCTTCGTCAGTCCGTCGCGGTCCGGGTCGGGAACGTCGGCGTACGTGGGGAAGTAGCACAGCCCGAAGTCCGACCGTCCGATCGTGCCGTTGATATAGTCCACGGCGTCCACTTCGTCGGTGGTCGCTTCTGGGATCAGCACGTGATACATATGGTTCTTCGCTTCGGCGTAGCTCAGCCCCTGCTTCTGCACCGTCGTGCTGGTCACACCGGCGCTGCTGATCTGGATCACGCCCAGGCCCTTGTCCACCAGGCGGTTCAGCGGACTGTCGGTGATCGACAGGGCGTCCAGGTATTCCTGATCCGCCGGCACGCCGCCGTCGAACCCGCCACCCAGCAGGGCGCCGAACAGCAGCTGCGCTTCCGTCCCTTCGGTGCCCTGGGTTTCGGCGACGGTCAGGCCCAGGTCGGTGTAACAGTCGTTCGAAGCGGTAGCGACTTCGACCAGGGACGCGGGCCCGCCGCCTTCGTACCAGCCGGATTCCAGCTTCACGAAGTTGTCGGTGCCATCGTTGTACACGCTGGCGGGGTTGATCACCCCGGCCCCGAACTGGGTATCGAAAGCGCCGTTGATATCGGCCACGACCTGCGCGGCCGTCTGGGTAGCACCCGCGGTCAGGGTGTCGGTGACGATCTTTCGACCGTCCACCTTGATACTGAAACCGTCGTTGGTGGCAGCGACGATCGCGTACGGTTCGGCCACGGTCCCGGTTACGGCCGCCTGCACCGGAGCAGTGCCCACGGTGGTCAGGTCGCCGGAACTGATCGCGACACTATCGGAATCGGCGCTGCTGACCAGAAACCGCTTCAGCGGATTCGATCCGGCGTCCGGTGCGATTTCGCCGCCCACGGCCCCGTAATGGTCGATCGGCAGGACGTCGATCACGAACTGGGTAGCGTCGGCCGGGTCGGCCAGGTGGTCCACCGTAACGTCGGGCCCCAGGCCGGGATGTGACCACGTCTGTTCCAGCTGTTCGCCGGTGGGGATCGCGAAGTCGTCCAGGTTCGCGATCGCAATGTCCGGCCAGTACAGCAGGGACGCGGCGACCGTATACTTGAAGTTCGCGAGATCATACGTAAAGGTCAACCGGTGGGGCACCCACACGCTGACCCCGGGGTTCGTGACGTTGACCACCTGCACGTTGCTGTCGTCCACCTGGACGACCTGGCACACGTTGAACGTCGCCGCGGTGGCGGTCAGCGATCGAAGCTGCCCGTACTGGTTCGCCGGCCGGACGTCGGGGACCACGGCCCCCTGTCCGTCCCACAGGTCGGACGCCACGATCCAGTCGTTTCCGCTGTCGTCGTTGATCACCTTTTCGACGTAGTATTGACTGGACGTATCCATGGAAAGGGTGGCGTAGTCGCGGACCAGCTGGCCATCCACGAACACTTCCAGGCCGAAGTTGTCGTCCGGAAGGGTCTGGGCTTCCTTGATCCGCACGGCCATTCCCTTTTCGTCGCCCGACTCCAGGGTGTCGAACGCCAGGGCGACTTCGTACCCCTTTTCGGACCCGGTCCCCAGATCGGTGTCCATGTCGGCGTCGGATTCGACGGTCAGGATGGTTGCTGTGTTACTCACGACGTCGTACACCTTGCCCGACACGCCGTCCAGCACCAGCTGTCCGCCGGCCCATTCGTTGACCGTCCACCCGGCGTCCGCGTCCAGAAGCGTGGTCGTGCCGATATCGGCAACGTCCGCGACTTCGGCGCGCCTGGTGCGGGCACGGCCTGCCCAGGCGCCCGGATTATCGGCCGTGATTTTCAGCACCCCGACTTTCGTCTGCGTCTGGTTGTCCTTGTCGGCCTGGTCGGCCGTGAACGCAGTGCCCCAGTGCCGTGAAAACAGCGTGACTTCCGCCGTCTTTTCGGTCCCGTCGGTGACGCGCACGGCGATCAACTCGCCGGCCCCGTTCCCGTGATCGAAGAAGTCCTGGCAGACGTCGGGTGCGATCGTTGCGTCCAGGCGGCCACCCATGAGCTTTTCGAATACCGACTTTGTGGGACAGCGGTTGTACTGCGGGTCGGTCACGTCGTTGACTTTGCCGCGTTCGAACTGGCCGATCACCGCGCACACGCCCAGCGCGGACGCTTCGATCGTTTCCTCTGGCGGCTGTTCGATCACGACCGTTCCGGCGCCCTTTGTCGGGCCGTATCGTCGAATGATCGCCATGGCTTAAACCTCCGGTTTCGTTACGGATTCCAAGATAGTACAAGGTTTTGCGCGCTGTACGCGTCGAACGCCGGGAAGATCCATTGTTCGGCGTTCCACAATCGCACAGTCAGGGTCCCTTCGTGAAGGTGCGCAGCGTCACCCCGCGGGGTGCTGCTGAACGGTTCCTGAATGGTGACCGAAACACGGCCGCCCGTCGCGCTAGACAATAGCACAGGGTTGTTACGTATCCAAGTCTGGACCGCTTCCGTTACCCGTACCAGGTCCAGCCCCCGTGGTACCACCACGGTCAGTTCCAAGTCAAAATCCACCTGCCGCGGTGACTGCACTGCGCGGGCGTTCGCGTCCCCGACATTGGGCGCAGCGATCGTCCTGGGGTCTTCGCGCACCAGGGTTTCGTCGATCGTCGTGATCGTCACGGCCGGGACCCCTGCCACTTCGTCGAAGTCGGGGTGGGTCAGGATCGCGACGACCGGCTGGTACACAACCAGCAACAGGACGTCGTTGTCCGCGTCCACGGACTGCGAAAGGGTTACCAGACCGGAACCCGTGTTGTACGACTGCAGCAGATCAGTTTCGCGGTCGGGATCGTTGTTCAGATCGTACGCCGCCACAATGTCCAGGGTCGCTTCGCCAAGGGGTTCTTCCTGGGCGTCGTGGTCCCAGGTGTACGTCGTGCCACCTGGCCACCTGACAGCGACGTCCGCGATCGGCTGCGCGCCGGCGGACAGCTGGCGAAGGAACGTGCGATAAAGCCACTCTTCGTTGAACGACGTGATCGCCGCAGTGAACAAGACCACCGCGCCGGTGACCCTGGGGGTTGCAGTCGCGTCGTCGGTGTGCAGGTTGAACACCAGGCGCAGCCCCCGCACAGCCGCGTCCAGGCTGCCCAGGTTCGTCTGCACTTCCTGCAGGGTGTTCCAGTCCCCAGCGCCGGCCGCGGACCAGGCGCCCCCGTCCCAGTACAGATCCTGTGCACCGGTAACGTCGTACAGGCGGAACTGCACCAGGGTGTCGTCGGGTTCGTCGGTGGCCACGAACAGCGCCACCCAGTCGCGCAGGGCGCCGGGTTCGATTGCCGGGCCCCGCACGTACAGGTCGTCGTCGGTGGGGTACAGGGGGCCGAACGGTTCCAGGGTGGGCTGCAGCTTCAGGCGGACGTCGGGGATCCCGTACCCCGACCCGTCGCGGTACAGGTGGATCTTGTCGCTGTCGCTGAATTCCAGCAGCCCGCGATCTTCCCACGGGAAGTTCGTGGTGTGGGCGATCGTCCTGATATGGGGCTGTGTCATGCCTTCGGCCTATCCTGTACGGAATGCACGATCCACGGCGTCGTTCCAGTTATTTTCTGCCTGTACGCGCAGCCCGCGGTCGCGCAGTGCGATCTTGACGAACGGTCGACCAGCGATCCGGATCATTCTGGTGGACGGCGACAACCTGCGCCACTCGAAACCCGGGGCAGCGCGCCACAGTTCCCGGGCACGCCTGGACTTCAGGATCGACGGATCCCCCTTCATACGCGCCCAGAACAATGCAGCGAACAGGCCACGCATACGATCGGTGACCTTGATTGACGCCCCTTCGTGCAGGGTCAGCGCGATATTGTACAACGGATCCCCGCGCTCGTTTTTGCCACGTCGCAGCACCCCGGCAAAGGCGCGATTCCAGGACAGACGAAGGTAGGTCACCGATCGCCACAAGGCAGCGGTCCGGCCCACCAGAGACTTCGATCCACCGCGTGCAAGCGCTTTCGACAGTGCGACTTTCCGGGGTGCGATATTCGATCTGATCGCTTCACGGATTGCGCGGCGCAACAGCAGGACGTTTTTCGTGGTCGCCTTTCCCACTTCCCTTTCCAGTCGCCGGCGGAACTTGCCAGGGTTCAGAAGGGCGCGCAGCCGTCGCCACTCGCCGGTCAGCCTGATCCCTGGCTTTGCCATATATCCCCCTAGCTGGACGGTTGCTGTGTCGTCGGACGTCGGTCACCCCAGAACCATCGGATCAGTGAAGCCCCGTTCTGGTCTGGATAGTGGCCGGCGTCAGCCGACTGCAACAGAAACAGCTTCGTTGCCCTGTGCCCCAACTGCGTGATCATGTCACCCCTGGCCGGAGTGTACCCCTTCGCGTCCAGATCGGTGAACCGAAACAGCAGGTATCCCCGCGCGTCTTCAGTCAGACCGTACCCTTCGAACCTGGGATCGGCGACCTGGCGGTACACGATCTGCGCCTGGATCAGCACTTCTTCGCGGTGCACGCTGCGCAGGGGTTCCCGGGCGTCGGGGTCGTACACGGTGGCCGACTTGTCGGCCCGCTGGATTGTAATCCAGATCGGGTGGATCAGATTCGGCAGCACCATATCACACCCACTTCGTCCGCGGCGCCCCGATTGCGATCGGCGCCTTGTACAGCAGCAGCGTATCCCGGGTCGCCTGATCCATAAGCGACAGCCCGCCAGGGCGCACCGTGGACGCCTGGACGGCGTATTCTATCTCGTGTCCGTCTGTCTTCTCCCGTTTGACGGCACCGGCCGCCGAACCGCCACCGGTGGACGGCGTGACACCGAAGACGGACGCCCCTTCGTTGATCAACGCCTGGCGCACCAGTTCCGGCATGTCGAAGGTGTCCGGGTCGAAGAACCCCCACACCCCCACGACATAGATCATTAGCCGGGCGTCGAACGTCCGGCGCCAGCCGGGGGCCGTATAGATCGACGATCCCGGATCCGTCAGGGCGACTTCCAGGCGCGGGTTCCGGCGTTCCTCCCCTTCGTACCCCCACACGATCAGGTGATCCAGGTCCAGCACCCGATCGTGTTCGGTTACCGACTGGGCACCCACCAGGGGTTCGGGAAGGGGCAGCGTCCGGTTGTCGTATCCGTGGAATCGCATGGTCCCGAAGTACGGCCGCAGGTGCTGCCGGCAGAAGCGTTCGGCCAATTGCAGCAGTCGAACCGACTGCAGGTACACGGCGACGTCGGACGCGATCGTCAGGGTCACCCCAACGTCCCGCAGATCTTGGATCAGGAACGCCACGGCTTCGCCGGCGTCGCTGCCCGTCGTCGCTGCAAGCAACACCTGGAACGACCGGCGGACGTACGTCCAGTCGTCGGTCGCCGCCAGCTTGTGCCTCCAGTTCACCCGACCACGTGCCACGGCTGCATTGTGCTTCCATGGTGCGCTGCCGTCGATCACGTCGTAAACACCGGTGGACCGCTTGCCCACGGTCAGCATGTCTTCCCACCCGCCGGCGGCGGGGAACAGTTCGGTACCCGGTTCGCCGCCGTCCAGGTCCATTACCTGGACTTCGACGGCCACCGGGTCCACCATCTGTCCCCCCGACGTGACGTACAGCGCCAGCAGATCGGGCAGGTGTTCGACGTCAACGGTTAGCGTTGCGGCCATGGTGCGGCTTCCCCCGGCCCCACGCGAACTTCGATCGCGTCCGGGCTTCCGGTGATCGCGCTGATCAGGATAAAGATCCGGTTCCGGTGTGCCGTGCACCGCACGGTTTCCAGGTCCACGACGCCGGTGTGCTCATCGATCACCGTGAACCCGTACCCGGCGCCGGCCGTGTCCCGGTCTTCGTCGTACGCCAGGACGTCCAGATCCGCGGTCGGGTTCGTCCCGCCGGTGAACCGTACGGTGGCGTTGATCGTCGTGTACCCGTCGCAGCCGATCAGGCCGCGACGGTTCGGGAAGGTGCCACTGATCGAACCGTCGGCCGCCGCTGGCGATCCTTCCTTCAGCCGGTGTTGCGACCACTTGGCCGGGATCAACGCATTATGTTGCTCTGTCATGGGGTCCCCCTGGGTTTGTCGAACTGGGACAGGTGTCTGGGGTGGCCGGTCTTCACCAGGTCCACCCGCGCCATTCCTGACCGGTAGACTAGCACAGTCAACCGTACGTCGTCAGCCTGGACGATCAACCGTTCGCCGTTGCACCCCTGCCCGTTCTGTAGGGGTTCGGCCTGGTAGGATACCGATCGGAAACGTCGGGGGGTGGGGACGGATACCTGGGCGGTACCGGTACCGCCCAGGATCACCCCTGTGATTTTGTCCTGCGCGTGCCGGTCGTGTTCGACTTCGCCCCAGGTGTCCAGTTCCTTCGGATCGCCCAGGTCGAAGCACGTTGTGATCCCACGCCGGTCGTTGACGCGCACAACGGGGTCAGTCCTTCGGGGCCGTCGGCTTCGCGCCCGACTTCTTCCCCTTGCCTTTCTTCGCCTTTTTCGCCTTCTTCGCGGCGGGCTTCGGCGGTTCGGGCCGTGGGGGTGGGTCGGGCGTGACGGCGACCGGGGCCCCGATCGCTTCCAGGTGCGCGGCTTCGTCAGCAGTGACGTGCGCCGGGACACCTGGTGCTAGGCGCAGGGCGCCTTTGACGGAACGGGTCGCACCTTCCGGGAAGCCTTCGACGTCCAGGGGTGCGCCCCGCTTTCGCTTCAGTCGCACGGTCGGCATGTCACTTCTTCCTTGTGCGCTTCTTCGTCGTGCGCTTCTTCGTCTTCTTCTTCGCCGGCTTCTTCTTCGGTTCCGGTTCGGGATCCGGATCCGGTTCGTCGGCCGGTTTGGCGACGAACGTCTTCAGGTCGGCCGACGTGATCGGGCCGCCCCTTTTCGGCGCAGACTTTTTCGGCGCGGGTTCGGGCTTGTCGTCTTCTTCACCTTCGATCGACAGGAACGTGAATTCCGGCCGACTCTTCAGAAAGGCGACCATGCCCGGTTTCGTGGTGGTGTAGATCCGATCTGCTTCGTACCGGATCCCACGGACGGTCAGCGAACGCGGACCGCCCGTGCGTAGCTTGAAACGTGCTTGCATGTTCTCCCCCTTCGGCGCGGGTTAGGGGTTATCCGGGGCGGGGATCAACCCCGCCCCGGTATCGTGCAGGCCAGGTTCCCGATCAGATACCCAGGCCCAGGTTCTTCAGCTTCGACACGGCGTCCGTTTCTTCGAACTGGCACGCGACCTTCAAGTGGATCGCATACTGGTTGACCTGCCGATAGATCGACCGGTCCTTTTCGATGGAAATGTCCATGCCAATCCCGATAATGAAGTTCTGCCAATGGCTGAGCATCATTTGGGGTCGGGCCGTATACGTCACCTTGACCGTGTCACCGGCGCCGATCGATCCGGTGGCTTCACGCTGGATCGTACCGTTGGCGTAGTCCATATGGTAGTCCGTACCCTCGACATACGGCGTGGTCGGGGTGTCCGCCAGGGTGGAATCGAAGACCGTTTCCGACCCGGACAGAAGCGGAGCGTACCGCAGGCTGATCAGGTCGGTCCCGGTCAGCGCCACGTGTTCGACCACGACCGGTTCGTACGCCATGAGCGGGACTTCTACCAGCGGGATACCGAACGGTGACACCATGTCCGCGGAACCCAGGGCGACGTCGCCGGCCTGGGTGGCGCGGGTCGAAACCTTTTCACGCCACAGCTGCGCCAGGTCGGGGGACGCGAAGAACCGCAGTTCGCGACGGTTCCGGCGGAACTTCGTGGGAAGCGCGCGGATCAGCTGACCGAACTGGGTTGCGCCGATGTTGTTTCCTTCGGCGTCCACCACGTGCCCGCTGTCGGCCAGGCGCAGCCAGCCGTTGAACTCGGCCAGCATCGGATCCTTGATATACTGGGTGGTGCTTCCGCCCCACGGCAGCACGTCGTTTTCGATCCCCGCTTCGCCCAGCGCGTCACCGTGGATCTGCAGTTCTTCCACGTTGTTAGCGGTCTGGCGGGCCATCATTCTGATTATATGATCCTCTACGTCATCACCTTCGATATTGTACTGCACATAGTCGTCGGTGATTTCGAAGGGGACCACGTTTTTCACGGGGGACAGGCTGACCTTGCTGTGGGACACGCCCGTCCGCCCGGCCGGTTCGATTCCCTCGGAAGCCGGGTACATGACCCGCTGCCCGACACCGATCTTGTCAATGTCGAGCGTTTCCGGTCGGAACTTGACCGTTCGCGCGTTGCCCTTGAAGACGGTTTCCTCGAAGACATAGTCAATGAATTTCGAGGCTTGCACCGGATTGAGTTTCCCGGCGCTGGCAATCGCATCGGTTGCGATCACCGCTTTTTCCATGAGTTCTTCGTTGCTCGGCATGGTGTCACCCCTTTGCCTTTTGCGTTACTGTCAGGTCACCGGGCGGAAACCCGGCGAACGGGTTACTTCGCGTTCAACTGCAGGCACCCACCCCACACGCTATCGGACTTCTTCGTGTCGGTGTCGCCGGGCTGGCTTCCATCGTCGGGAAGCGAAGTCGGGACGCCGGCGTTTTCCAGCGCGTCCAGTCGCTTCCCAAGTTCCGCGATCGTCGCGTCGCGTTCTTCCAGCGACTTCTGCAGGTCGGCCACCTGGTCGGCCTGGTCGTCGGCCGGCGGGTCTTCCGACTTGTCCACCTGGGCGTCGGCGTCGGTGTCGGCCTTGTCCACTTCGGCGCGATCCACGGCCGCTTCCAGGTCGTCCAGTCCCTTCTTCATGTCGGGGGGCGGCATGATCCCGATCGCCGACATGACGTCCACCAGGGTTTTCAGGGCGGCCTTTACCGCCTTCTTCTTCGCCGGCGTGAAGCGGCCCGCCATGAACGGGGGCTTCTTGTCGTCTTCCTGCTTCTTCGCCTTGTCCACCTGGGCGTCGGCGTCGTCGGCCGGCTGATCTTCGTCCGACTTCTTCGTGTCGGCGTCGGCCTGGTCGTCGTCTTCCTTCTTCGCCTTCGCTTCGTCTTCTTCGTCGTCCGGCTTTTCGCCCGGTTCCTGCTTCTTCGACTTGTCCACCTGGTCGGCGTCGGTGTCGCCTTCGTCGGACTTCGTGGTGGACTTCGGGTACTTCTGCGCCAACGACTGAAGCACGCTGACGACCGATCCCAGTTCCTTCGTCATGGCCGGGGTTACGTCGCCTTCTTTCGCCTGGTTCGCCAGGCTGATCAGCTTTTCGGCTGACGTCCTGGCGTCCGCCGCGAAACGGCCCTTTGCCTTTTCGGTGTCCTGGTCGTCGTCCTTGATCGTCAAGGTCCCGTCGTCCTTTTCGATGATCTCCATTGGATCCCCCTGGTGGCGCTTCACGACTGTGAAGGGTTCCTGGTTCGCTGGTCTATCGACGATCGAAACCTCACGCGGCCGAATATTCGACAGGCGGAAAAGCTCCGCCTGTTCTTCCGGGGTGGGTTCCCGATCGGTGTCCTTCGTGGTGTGATCTGTCACTGCACTGGTTCCCTGTTCGCCAGTCCGCCGACAGAAAAGCCGGTCCGTCGTCCAGACCGTACAGCCTGCCACAAGTCCGTGTCAAGTATGCGAAGCGCCAGGATCCACGTGCCCGGCCTGACAGAACGGTTACCGATCGTATACCCAGTGGGTGCGCAGTAGCATTGCAACACCTTCACCTTGTCCGAAATGTCCTTGCCATGCTGGTCGTGGATCCGCATGCCGTGTTCGGCCCAGAACACCATGGCGTTGTATACGTCGTCGTCGCTGTACACGTCGTTCTGTGCATCGGGCTTCATACCACCGGCTGCGGCTTCGTCGGTGGGTTCCAGCACGATCCCTTCCACGTACCGTTCGCCTTCGTCGGACTTCAGAACTTCGAAGCCACCCAGGCCGGACGCGGTGCGCTTTTCCACTTCGTGCTTTCGGATCGTCGCTTCCGCCTGGTCGGCCGACATGGGTTGCCGATCGGTCACCCCGATCACCGTCGGTTCGGACCAGGTGATCGATCGCTTGTCGTCCGACTTGCCCACCACCAGATCGCCCACTTCGACTTCCAGCACGTCGCCGACGTTCGCGAACACTGGGGCCGGGACCGTGCACCCGATATCGGCGTACGTGTCGCCCCGGACGTTCTTGATCCCCTTCCAGGTGTCGCGGTCTTCCTTCACGATCGGTCCGATCGCACAGTGGAACGCGCCGGCGTCGGGGTCGTCGGGTGGGGTCGTCTTCTTCCAGACGATCGCCCGGACCTTCCAGGACGGATCGAAGTCGCACGCCTGGGCCGGGGTGTCGTGGTCGGGTTCGGCCTTTTCGGTCGGGACGCGGCCGGGTGCAGCGTCCGGTGTCATGGTCCACACGTCGGACCCTTCTTCTTCGGCGACCAGGGTGTGCGTTCCCTTCAGCACGTCGCCGGCGAAGCGGATCCGGACGACCGACTGGGTGCGCTTCAGCAGGGTTGCCTTCCCGCGGTCCACGACACAGATCCCCGACGTCGTGTGCTTCGTGGTGTTCAGCACGTCGTCGCCGACCTGGGCGCCGGGTTCCACGGCACCTTCGAAAGTCAGAAGGGCTTTGCTGGTACGGTGCACCTGCTTCGCTGTGATCTGCGGCGGACGGGTGGCAGGGTCGGCCTGCAGCACCCAGGTTCGCAGCCCGTCGCCGTCGTCAAGGGACAGGTGCCATTCGGACCGCAACGCGTCCTTGCTGGTGCGGAAGTCCTGCCGCGACAGGGCGAAGTCCACGACCGGCGGCGCCTGGTCCAGCCGGTCGCCCTGGTCCACGTACAACTTCCGGACCGTCCGCCGGAACTGGCCGTCCACCACCTTCACGTTGTCGTCGGTAAAGTGGCGGGACTGCACCAGGGCGTCGCGGATTTCGCGCGCTTCGCGCGGGTTGCTCGCCTTCCAGTACCGGAACTGTTCCGGGGTCACGGCTTCCAGCGTCTTCGGAATCGCGCTGTACCCCTTCGGCGGCATGGACTGGGTAGCGACCGCCCTGGGCTTCAGCACCCCGGGCAGCGCCGATTCGGTGATCGTCGCGGTCCACAGCGGGCCATCGGTGGAACCGATCTTCCGCATGAACAGGATCCCGCGAACGTCGGCCCCCTTCCCCGTCAGGAAGTATTCGTGGGCGTCCGGTTTCTGCAGGCCCAGTTCCACAGTCGGCCGGTCGGCCGTGACGAAGACGCCGGCTTCCAGGCGGGTCGCCCCGACTTCGCCCGGTTCGACCACCTGATCCTTCAGGTTCAGCCAGGCGACGGGCTGACGGGTTTTGCCCTGGACGCGAAGCTGGGACGGGGCCGCGAACGGTTTGGTGTACCGCCCACCGGCCACGCTGAACCTGTCCGCGATCCGTCGGGCCTGTTCCACCGTGTCCACGGCGGGCACGGCCCCCGCCTTCTGGTTGTTCAGGGTCCAGCCCACCAGGTGATCGTTGACCTTGATCCGGAAGTCCAGGTGCAGACTGGACCCCCGGAAGTGATACTGGAACACGGCCGGGCGCTGGGTGGCGTCCTTCGGCGGCATATCCAGGAACGGGTCCGCCTGCTTCACCAGGTCGGCCGCCATGCGGATCACGTGCAGATCGTTGCGTCGTCGCAGCACCAGGTCGTACATGGGCACGTTGTCCGTGAACGGGCCGCCCTGGTCGTCGTGCACGAACTGGACCCGGCGGGACAGCTCGGGCGGGAACATGCGTCCCAGACGGAACCGGATCGCGTGCCGCGTCGCTTCGTCGAACGGACCGCGGATCAGCAGGTCAATATCGCCCTTCGACTTCCCGTGAACGGCCACCCCACCGACCAAGTACACGGCCGGTTCCCGCAGCACGATATCGCGGACGTGCCGCAGCACTTCCGGCAGCACGACCTGTGATCCAAAGTCCTGTTCACCCCCGGGATAGATCGCCGCCGTCTGGCGTTCGAACGGAGCAAGCCACTTCTGCAGGTCACCTTCCGGTATCCCTTCGTATGCCGTCGGGTCAAGCCCCCGGGTTTCGGCGTCCAGTTCGTCGGGACCGCCGGGGTGCTTCAGATTGCGGCGCGCCATTTCGCGCAGCAGGTGCAGGTGGGCGTTGATCACGTCTTCGCGGGACTCGGCGCCCGTCGTCGTCCGGTCGGTGTACGCGAACAGTTCGGCGTGGAAGGCATGCAGGGACAGGTCCGCTTCGCGCACCTGGTCGTCGGTCCACCTGGCGATCGTCACCGGGTCGATCGACCTGGTGGACACCAGACCGATCCCGGGGACCAGCACTTTTTCCAGTTCGTCGGGCAGGTCGTCCAGGTCCAGGTCACCGTCCGCCTTCGACAGATCGTCCAGCATGTCGGGCAGGGCTTCCAGGTACGCGATCGCTTCGTTGACCGCCTTTCGTGCGTCGGCCGCTTCCACGGGGATCGACGATACCAGGGGAAGCAGGACGTGCAGCAACTGTTCGGCCGCCGCGGGGAACGCTGACGGAACTTCGCTTGCTTCGTGCCCACCAGTCACCTTGATCGCTTCCAGGTGGGACAGCAGATCAGACAGGACCGGGCCGAAGTTCCGCAGGACACCGATCCGCTTCGGGTCGTTCGTCAGCCTGGCGGCCCGGTCCACGAACCCGGGTACCTTGTGCGCCAGGCTGTGCGCCAGGTGCCGGGCCTGCGCCACCAGTTCGCCGGGCTTCGGGGGATCGGGTTCCGGCTGCTTCGCGGCTTCGGTCGGGGCCGGTTCTGGTTCTGCCTTCTTCGATCGGTGGGGGTCCATGCACCGCATGATCAGGAACCCATCGGCAGCGTGCAACAGGTTGACCTTGCCGAACGCGCGCCGCAGTTCGGCCGCCAGTTGTTCCGGCGTGAAGCCCCGCTGGAACGACCCCGACCTGGTGCGGATCCCGTCGTGTTCGGGGGTCCCCTTCGTGCCTTCCAGGTCGGCGGGGGTCCAGACGACGACCAGGGCGCGGCCGTCGGGCTTCGTGGCGCCAGCGATATCGGCGATCGCCGCGCGTCTGGCTTCCGGTGGCAGCACGTTCAGCACGTACGACGACAGCACCGTGTCGTACTTGCGGCCCAGTTTGTCGCGGCCCGGGGCGAAGTTCGGATCGTATTCGGTAACGTTGTCCACACCCCGGGTTTCCCGCATGCGGGTTGTGTCGTGGTGCGCCTTGCCCGACCCGTGGTGCAGCACGTCCCCCTTGATCCATTCCCAGGCACACGCCATGCGGACCGGGGCCGACGTCCCTTCCCGTTGCCGGGCGGTCCGGGCGGACGCCAGGACGTCGGCAGCGGACTTCGCGGACAGGTGCAGCACTTCGGGGTGCGCGGTCAGGATCTGCCCGATTTCAAAGTCCGTGGGCGGGTCGTGGCGGACTTCACCCTGGGCCGGGTACATGGCACCGCCGTCGTCCAGGGCAGGGGTCGCGATCGTCTGCTTCTGTGTGTCGGTCATGGGTCACCTTCAGGTACTGGTCCGGGGCACCGTCGCAGGGACCGGTGCGTTCCGGCGCTTGGGTATCTTGGGGCGCGGTGCAGGCCGCGTCCTAACCTTCGGCTGGTCCGGGTTCACCACCGGACCGGGCACAATTTCCGCCACGCAACGGCAGTGGAAATGATACGGCGGCAGTATCATATTGTTTTCGGTCAGGGTCCGGGTGCCGCGGGTACCGGCCCCACGGGGTATCCCCAGTCCCTTGAACTGTGACACCTTCAGCCAGGGCTGCGCCGACCGCACCCCGCCTGGTGTCGTCGCCCCCAGGATCGCGTCCATCTGGCCAGACGCTACACGTAGCGGAAACCGCTTTCTATTCATGGTGTTACAACGATCACAGGTGCGTTCGTCACTGGGGTTCAAGATCTCGATTTGCCGGACCCCCACCCGACGGAAGGCGTCGATCGATCCGGCGGTCCGGGCCGTCGTCGCAGCGTTCGTCGCCAAACCGTCGTGGTACGTCGCAGCCGTACCCTGCCACCCGGGCGGGACTGGACCAGCGGCGTCGGGCCGTACGTAGTCGGCCGGCACCACGTCCAGTTCCCGTTCTAGGGCTTCGCCCAGTTCCTTCGCCGCGTCTTCTCCGGTCAGCCCCTGGCGCACGATCACATCGCGGGCCGTCCAGGCGATTCGGCGCGACAGGTTCTTGTCGTAATGATCGCCAACCCAGAAGACCTGGTGCCGGTTCAGGCGGTTGATCGCGTTGACGTCTTGCAGGTCGAACGTGGGCGCGATTTCCAGGGGGGTCGCCGCCTTTTCCACTCCGGGCAGTTCCGCCGGCGGAAGTGGCGGATCGATTTGTAGGGGCACCTTCGACGCGCCCAGGGCACGGCGCCAGGCGGCCCGCTTCCCCAGGGCGTAGAAGTGGGACACCTGGGACGTGATCGCCTTGATCGCCGCGTCGTCAAAGGCGTCCTTGTACGCCTTCCTGACAGCAGCCAGGATCGATCGAAGGGGTCTGCCTGCCCTGGCTGCGGACTGGGCCGCCCTGATCGCTTTGCGGGACGCCTTGATATGGAACTCGCCCAGGGCGCGGCGCAGTTCCGCTTCGCGGATCAGGATCTCTTTGAACTCGGGCGGGCCCGCAGCCTTCAGCACGGCCAGGCGCGACAACGCGAAGTCGGCCGCGTGCTTTTCCAGGTCGTGGTCCGCCATGCACACGTCAGTCGCCCTGTTCCGCCCAGTGGACGGCGCGCTGGATTTCGGCCTGGGCGGCGTTGCCGATCCCCACCAGATCCATGATCGTCGCCTGCCGCCATGCCTTCGCCACTTCGTCTTGCGCCGACGGCTGGACCGGCGCGACAGTCTGCCCGATTTCCGTGGGGCCCGCGGTCCCGCCGGTGTTCTTCACCCGGTCGGCCATGGTCAGGCTAAACGGCTGGTCCGGATCGAACTTCGACGGGTCCAGATCGGGGATATCCGCTGCATTCTTGAACACGTCTTCGATCACCAGGCGGGCGAGGCGCGGTGTGACACCACCGGTGCGTTCGCCCTGCGCCAGCATTTGGATCAGCTCTTTGTTGTCGGTGACGTTCGGGGTCCGGGATTCGAAACGCCAGTACCTGATCCCCAGGTCGGTTAGGATCAGGTGGTTGATCGTCCAGTCCACTTCTGTCCGTTCCGGCCCGAACACTTGCTCGTCGGCCAGTTTGCGACCGGCTTCTGTGTTCGCCTTCGTCACTTCGGCTTCGGCCCCGACGAAGATCCGGGGGATCCGGAACGACCGCCGGATCGCGTCGCGACAGTTCCCGACGTACCCCTGGAACAGCGCGTCCCGCAGCTGGACGTCGGTCATGGGCTTGATATCGATCCGCACCTGCCCGCTGTCTTCCCCTTCCACGTCGCCTTCGGCTTCGACGACCAGGAACCGGGACATATTGTCGTCGGACTGTAGGATCTCCGCGTACGTTTCGATCCGCTTGATCGTGGCTTCGGTCAGCATGCCATTCGACACGGCGAACACGGCCGACGGAACGTTGTTGTTGCTGATCGTGGTCAGGTTGATTTCGCCGGCCTTGCGTTCACCCAGGATCGACAGCAGTTCCCCAATGTACCGGGGGATACCGTACGGTGACCGGGGCGAGTAGATCCGGAAGTGGATCACTTCGTTCGCCCGGCGCCCTTCGGGCATGGGCTTGTTCGTGCCCTTCCAGTTGTCCACTTCTTCGGGTGGCACGTAGTCCCCGGTTTCGTTGTCCATGACCCGCGGATCCCCGAAGGACTTGAACCAGCGGATCTTGCCGATCCGCCGGCTGACCATTTCCCGAAGTTCGCCCTGACGTTCGCGAAGCAGCAGGGTCTGTCCCTGGGCGAACGCTCGGAACCGCTTGTACGTCGGGACCTGTTCGATCTGGAAGTCGTTGTCCACGATCTGGATCACCGGGACGTTCACCTGGGTGAATTCCTTGTCTTGGATCCCCAGACGTATCTGATACGACGGCAGCTGCTTCAGTCGCATGATCCGCTTGCCCTTGCGGGTCCGGATCACTTCCCAGTACGCGTTCCCTGTCGCTTCCAGGTCGGTCCGCGTGTTGCGTCGGTGGGCCGTGAACGACACGTCTAGGGCGATCGATTCGAACAAGTTTTCCAGCAACACCTTTTCGAACTTGGCCCGCTTCTTCACGGCGTCCGGAACCTTCGTGTCTTCGATCCCCGTAAACCGACTGACCAGGCGGTGCCCGAAGCCTTCGATATTGACTTCCATGGCTTCAATCGCCCGGGACAGCTCACCCGACAGTTCCGGGAACCGGGACAGGGTGGTCAGGTTGTACGGGGGCGGGACAAGGCGGTCAGCCCATTCGGTCCAGACTTCGGATTCCGCCAGGGTGCGCGATGCTTCGGCCGGAGTGTCCTTGTCGGGTTCGACGCCCACCTGCTTCTTCGTCTTCGTCGGATGCCCGATGATCGTTGCCTTCACCATGCGCTGCGCGCGGCCGACGGCCTGCCCCGCTTCCTGATCGACGTTCGTTGCCATGTCGTCCCCCTGCTAGATCACACCGGGTTCGCGTTCCCGACGTTTCCGCCTTTTGTATCGCACAGCGCGCACTGCCAAGTCCAGCGCGTCGAAGGCGTGATCGTGGTCACCGTCCGGAAACCCCACCAGTTCTTCGATCAGCTGGTCCAGTCCCTGGGTAAAGATCACCTTGCCCGCTTCGAACTTCGCTGCCAGGTGGGCGGCGCGCTGGTCCTTCGACCTTTTCTGAAAGGCTTTGAAGATCGGAAGCCCCTTGCGCTTGCGCTTCACTTCGTCAACCAGCACGGCCTGGTACTGCTGGGCTTCGATCAGGAACTTCGCCACGTCGTGCCGTTCGGCCAGTTCGATCACCCGGGTCCGCTGCTGCACGAATTTCAGCCGGCCCGCCACGTGGTCGATCACGTAGTATCGATCGGTCACCTTGTCATACCGGATCACGACCAGTTCGAACAGGTCCGCTGTTTTCTTCAGGCTAGTTGCCAGGTCGCCGCCGCCGTACGCCGGCAGGCCGTCGGGCACCTGGTCATGCGGGATCACCCGGATATCGTCCCACTGGAACACGCCGCCGCCCACCATCTTTTTCGCGTCGCACAGATACTGCGTGGCGAAAATGATCGATCCCATTTTCGTCCGCAACGCCAGCAGGAAGGACACCGGGAACTTGTCCGGCCATTCGGCCACCCACCCGTCGGTGTTGTTGCCCCGCATGGCGGGGATCACCAGGGTCCGGGGGCCGTCCATGTCGGACTTGCGCAGGTGGCCGTACAGGTCGGCGGGGTGGTGTGGGACCCCACGGACCGCCAGGGCGCCGCCGGGTTCCAGGGTCGGCAGTAGCGTCTTGTAGAAGAACGTGTGCACCTTGCGCCGCATATGGGCGGTCCGGGATTCCGATTCGGACACCAGGTCGTCACAGATCAACACGTCATAGTGTCGGGACTCCACAGCGCTGTCCAGCCCGACCGTGGTGATCGTCGGTTCCTTCGGCTGCTTCGTGCGACCGGCCACCTTGATTTCGTCTTCGTCCCACTTCGCCCCGACCTGCGGCCCGAAGATCGCCTGCACCTTGTCGGATTCCAGGTGCCCCTTGATCTCTGACAGGAACGCCTTTGCGTTCGTGTGCGACTTCGACGCGATCAGGATCCGGACGTCGGGATCCTTCAGGACGCGCCAGACGGAATATGCCACCGTGACGATCGTGGACTTGCCGCTGCCGCGCCACCCCAGGACCAGGTTACCGTCCGGGAACCGCAGGGTGTGCTTCAGCATGCGAAGGTGGTGGGGCGCGACTTCGTATCCCAGGACTTCCGTACACAGCAGATCGATCCGGTCGTATTCCAGGATCTGGCGTCGCAACAGGTCGCGTTCTGCCCGTTCCAGTTCTTCGGCGGTTTCGACCAGTTCCCGGCGGGTGTTCCGGTCGTGCGCGGTCGCCGTTGTCACTGGTTACCCCCTTCGAAGTCGTCGGCGCAATGCCTTGATCCCCTTGACCGCGGCCGACGTCTTCGACTTTTTCGGCGACGGTGGCGCCGGCGCGGCCGGTATTTCGATCACCCGCGCTTCACCGTCTTCGCTGTCGTCAGGCAGGTCCAGCAGGTGGGTATCGTTGCCACGGGTCGCCAGTTCACGGATCCGGCGAATCCTCTGGTTGATATACGTCCGCAGTTCGGGGTCGGACATGGACCCGACCAGGTGCACCGACTTCTTCGGTTCACGCTTGATCAGCCCCAGGGTCTGCCCCAGCTTGATCGTCCGGTCCCACAGGTCTTGTTTCGCCTTGATCGCGCCCACCAGGGCGGATCCTTGCTTGCTGTCGTGGAACTGCTCGATCAGGTCGTCCAGGGCTGCCACATTGTCTTCGGTCCGCAGGCAGTATTCAACGAAGACGTCTTCTGACCGGCGGCCGACGCGGGCCCGTTCTTCTTCGGCGAACAGCTCGGCCTGCAGACCGGACAGATAGCCGGTGGTCCACCCGGTCGCTTCCAGGATCCGATCAACGGTCGTGCCCTGCGCGATGAACACGCGCAAGGCCGCGACGTCGTGGCGCCGACTGGACATGCTGCCCCCTTTCTAGTCGAACGCGATCGCCATGCTGAACAAACGATCCACCCACTGTCCGACTTTGATCGTCCCGGTCTGGGGGACGTTTTCGGCGTCGGTCCCGGGCGACTGGTCCACGACGGCTTCGTACGTGTCGTCGTCGGCGGGACTGACGATCGTGGACGTGTCGAAGTCGTGGTGGTAGTTTCCGGGCGCGTTCGTGGCGTCGGTTTCCGTCATTTGCTGCTGTCTGGTGGTCCAGCCGGCCGCCTTGAACGTGTTGTCCGCGAAGTCGAACCACTGCCCGTCGCTGTCGCGCCGGATTGACAGCAGTATGTCGGTCTTTCCGGTCAGGGGGACGTACGTCCCGGCCGATACGCCCATGATCTGGGCGTTGATCCGTTCCGTGTCCCCAGTCTGCACGCGTACGCTGGTCATGACTGCACCTTTTCCCCGTTCAGCAGGATCAGTTCGTCGCCCAGGTCGGCCCCGAAGGGGTCGGGCACGGCTTCGGCCGACAGGAACTTGTATAGCACCGACAGATCCCCGTCTTTCATGCCCAGGCCCGGTTCAGGGGACATGGCGGAAAGCCTGGACCAGCCGTCGTACGGCTGCACCGTACCATCGCAGTCGTCGCCCAGACACGCCGAACCGAAGAAGCGGTGCCAGTTTCCGCACGTGTCGCACCTGCCCAGCGCCTGGTCGTTCGCCAGGGGGTGCTTTCCGTCTTCGATCTTCAGTTCCAGGGCTGCGGCCCCGGTCACGGGGTGGACGACCTGGTGGGGTTCACCGCCCCCGGGGCAGTACCCCCACACCACCCACACTTCCGTCCAGTGGGTCCCCAGGCAATAGTTGTCTTCGGTCTTCCAGGCCGCGATCTTCGCCAGGTCGATCGTGGTCGTTTCGAACGGCTGTGCCAGTCGTACAGGCATGGTTTCCCCCTTGCAGGGCGCGTTCGTACACGCCCACAGTCTGCTTCGCTACTTCGTTCCAGTCAAACGCGCGGGCCCGCTTCAGACCCAGATCGCGCAATTCGTTTCGGATCCGTGCTTCTTCGCACATTGACAGCGCGGCCTGGATATCGGCCGCGCTGTCGGGCCGAATGATCAGGGCGTATTCATTGCCCTGGGCGTCGTTGACGATTTCCCCCAGGCCGTCCACTTCAGTCGCGATCAGCGGGGCGCCGCTGGCCATGGCTTCCAGCGCCACGATCCCGAAGGGTTCGTGCACCGACGGCATGATCACGACGTCGGCCGCCGCGTACAGGTCGAACAGCGCCTGGCCGGTCTGGAACCCGACCCACCGCAGCCGGTCGGGGTGGCGTTCGGTCAGTTCGCGGATCCGCTTCGTGACGTCCCAGGCGTCCACCTGGGCCTTCGTGTTCGCGTTGACTTCACCGCACAGGACCACCTGCCACCCGCCGGTGCCCCCGTATTCCACGGCGTCCAGCAACGGCCTGATCCCCTTCATGTCAGCGATCCGGCCGACGTACAGACAGACCGGGCGGCCGGTGGTCAGGTTGTGGTCGGTCTGCGCCCGGTACTTGTCGCCGGCGTCGGGGTTCCAGGTGTCCAGATCGATCCCGTTCGGGATCATGGTGATCGGCCGTTGGGTCATGAACGTACGGCGCACCAGGTCAACGTACGCGTTGGAGCACAGGATCAGTTCGTTCGGGTCGCAGATCAGGTTCCCTTCCTGCTGCCACAGGTACAGGGTGGGTTCGTTGGGCGTATCCACCTGGTCTGTTGGGCAGGTGCCAATGGTGGACAGGTGCGATATGCACAGGTGCATCGTTGACACCTGGGGCACCTGCAGCGCATGGCGGGCCAGCCGGGACACCTGGACGGATCCCCATTCGTGGTTGTGGACGACGTCCCACCGGCGACCTTGCGCGATCAGGCGGGTCAGGGTCTTGACCATTTGCAGATCGTCGATCAGATACGACGACATGCCGGGCGACGGCGGCTTGAAGCACACGTGTTTGTTGCTCGGGTGCTTCGTGTACCCGTCGCAGTCGATCGTCCCTTCGCCGGGACCGGACGTCAGCAGATCGACTTCCACGCCGTCCAGGGCGCCCATATGGCGGTACAGCTCGCCGACGTGGCGGCCCATGCCGCCCAGGATCCAGTTCGGGTCTTCCTTGCAGATCGCCAGCACGCGAAGTGTCATCCCACCA
>Ga0180438_10001063_pt1 | contig 50165 bp, 46 predicted proteins | sample SS_ome_12_FD_132455 | JGI IMG/M metagenome (GOLD analysis project Ga0180438, IMG submission 132455) | Hypersaline lake sediment archaeal communities from the Salton Sea, California, USA - SS_3_D_2 metaG | ecosystem: Environmental > Aquatic > Non-marine Saline and Alkaline > Hypersaline >...
AACTCAAGAGGGAATCCCCCGAAATAAAGATCATCGCCATATCGGGAGGGGGTAAGGTCAAGCCGCCTTTTTATCTGAATCTGGCCCGAAAATTCGGCGCCGACCGTACGTTCGAGAAACCGTTTGCATGGAAGCAACTGGTCCGTACGGTAACCGAATTGCTGGAAGGGTCCTCGTAAGGGAGCACAGGGAAGGATGAAGAAGGATCATCAGGATCATACGGTCGTCGTCCTGGGAGCCAGCGACAAGCCCCAGCGCTACTCGAACATGGCCGTCCGGCTGCTGAAAGGACTCAGCTATCGCGTGATTCCAGTTCACCCCAGGCTGGATGAGATCGAGCAGATTCCGGCTGTACACAAACTGTCCGACATTCAGGATGAAGTGCACACCTTGACGATGTACGTGGGCCCGCTCCGGAGTGCGGCGCTGGCGGACGACATCCTAGCACTGAAACCCGGCCGTGTCATCTTCAACCCGGGCTCCGAGTCGGAAGCACTGGTAAAACGATTGCAGCAGAACGATATCCCCACCATCCAGGCGTGCACGCTGGTCATGCTGCAGTCCGGGCAGTTTTAGGTCATCCACACATGGAGCCATGATGAAGGAAACCGTTCGGCTGAAAGGATCGACGCGGAAATACCTCCGGGCACTGGCCCATCATCAGAGTCCCGCCGTATGGGTGGGTAAGAAGGGACTCACGGAAGCGCTTGTTCAGAAAGCCGACGATGCGCTGTCGGCCCACGAGCTGATCAAAATACGCTTCCTGGAATTCTTCGAGGACATACGCGCGTTATCCGAGACGATTCAAAAAAAGACGCAAAGCGAGATCGTGGGCATGATCGGCCATACGGTCATCCTCTACCGGCAGCACCCCGAACCGGAAAAGCGAAAAATCCGACTTCCTTCAGAATAAATTCTCAAAATGGACGTAATTTGTACTTGTAATTGTAAATAAAATGTTTATCTTATGAAAAGTCGCTGCATAGATAACGAGAGCAACACGATGACCCTGCAACACATATCCATAGAACACCTGACATTTCGCGCGTACGATATTTGGATGAACCGGTGGCTGCTGTTGATGAGCGGAGATTTTTCTGCGGGTCGATTCAACGCGATGACCGTTGGTTGGGGAAGCATGGGAGCCATGTGGAACAAACCTTTCGTTCAGGTAGTCGTACGTCCCATCCGGTACACGTATGAATTCATGGAGCGGTACGACACATTCACGCTGAATGTACTGCCAGAAACATACAGGCCGGCCCTGAAACTGTTGGGTAAGAAATCGGGCCGTTCAGGGGATAAAATATCCGAAGCCGGGCTGACTCCCATGGCGTCCAATGCCGTGGCAGCCCCCTGCTTCCAGGAGGCCGAACTGATTCTGGAATGTCGTAAAATGTACTGGGACGATTTGGATTCAGCACACTTTCTCGATGCGGAGATCCCGTCGCACTATCCCAAAAGAGATTATCACAGAATGTATTTCGGAGAGATCCAGTTTATCCTAGGAATAGACGCCTACTCAAAAACGGGAGAGAGATGAGGCATGGCCGTTATCCTGCTGATTGAAGACGATGCACCCGTTCGAACGATCATCCGACGCATGCTGGAGAAGAAAGGTCACGACGTCCTCGAAGCATCCGACGGCGACACGGGGATGGAACTCTATTCCGACAATCCCGCCGATATCGTGATCACGGATATCATCATGCCGAAAAAAGAGGGTCTCGAGACCATCAAGGATTTAAAACGGATCGATCCCAACGTGAAGATCATCGCCATTTCCGGGGGCGGTAAAGTACGCGGCCGTTATTATCTGGATCTGGCCATTAAATTCGGTGCCAAACGCGCCTTCGAGAAACCGTTTACGTGGAAAGAGCTCACGGATACGGTGGCAGAACTTTTATCCGAGGATGACGCATCTTCGGTATAATAACGATTTTTTTTTACCATATGTTGATGCATTTACTGATTCGGAGAGGGGCAGGATCGTTATCCCAAACCTCGATCCCCCGGACTAAGCACGCGTTCGTTCCCTATTTCATTCTTCCATAAAGAATTCATTCAGGAGGTGCGGGTCATGCGGACGTTCGTGATGATAGCCATCTTGGTGATGTGCCAGGCCGGATTCCTGCCGTCTCAGACGCCACTGACCCAGGAGGAACGAGCGTGGATCGATGAGGCCGTCGTCTCGGAGCAGGACGGCTGGATATATTTATACGTTCAGGGCCCCGGATTCCAGCGTGGATTCCAGAACGGGTACCTGCTGGCCGAGGCCATCGACGAGACCATGGAGATCATCGCCTACTACCTGGAGAAGACGACGGATCGGCCGTGGACGTTTTTCCGGAAGGCAGCCGGCGATCTATTCTGGCCTAAGCTGGAGGAGGAGTACCGGGATGAAATCAGTGGCATCGTGGCCGGCCTGAAAAAGGCGGGCGTGTCCGAGTACGATGCGCATGACATCACAGCCTACAACGGCTGGATCGACCTTGCCTGGTATTACCTGCCCCATACCCAAGCCCACGGGTCGTGCAGTGCCTTCATCGCCACGGGCAACGCCACCCGCGACGGACGCATCGTGGCGGGTCATAATCTGTGGTACGACTACATGTTCTGCCGGAACTAGAACGTCGTTCTCGACGTGAACCCCGAGACCGGCCACCGTTTTATCACGCAGGCGTTTCCCGGCTGGATCTTTGGCGGCACGGATTTCTGGATCACCAGTGCCGGCCTGATCATCACGGAAACCACGATGAGCGGGTTTGAGGGATTCGATCCCCAGGGCATTCCCGAGTTCCACCGTATTCGCAAGGCGGCCCAGTATGCACAATCCATCGACGGGTTCATCGACATCATGATGACGGGCAACAACGGCGGGTATGCCAACGACTGGCTCGTGGGCGATATCAAGACCGGCGAGATCGCCAGGCTGGAACTGGCCCTGAAGCATCCCCGCGTCTGGCGGACGTTCGACGGATACTACACGGGTTCCAACGTGGCCCAGGATGCCCGGGTTCGTGACGAAGAGGCCAGGGGGATGGATTATCACGATCCCGGCACATCGCCCAACGCCCGGTGGGCCCGCTGGCAGTCGCTGATGCGGGAGCATTATGGCCAGATTGACCGGGAGTCGGCCCGTCACATGCTGGCGGATCACTACGACAGTTATGTCGAAGCCTACAATCCCGGCAGTCGGACCTTGTGCGGTCATGTAGAATACGATCCCAACGGCTTGCCCGAGTGGGGATGGGGCCCCTATTACCCGGGCGGTGCCATCGATGCCAAGGTGACGGATTCAGAGTGGGCTTCTCAGATGATGTTCTGGGCCAAGTTCGGCCATTCCTGCGACATTCCATTCCTGGCGGAGCCGTTCCTCAGGGCGCATCCCGAGTACGGGTGGCAGGCGCCCCATCTGAAGGATTTGCCGTCTTTTCCGTGGACGGTGTTCAAGGCCAGGGATTTTCAGGCTATGGTGGACATGATTCACATGGAACACATGAAACCGGAGGAGTGAGGACGTCCGCTGTGGTTGTGATATTTCGATACGAGTCGATCCATCGTAGGCGATGAAACGAAAACGAGAGGTGGATACTCCAAATTAATTCGGAATTCTAAGTAGAGAGAACTGTCCCGGAATCGGAAATAGAAAGAAGAACGCACAAGCAACGGGATACGAAAAACATCAGCCTGGACCTACGCCGTTCGACGAGCGCGCTCGGAAAACGGATCACGTCTAAAACAAAAACATAGGTGGCATCGATGAGACGGAATGCAAGGCTTGTTTTCATGGGTTGTTTGACGGTAGGGTTTCTTTTTTGTACGCCAAAGAAAGGACCTGAGATGATCGTTGAAAAAGAACCGTTTGGCAAGACGCCTCAGGGCGATATCATCGAACTCTATACCCTGACCAACAGCCAGCGGGTACAGGTCAAGATTATGAATTACGGAGGTATCGTCGTATCCATCCGGGTGCCGGACCGGCATGGCACGCTGGGTGACGTCGTGCTGGGATTCGATCAACTGGATGGGTACATGGAGGAGCACCCGTATTTTGGCGCGATTATCGGACGCTACGCCAATCGGATCGCCAAGGGGGCGTTCTCCCTGAAGGGAGTGGACTATACGCTGGCGCGGAACAACGGGGAGAATCATCTTCATGGGGGCATCCGGGGCTTCGACAAAGTCGTATGGGAGGCGGAGGAGGTGAGGAACGACGACGGTGTGGGCGTGAGGCTCACGTATACGAGCCGGAATGGGGAGGAAGGCTACCCCGGAACCCTGAAAGCGACGGTCACGTACCTTCTGACCCCCGACAACGAGCTCCGCATCGCCTATTCGGCTACCACGGACAAGGCCACGGTGGTTAACATGACGAATCATTCCTACTTCAACCTGCGGGGCCGTGGGGACATCCTGCGACACGAGCTGATGATCACAGCCCATCATTTCACACCCGTGGATGCGGGATTGATCCCCACGGGTGAGTTGCGGCCCGTGAAGGGCACGCCCTTTGATTTTACCCAGCCCGTGGCCATCGGAGACCGAATCGACGGGGATGATCAGCAGCTCGTGTTCGGACTGGGCTACGATCACAACTGGGTCTTGAAGGACGCCGGCACCCTGTCCCTGGCAGCCACGGCTCACGAACCCGAGACGGGACGGGTTCTGGAAGTCTGGACGACGGAGCCCGGCTTACAGTTTTACTCGGGTAATTTCCTCGACGGTTCCATTACCGGAAAGGGGGGATGGGTGTACCAGAAGCGCCACGGCTTTTCCCTGGAGGCGCAGCATTATCCCGATTCGCCCAACAAGCCGGATTTCCCGTCCGTGGTGCTGGAACCCGGCGAGACGTACACGCAAACCACGGTCTATAAATTTTTGACGCGTTGATACAGGCATCAAGAAGGGAGGCTGATGATGATCGATAAAATCAGACAATACCTGGGTGATGACGCCGATAATCTGTTGAATCATACGGGCATTGTTTCCAAAGATCAACTGCACGTACCGGGGCCGGATTTCATCGACCGGGTTCTGCTGACGACCGACCGGCCGGCCGGTGTGCTCCGCGGCCTGCAGATGATGTATGATCACGGAAGGCTCTCCAAGAAGGGGTACCTTTCCATTCTGCCCGTGGATCAAGGGATCGAGCACAGCGGGGGTGCCTCGTTCGCGCCCAATCCCATCTACTTTGATCCTGAGAATATCGTGAAGCTGGCCATGGAGGGCGGGTGCAACGCGGTGGCGTCCACCCTGGGCGTACTGGGATCGGTATGCCGGAAATACGCCCACAAGATTCCCTTCATCGTGAAGATCAATCACAACGAGCTACTCACGTATCCCAACACGTTCGACCAGATCCTGTTTGCCAGCGTGGATCAGGCGTTCGACCTGGGCGCCGTGGCCGTTGGAGCCACCATTTATTTTGGAGCCGAGGTGTGCAGCCGGCAGATTCAGGAGATTTCCGATGCCTTCCAGTACGCCCACGAGCTGGGCATGGTCACGGTTCTCTGGGCGTATCTGCGGAACCCGGCGTTCAAGACCAAGGAGAAGGATTACCATACGTCCGCCGACCTGACGGGACAGGCCAACCACATCGGAGTGACTCTGGAAGCGGACATCATCAAGCAGAAGCAGCCCACGTGCAACGGCGGTTATACGGCCCTGAACTTCGGAAAGACACACAAGAAAGTCTATTCCGACCTGACATCGGATCATCCCATCGACCTGACTCGGTATCAGGTCGTGAACTGCTACATGGGACGCGTGGGTCTGATTAATTCAGGAGGCGCCTCGTCCGGTGCCAGCGACCTGGCCGATGCCGTGAAAACGGCCGTCATCAACAAGCGCGCCGGCGGCATGGGGCTGATCTCGGGCCGGAAAGCCTTCCAGAAGCCGATGAAAGACGGCGTGGCCCTGCTCAACGCCATCCAGGATGTGTACCTGTGTGACGAGGTCACCGTGGCCTGAGCCCGGATACCCGTACCAGACGACACATCGGAAAATGCCATCCATTGAATCGGACGAATTGTGGGGCGTCGTCCATAACGAACGTTAAGAGGTAAGATAGCCTGTCATACATCCCGGAAGCATGGCAGGGAGTCCGTGCATGCGTTCCGGCTGCTGTCCGGTTGGATGTACAGGCAGTACAACTTCTGCATTATAAAGCACTCAACTATAAGAACGAGTAACAGATCATGTGATTGATTCATCCCTCTCGGTGTGATGAGACACGTGGCGTACGAGGATACACTCATCAATCTCCGACCGTCGTTCCTCGTGTATCTGCATGCGATGATCCGTCTTTCCCGTGGCACCGTCCCGACTTCCCAAAAACATCGGATGGAGGGGACATCCATCAGCCTTCCCCATAAGACTATCCGATCAACCGTTTTCCGCCTATATTCCGCCGCATGATTATGCAGACAAGGCCGACATCCATCATCCCATATCGGGCTAAACTGTTTATCGAAAAGGGGATGCAGGGGCTTCCTCCTATGCCGCAATCATCGTATGGTACATTTATTGCAAAATACCAGTTGCTAAACCATGTAGGTGCAAAAACAATGTGTAGGGAGAGAACCTGCATGATACCTTATTTATGTTATTCCATTGAAAAACAGGGGATTAGTCTGTGCCTGTTGTCGCATATGCAGCAGGCCGATAAAAGAGGAAGTAGGTAAAATTTGAACATTACCGGGTATTTAGGATTTTCAATCTGAATGAACAACCGGATCGGATGGTAGAACGTATGCACCCGGCATCGTTCGATAGAATGGCAAAGGCATAACGTCGGAAAAAGGGCATGGGAAGGATCAATGTAGAGCATGTAAAATCCGGCATGGTCTTATCCAGCGATGTCCAGGATCATCGCGGCGATGTACTCCTGCGTGCCGGGGAGAAGATACAGAGGAAAAACCTGCGCATTTTCAGGATGTGGGGAATCACGGAAATCGATATCCAGGATGTTCCTGCGGATGATGCAGAGAATAGAGGCACAGAGCTGCTTGAGCCGGCCGCGCCCGTTGATGGTACAAGCCATGTCCAGCAATTGTTTCAGCACACAGATTCCGCGCATCCGGCTGTCAAGGAATTGGTGCGCATCCGGATGAATCGTCTTGCCGGCCAGGAAACAACGGAGGCCGTGTATGGATCGTAACCTCCTCGAACTTCTCCAGGAATCCGATAAAATACCCACGCTGCCTGTCATCTATATACAGATCAAGGAGCTCATCGATAATCCCCGGTCATCCATCACGGATATCGGCAATGTCATCAAGAAGGATTCGGGACTCACGGCCCGGCTGCTGCGCCTGGCCAACAGCACCTATTACGGCCTGCCCAATGCCATTGATTCCATCACACGGGCCCTTGTCACCATCGGGACCAGGGAGCTTTGCGATTATATCCTGGGTACGGTCATACTCTCTCTGTTCAAGGGCATATCCGAAGATTTGGTCAACATGAAGTCATTCTGGAAACACAGCATCGGATGCGGATTGGCGTCGAAAATCGTAGCCACGTTTCGGGGGTATACGAACCCGGAGCGGTTGTTCGTGGCGGGTCTGCTGCACGATGTGGGACGGCTTTTTATCTTCAAGAGCCTGGTGGAGAAATCGCGCTGTCTGATGACACGCTGCACAGCCTCCTCTGAACTGATGCTGGATACAGAGAAGGCCGTGCTGGGATTCGATCATACCGACGCGGCCAGTGTTCTGTTGAAACACTGGAATTTACCGGAAAACATTCAGGAGATCGTAGCCTGCCATCATCATCCCGTATCGGCGAAGACGTATCCGGTGGAGACGTCCATCATCCATGTGGCGGATATCATCGTGCATTCTATGGAGCTGGGGCACAACGGCGAACGTTTCGTGCCGCCCCTGGATGCACAGGCGTGGGATATCCTGGGACTGAAGCCCAGCATGCTGCCGCCCATCGTCGATCAGATGGACAGGCAGTTCGAGGAAGTGCTTTACTCGTTATACCCGGAATCGCACGATGCGTGAGCAAGACGACAAAAAATATATCCAGAACCTGGAAGAGCGGGTAAAATACCTGGAAGAGGTGTACCGGTCCACCCTGGAAATCCTGGATATGATGGTCGCTTTTAGCGGCAACCTGTCCAGAAGTCCCCTGGACCTGGATCCTGCGCAGGTTTTTAAAGACACGCGGACGAACCTGGAACGGCTGTACGCCTTCAATATCCTGGCATTTTTTCTCGTCACCGATGACGATCATGACTTTCGTATGGCCTACTGTTCGTCGGAATCGGATGCGTCCGTTTTGCAAGCGGAAGTGGACATCGCCGTTACCGACGGGAATTTTGCATGGGCGATTCGGAAAAACCGGCCGGTCTTGATCGCATCCACCATCCTTCCGGGGAAAAAGCTGGTGTTTCACTCTTTGGCCACGAAATCCCGGGTCGTGGGTATGTTCGTGGGTGTCCTGTCCGGGGATGAATTTCACTCAGGGGACATATCGGCGGATATTTTCTCCATCCTGATGTACAACTGCGCTCAGACGCTGGAAAATGCCAATCTGTATAAGGAACTACAGACGGCCAACGAACAGCTCAAGTCGGAAATCCAGGAACGGATACGGGGCGAGGAGCATCGGCGGAAACTGGAGCTTGAGGTGATGCAGCAGAGCCGTCTTTCTTCCATCGGTCTGTTGACCGCCGGGATCGCCCACAATCTGCGGGGCCCTTTGACGAGCCTTATCGGCTATATCAGTCTGATGCAGAACGGTCACGGCGAGCCGGGAGATATCGATAAAATGATGAACATGGCAAAGAATATGGACAACATCATCAACACGATGATGGTCAAGAGCCGGCGGAGTCAGGAGACCCAGAAAGTCGACATCGACGTGAGCGAGCTGTTGTCTGCCGAACTGAGCTTTCTGGAAGCAGACATGGAGTTCAAGCATTGTGTGAAAAAAGAATACGATTTTCAGGAATCCCTGCCTCCGATTCACGGCCTGTACAGCGATTTTTCCCAAGGATTGATGAACATCGTTCAGAACGCCGTCCATGCCATGCACGGTTCCAAGGTCAAAAAACTCATAGTGAGAACATCGTGCGACGGCGAGAATATCACCGTCTCGATATCAGACACGGGCTGCGGCATACCAGAGGAGGATATTCCCCACTTATTCAGCCCGTTCTTCAGCACCAAACCAAAGCTGGATGCCCAACAGGGCGACGGACCCACGGGAACCGGCCTGGGGCTGTACAGCACGTACCACCTTCTCCAGCCGTACAGCGCCAAGATCGATGTAGAAAGTCACGTGGGCGAGGGCACGACTTTTACCGTGACTTTTTCCCTGGCCGAATCCGACGAACCACAACAAGTTTGCGCTGAAGAGGCCGAGACAGTGCAAGATGCATGACACTCATCGCTGACCGATACGCAACCACGGACTCGTTCTGAGAGTCGTCTCAGTCGCCCGTCTCCATAATATCACAACAATCGATTCTCACTTCAGGAATATCGGTGGGCATAACAGATTTTGCCATCCCGATCCTGTGGGACGATAGCTGCCGCTCTTCGTCGTCCCGGCCTCGGGGATGTCGCCTATCGCTTTCGAATTCCGATAAAAGGAAGCAGCATTCGTCTCACACCAAGCGAGTACCATACTTTTAAACACATCAGATTGCCTGTATTCGCAAACGGGTCCCTATTTGATTAACACGACCCGTTTTGTGGCTACTCTTTTATCAAAATGCAGAGAGATGAAATAAATCCCGCTGACATGGTCGTCTGCATTCCACACGAACCGGTGTGTCCCTCCTCTCTGATGTCCGCGTACCAGCGTAGCGACTTCTTTACCCACGGCGTTAAACACGTTTAAGATGACGTGTCCATTCTCAGGTATTCGATAATGAATCGCCGTCTGGACATTAAAAGGATTTGGATGGACGGAGCATATCTCAAATTCTGCGGGAACAGGACCGGCTGCTGCATTCGGAACATCGGTGATGATCTCCGGATCGATGATTGCCGTCCAGACACTGACTTGACCGTCGTCCATGCGGGCCCACACAGGCCGGATGATGTCGCCCATGGCCACGATCTGACTGTAATCACCCATGAATTTCCATCCATAAGGAATGAACGGAGATTCGCTGATCTTATGATTCGAGAAAGATTCGCCTCCATCCCTGGAGACGGCCATGTATACATCGGTCCGGTCGTCGTCGTAATGACGCCGGTCGTAGAATACAAAATAGAGGAACCCATTGGACGAGTCCACGGTCATCCAGTGGAACATCTGATGTTTGCCCGGCGGATCGTCGTTCACGCGTATTGGCTCACTCCACGTATCCCCTCCATCCGTGGATCGGCTCAACCAGATATCCGTATCCTCGGCTGTGTCGATAATCCGGCCGGACCAGTTGATATAGAGGGTTCCCCGAAAGGGCCCGTTGCTCAAATCACAGGCAATCGTCGGACAGCTTCCGCCGCGGGATATACCCGAGATACGGTAATGATCTCCTGCGGGATTCGGGGCAACCAGGATGTCCTGTTCGAGCCAGGTATCTCCCCTGTCGGTGGATTTATCGAATACAATTCCTTCAGGACCCGGCCAGGACACATAAATCTCGCCGTTCGGTCCCACCGCCGGCATCACACCCATCACCGAATGACTCTCATCCAGACAGTCTCCTGAGACTTGATTGATGCGCACTGGATCGCTCCACGTGGCTGCTCCGTTTGTAGAACGGGAGAATAAAATATTACTGAAATGATTTGGGTCTGCACTGCCATATACATCGAACTCGGACCATACCACGTACAGATTCTCACTGACCGGATCGAATACGCCCCATTCCTTATCCTGCATTTTGGGCATGTTGAGACCCGTGTACGACACGTCAGACCATCCTGAACCCAACTGATGGGATGCCAATTTTCGGCAGAAGATACGATCGGGCATGAGCGACTGGCCCTCCTCTCGAAGGCGCTCCAGATGAAAGAAATAGAAATTCCCATACGTATCTGCAATGACACACGGATCCCCCCATACGCCGACATCGAAGGAATAATCTCCCACACGATTCCACGTGACGCCGGCATCACTCGAATAATAGTAGTTATTCACAGGACCATTTGTCGTGACAATCATCTGATCAGGATTCTTCGGGTTGATAGCGATGGAGGGTTCGTTGGGATAGTACGACCGTTCTGCAAAGAACTCGCCCACTTTTACGTTCATGTGCTGCGCGGTGCTTTGCGTTGAACTCACTGCCAATGCGGCAATGAATAAGAGATGGCTCATGAACGAGTGCGCTGTTTTGAAGTGTCTCATGTTCGCTCTCCTCATGAAAATCTGTGCCGTCATGATGGGTAGAGAAAGAAACGACACAGTCATCACAATGTGATTAACATTTACCTTAACATAGGCGCCCCTCCACATTACGTAAGAATGGCATTTGAGTTGCGGATGATCGAAGGAACAACCATATAGTATGTTTTTCTCCCCAGTTTTGCAAGTAAAAATTAAATCGATGGATTCGATCATTCGATAGCCTGTCGTATTTTATGAAAATTGTACTTGACTTTATTCTGCAGAAAGTTGTTTATTAGTAAGTGTCGGTAAAGTCGAATCTACAAACGATTATCGGATGAAGCCATGGGTGATACCAGCATCACAGTGGGCATCACAGGGGGTGTGGGCTCGGGTAAGACAGTCTTTACCCGGGAGCTGAAGAAGATGGGTGCCGCAGTCATCGATGCCGATGAGGTGGCCCGGAATCTCGTGGATGACAGCCCGGACATCCGGGATGCGTTGCGCTGGGCGTTCGGGGCCGATATCTTCGATGCATCGGGCGCGCTCCGAAGGCGGATCCTGGGACGCATTGTATTCTCCGATCCCGCACGGTTGAACGCCCTGAACGATATCCTTCGATCCCCGATGATCCGGGAAATCAAGAAGAAAATAGCCGAATACCGGAACGCCCAGAAAGACATGATCGTCGTGGATATGGCCATCCTGTTCGAGGCGGGACTGGAGACGCTGTTCGACATCATCGTGGTTGTGTCGGCTCCCGAGGAAAAGCGCATACTCTGGCTGGAAGAGGACAGAGGGTGGAGCCGGGAGGAAATACGAGATCGCATGGAAGCCCAGATGGATGTCCGGCACAAGGAGCAGAAAGCCCATATCGTCGTGCAAAACACGGGATCGCTGGATGCCTTTCGTCAAAAGGCCAAGGATTTTTACAGACAGCACGCCCAGCCGTCGTGAGACCCACATTCCCGATGATCTCCTGCATAAACACATCGGTCTGACCCTGTCCATGATATGCCTGTCCGTCGTTTTATGGGCAAGAATTCCGTTTTAGGTGAAACCCGCAGGAACGGAATCTCAAAAAGGCTCTTTCGGAAAAAAACTATGGTAAATGCCTTGATTTTTTTGAAAATAATGTGTAAGTTCAAGTGTCACATCCATACACGGGGGATATACGCTGTTTCATCGTATAGAATACCGCTTTTTAAAGAGGGTAAAGAAGGGACAAACCTCTTTCGTGTGTTTACATAACCGTATCGTCCAGTTTCCTGATTTTACTCGCGTTTTTTTGCATTTCCAGTATCCTTTTCTATTTTTTCCCATCCTTTTTCCATCATTGAATCCAGTGAAGCAACGTGGGGGAATTGCCGCCGGATGTGCAACGGCCGGCCGTATCTCGGGAGAATCGGTGCATTCACATCAGGAGTAGTCTATGTACTGTGTCATCATGGCAGGGGGATCGGGTACACGTTTTTGGCCTCGAAGTCGTGAGGAACGCTCCAAACAATTTTTAACAATCTTCGAAAAAGTATCACTCATGGAATCGACGTTGAAACGTTACAGCGCCATGGTTCCGTGGAAGGATATGTATATTGTCACGAAAAAAAATCAAAAAGAGGAACTGGAAAAACACCGGCTGGACGTCCCGACGGAGAACTTGATTTATGAACCTTTCGGGAAGAACACGGCGCCCTGCATCGGATTGTCTGCACTGATCGTCCAAAAAAGAGATCCCGACGGCGTGATGGTCGTCTCTCCTTCGGATCATCTGATTCAGGCAAAAAAGCATTTTAAGAAGACGATCCTGGCGGGCGTTCGATTGGCCGAAGAAAAGGACGGGATGGTCACCATCGGCATCAAGCCCGAACGTCCGTCAACAGGGTACGGCTACATACAGGTTCATCAGGACATCGGCCCTGTAGACGGAATGAAAGCGTTCAGCATAAAAACGTTTGCGGAAAAGCCCAATCTGGCCACGGCAAAACGATTCCTGAAAAGCGGCGATTTTTACTGGAACAGCGGCATTTTTATATTCCGGGTTTCGTGCTTCCTGAAAGAAGTGAAGACGCATCTGCCCGATCTTTTCGACGGACTTCAGGAAATCAGGAAACACATGGGTAAACCGAATTATGAAGATGTTCTGCAGAATGTCTATCAACAAATACCCAGCATTTCCATCGATTACGGAATCATGGAGAAAACCCGGCACGTATACCTTATCCGGGGCGACTTCGGCTGGAACGATTTGGGCAGCTGGGATCAGGTGTACAAGTTAAGCCAAAAGGATGGTGACGGAAACGTGGTCGTAGGGGACGCAGTGATGGTGGATGTCAAAAATTCGTATGTGTACAACTCAAAAGGAGTCGTGGCTGTACTGGGCTTGGACGATGTGGTTGTGGTTCATGAGGGTGGTGCAACACTCGTATGCAGGCGAGATAGAGCAGAAGAGGTCAAGTTGATCGTCGAGCGGTTGAAACGAAAGAAATTCGCAAAATACAGATGAGAATCGTAACTGGGAGGGAAGATGGATACTCACAGGCTGGCCGGTTTTTTCCATGAGGAATTCTTCATACCGGAGCTGGTTTCTAAAACAAAGGAGGATGTTCTCGAAGAGCTTGTGAAACCCTTGGTAAGCAACGGAAAGGTAAAGAGCAAGAGCCTGATCCTGGAGACGCTGAAGCGTAGAGAAACGCTGGGCAGTACGGGTATCGGAAAAGGGATTGCCGTACCCCATTGCCGTACTTCGGTGGTATCGGAGATTCATATCGTGGCTGGCATTTCCGACGTCGGTATTCCCTTCGATGCCATCGATAAGAAGGACGTGAAGATTTTTTTCCTGATCGTAGCCCCTCCTCAGGAGGAAACCAATCTGTATCTTCCCATACTGGGTAAAATCGTGGAAATGGTGAGGAACGCACGCACGCGACGTGCAATTCGCAAGGTCAATGATTATGCATCGCTGTTAAAGGTGATTCAGGGAGGTTAGTGGTTATGGCGCGCAGTCAACTGGAACAACTGGTGCTCTTTCAGGACATCAACCTGATGCTTCAAGAAGCCGAAGAGGAAGAGAAAAACATGGGATTCCCTGTGGAGGGACGGGACAAGTTGCAAAAAGTACGGGATGAACTGGCCAAGAGCATCTCACCACGTTTTTTAGCCACTTATCGTCGGTTGAATGACAGGTACAAACGCCCCATCGCACCCGTGAAGGACAGCACGTGTCTGGGATGTTTTGCCAAGCTTCCTACATCATATTCCAGCAGGGGAAGGGATGACCAGTCTATCATGATATGCGAACAATGCGGGCGTATACTCTACTGGATTAAATAAAAACCGTGTCGTTCACATAAGTGTTATAGCAGCAAAGGCTTAGAACATTCTAAGCCTTTGTTGCATAAGGGGAGAGGCGAAACGAGATTTGTACCTCAACAATTTACAAGAAACATGCCATAGAAAGAACACGAAGAAAACGATTCTCCTAACATATTGTATTATAATGGGATAAGAGGATGGATGTCTGTCGGATATTCTGGTGAGAAACGGGCGAAATACCGTTAACTGTCAAAGAAAATTGACATTTCTTTTAAGACAGTAGATGACTAAATGATTGATAATATAAAGATTGGTGATGTTAAAAAAAATTGACAGGTGCCTGTATGTTATTTTATACAGGCGTGCCAGGATCCCTGGAGCGTTCTGGGCTCAGAGTTTCATCTCGTACATGCGATACGTTTTGTAGATGCGTCCACCCAGCATCTTGGCCGATCGATTCATCATCTCGTTGTTTTCCAATACCCACGACATCTCACCCCGCCAGTATCCTTTTTGTGTTGCATTTCGCCATGTATCCAGGTAAAAAATGGCGTCGATCCCATGTTTCTGGTATTCATGGATGACACCCATGATGATGATACGGATCATGTCGATTTTCCGGGAGTACCACAACAGTTTCGGAAGGCCGGTGGGGAACAGGCGGCCGTTCAGGCGGAGGAGTGCCTGATTGATGTCCGGCAGCGAGAGGGAAAATCCCACGGGCTTTCCGTCTATTTCGGCCATCAGGGCAATTTCCGGGACGATGACCTGTTTTAAGTTCTTGGCCAGATGGGCGAATTCATTCTCCGTCATGGGGACGAAGCCCCAGTTCTTGCTCCAGGCGTTGTTGTAAATATACCAGACTTTCCGGGCTTCCTCGTCGAAGTTTTTCATCTGGATAGGACGGACTGTCAGATTCTCCCGTCTTCGCACGGCTTCGGCCACCCGAACCAGCTTTTCCGGGGGTGGATTCCTATCGTCGATATAATAGGCATACAGATCCATGGCCTTGGTCAATCCGAAACGCTCTAAAAAGTCGGCATAGTAGGGGAGGTTGTACGGCATCATGATCACCGGCGGTGCGTCGAAGGCATCGATGAGAAGGCCGCAATCTTCGTTCTGCGAGGGATTCACCGGCCCCCGAAACCGCTCCATGCCCTGGTTTTTCACCCAGTCGCGCGCAGCGGTCAGGAGTTTTTCTGCAACCTCGTACTCCTCGATGGTTTCAAAAAATCCGAAGAATCCCGTTTTCTCCTCGTGAAATTCGTTGTGCTTATCATCGACAATGGCGGCAATCCGGCCCACGGGCTTGCCTTTTTTCCGGGCCAGGAAGAACTGCGCCTTGGCATGTTCATAAAAGGGATGTTTCTGGGGATCCAACAGGACTTTTTGATCCATCAGAAGCGGGGGCACCCAGCATGGATTGTCTTTGTAATGCCGGTATGGAAATGTCACAAAATCGCGCCACGTTTTTTTCGTCTCAACGGGCCGGACCTCAACGGATTCGCTACTCAAGGAATATTCCTCCCTTAAATAATCCCGAATTGCTTTCCGAGTTTGCCGAAGATATCCAAGACTTTTTCGAGTTCGGCTTTGGTGTGGGTAGCCATGTAACTCGTTCGAATGATAGCCTCGCCGGGGGGAACGGCCGGGCTGATGGCCGGGTTGGCGAAGATGCCGTTGTCGAACATCAGCTTCCAGAAGGCGAAACAATCGTCGTCGGTCCCGATCTTGATGGGGATGATGGGTGATTCGCTCTGGCCCGTGTCGAATCCCAGGCTCTTGTACCCTTCTTGCATCATACGTGTGTTTTCCCACAGTCTTTCCAACCGTTCCGGCTCGGACTCGATGATATCCAGACAAGCCAGGACAGTGGCCACGGATGCCGGGGGCGGGCTGGCCGTGAAGATCAGCGAACGGGCTGTGTGTTTGACAAAATCGACGACGGGTTCGTCAGTGGCGATGAAGCCTCCCAGGGAAGCGAAGGATTTGCTGAATGTGCCCATAGTGATATCGACTTTGTCCTCCAATCCCCAGTGCTCAGCCGTTCCGCGGCCGTGCTTTCCCAGCACACCCACAGAATGGGCGTCATCGACGTACACGCGCGTGTTGTACTTCTCGGCCAGTTCCACGATCCTGGGCAGGTTGGCGATATCTCCCTCCATACTAAACACGCCGTCCGTGACGATCATCTTGCCGGACTCTTTGTCCGCGTTGAGCCGGAGTACCCTCTCCAGGTCCTCCATGTCGTTGTGCTTGTACTTGATCACCTTGCCGAAGGAAAGCCGGCAGGCGTCGACGATAGAGGCATGATCGGCCCGGTCTGTAAAAACGATGTCGTTTTTACCGATGAGGGTTGCCAGGGCGCTGAGATTGGATTGATGCCCTGTTGTAAAGCAGATAACGGCCTCGCGTTTCATGAACTTGGTGAGACGATACTCCAGTTCGGTATGAATATCCAGCGTACCGTTGAGAAACCGCGAACCTGTGCATCCCGTACCGTATTTTTTTACGGCATTGATGGCCGCTTCCACGACTTTGGGGTGACCGGTGAGTCCCAGGTAATTGTTGGAGCCGATCATGATCATCTTCTTACCGTCTACCATCACCTCGGAGCCCGGCCCCGATTGAATCTGCCGAAAGTACGGATAGACACCCATCGCAATGGCTTCTTTTGCACGGGTAAAGCTATAACATTTTTGGAATATGTCCACTCTGATTTCCTTTCATCGTTGGGTTTCCGTGTTTATATGCTCGTCAAATCGATGAAAATCGGAAGTCTTCTAAGTCAAAAGGCATATCGAATCTTCAGAAGGTGTTAGCCTAAAATATTCCAAAAGATAAGCATTGGTACAGATATTGTCAACCAAAAATTGCGCATTAAAGAAAAAAGGGCCGACGACTCCCTGTACCGTCCCGCTGGTGCGGGTGACTGCCGATGACGCTCGCCAGCCGGGAGCGTGACGGGCCGGCTCTATCGGGATGATTGGCTCGCGAATCCATGGTGGTAAGACACATCCGCACCGAAAAAACAGGTTCACTCTGCGAGGCATTCCATACGCGCCCGACAAACCATGGCAAGCGTCCTGCGGTGTCTCTTTCCTGCGTGGCCGACAATTTCGAGACCAATTCATCAATTAACTTGCGATTGTCTGCTATTTTTATTATACTGTACACAAAGTATTATAAGTGCTGAATATTCAGGGACTCTGTATGAATAAAGTTCTGGTCACGGGGGGAACGGGTTTTATCGGAAGCCACCTTGTGGAAGCGTTGGTGGAGAAGGGGGCTTCCGTCCGGTGCCTGGTGAGAACGCCGGATAAACTCCGCTGGCTGGAAAATGTCGATGTTGAGATCGTCCAGGGGGATTTAACCGATTTTGATACTTTGATTCCCGTCGTCTCCGATGTTCAAACCATCTTTCACCTGGCCGGAAAGACCAGTTCTCTCACCGAAGAAGATCTTTATCTGACCAATGCCCAGGGAACGATGAATCTGCTCAAGGCCAATATACAGGGCAACCCGAATCTGAGTCGATTCGTGTACATCTCGTCCCTGGCAGCGGCCGGTCCCAGCCTGAACGGCAGACCCGTGTCCGAATCGGATCATCCCAACCCGTTGAGCCCCTACGGCGCCAGTAAACTGGCCGGTGAGGAAGCGGTCATGGCGTTTCATCCCCAGATGCCCGTGACCATCATTCGGCCGCCCGTGGTGTTCGGTCCCCGGGATATCGCCATCCTGAATTTTTTTAAGACGGTCAAGAAGGGCATCAAACCTGTCCTGGGCTGGCGAACACGTTACGGGAGTTTCATCTACGTCGAAGATTTGGTACGTGGCATTATTCTGGCCGCCGAGAAAAGGAACGCCGAAGGCCAGACGTACTATCTGGTCTCCGACAATCTCATCGCCTATCAGGAACTCAACAATGCCATTGCCCGGGCGTTGAGCAAGAAGGGGCTGACGATCCACGTGCCGGTATCCTGGTTCGCCATAGTCGTCGCGATACGGGAGATGATTTACGGAATCAAGAAAGAAGCGACCCTCATGAACCGGCACAAGGTTCACGAGGTTCGGGAACGGTTCTGGGTGTGCGATGGCTCCAAGGCAAGGAAAGAACTGGGCTTCACGCCGGAATTCTCCCTGGAAGAGGGGCTGGAGAAAACGGCGGATTGGTATTCGGAGATGAACTGGCTGTAAGGATTCTCGGTGGAGGACGATCCGGCTGTTTGCTGAGACCGTATATTTTTCATTCAACCAAGATGTGAATTTTTTGCTGAAGAGCATGGATCCTCGACGTGATGGCCGCGGAATCGGCGGGCTGGGTGCGCAGATTTTCCATATTCAGGTAGAGCTGAGCCTGGAGAAAGTCGAGCAGTTTTTTCTTGTCGACTTTGGATTCATACACATAGAGGACATTTTTCCTGTTCTTTGAACTGATCTCGATGGGCGTACCGAACAGCATAAAATGAAACTCCGGTGATATTTTTTCTCTGGAGATAAAGCCTTTGTCCATCAGAGCCTCGAGCTGCCGGTTCAATGCCTGGGCAGTGATGGGTTCCGACGCGTCCAGCAGCGGATAGATCTCCAGCTGCGTGGCCTTTTTTTTGGTGTAGAGCACGTCCATGGCCCGAATCTGGGTCTCTGTGGGAATGAAGTCGAATTGCGGATCGGGCTCTTTGCCGGCCTGTTTGGGGACGATTTTCGATAGCAAGCCCCACAGAGACGGCAGCGGGGTCACACCCGTGTTCCTCCGGTAAATCTGATCGGCCACATCGTCGCCTTGCACGGGGTGTGTCTCCCAGTCTTCGGGTGCGAATTCTGGAGCCTGGCCCTCTTGGGATGGTGTCACGGGCAGGATGTACGTAAACTGGTGTTCTTTTATTTTTTTAAGGACGAACTGCTTCCACGCCTCCTGACTGTACAGGGAGGAAGAATCCGTGGTCAACCGCGCCCCGTCGTACAGAGAGTCGAACCATGCCGCGTAATTGGGCATTTCGGGCTCGATTATCGGATGTAAATCGGGTGCAAGGGAGACGTCTGATTTTATCTCCGGTTCATCCTGGGTTTCTTCAGGGTGTACTATGTCCTCCTTGGCGGTGGGTTTTTCGGGTGGGGGCACCGTCTCCTGCACCAGATCGATCCGGATGGCGCGCCGGACCGGTGATTCGGCACTCAGGACACGTATAAGGAGTAGGGTCACGAGATGGATGGAAAGAGAAAGGATGAAGGCCACTAGTCGTTTTTGCATTCAGGCTCCAGAAACAGGATGAATCGTACTGTTTTTACGATGGATACGGACAATAGTTCCACGGGTCGTCGAAGCAATGGTCAATCAAATTCAAGGAATGGATACGTGAAGATAGAGATTCCCCTGGAGCGGGCGCATCGTATCGTGAATCACGGGCCCGTGGTCCTTGTCACGTCCCAAGCGGGGGACGATACGCCCAACATCATGACTGTTGCCTGGATCACACCCGTGAGTCAGGCACCCCCGATGGTCGCCGTGAGTATCGGGACCAAGAGCCATTCGCACCGTCTCATCCTGGAGAGCCGCGAATTTGTCGTGAACGTTCCGCCGGCCTCCCTGGTGAAAAAGGTCGTTTTCTGCGGGCGCGTGTCCGGAAGGGATGTGGATAAGTTTCAGGAGTCGGGTCTCACGCCCGTTCCCGGAGCGGTCGTGAAGCCTCCTCTCATCGACGAATGCACGGGCCATCTGGAATGCCGCGTACACCAGACCGTGGAGGCGGGGGATCATACGCTTTTCATCGGCAAGGTCGTCAAGGCATGGGCCGAGGAGAAGCTGTTCCAGGATGTCTGGCAGGTCGATGGCCAGGGCGGCGAGGGATTGCACCATCTGGGCGGACGGTCGTTTGCTGTATCACGTGAAACTCGAATTGTCGAGGCATGACCGATGGCCGATGCGGTGGTCATCCTGGTGACCGCTTCCTCGGAGGAAGAGGCGGAAGCCATAGGGAAAACACTCGTTGAAGAACGGCTCGTGGCCTGTGCCAATTGCCTGCCGGGAGTGCGGTCGATTTTTGTCTGGCAGGGGGAACTTTGTGATGAAAGCGAAGTTCTTTTAATCATGAAGAGTCAACGCTCGTATGTGAGCAGGATCGTCCGACGGGTGAAAGAACTCCACAGTTACGATGTTCCTGAAATTATCGCCCTGCCCATCATCGACGGCTCCGAGGATTACTTGACGTGGATCGAAGAATCGATTTCCTGAGAGAGCACAGGCTGATCTGGGCAGTCAGCGTGTCCACGCTGCTCCATCTCCTGCTGGCTCTTCTGTTCTCACGGCAGGGTCCGTTTTTCATCCTGCGCCTGCCCGAGGGAAGCGAGGATAGCGCGGATAGGCGTATCGCTTTCGAGATTGTGGAAACCCCCGATGACGCCCGAACCGATGTCCCATCGGAGGATGCAAGGCTTCTGTCGGACAAGAATGCCGTGGCCCGTGATCTCGAGACGGACAGAGGGGTGGAAGGCGATATGCCGTATTCCCAGGGGGATGTGGCCGTGAAGAGTATCCCCGGAGCCGGAGGCGGGGGGGCTGAGGCGTCACCGTCTCGTTCGTCATCCGAGCCGTCGAACCCGGCCGATCCTTCCAACGGGGATATCGGATACCGGGTTGAATCGTATCCCGAGGGGTCGCGGTTCAGCAAGGACGCTCTCCTGGGCAAATCGCAGAATACCGGTGCAGGTACAAAACAGCCTGCGTATAACCAGACGGACGTGAGTGCCGAGGATGTGGGCGGTATCAGCTTCAACACCTACGACTGGGAATTTGCCCCGTACCTGTTGGAGTTGAAGCGGAGGATTCAGAGGAATATTTATCCGCCGCCGGCCTTTACCCAGCTGGGCTTCAGCGGCAATAACATACTGCGGTTTCGGATTTATCCCGATGGTCGATTGGAGGCGCTTCAGGTTTTGGGCTATCAGGGCGAGAAGGCGCTGGTGGAGACCAGCAGAAAAGCGGTTGAATTCTCGGCTCCCTTCTGGCCCCTGCCGTCGGACTTTCCCGAAGCGTACCTGCAGGTCACGGCAAAGTTCGATTATTTTATCATACCGAGAAAATAAACGTTGGAGTGGTTATGTCGAATCTCTGGGAGATGATCTTAAAAGGCGGGGTCGTGATGATTCCCCTTTTTTTCACGTCCATATTGGCCCTGGCCGTGGTCATAGAGCGCGGGTTTTTCCTGAGAAGGCGTCGCATCATCAAACCGGAAATCCTGGATTTGATCCAGCGTATCGAGAAGCCCGAGGATGCGGAGAAGGCCACGTTTGGGTTGAGTCAGCAGAAGGGGCCGTTTTCCAATGTCATCCGGGTGGGTTTGCAGAACCATGGGCGCTCCAGGGAGGAAATCAAGGAAGCGGTCGTCGATCAGGGTCGGCAGGAAACCCGGGTACTGGAGAGGGGGCTGGTCGTGCTGGAAACCATAGCCGGCATCGCACCCCTGCTGGGTCTACTGGGAACCGTGTTGGGTATGGTCCGGGTGTTCCGCGTCATCTCCGAACAGGGATTGGGACAGACCCAGTCGCTCTCCGGGGGCATCTCTCAGGCGTTGATCACCACCGTCGTGGGTCTGTCCATTGCCATACCGGCTCTTGTGGCGTATAACTACTTTTCTCATAAAGTGGAAGATTTGGTCCTGGAAATCGAAAAACACTCGGCTGCCTTGCTGGAGAAGCTGAACAGGTTTTAAAGAGAGGGAATTCCCATTCATGGTACAGTTTGATCGAGAGCGCTTATCGGAACTCTTCGCATCGTTTAAGAACCAGACCGTCGCGGTCATCGGCGACCTGATGCTGGACCGGTATGTGTGGGGGAGGGTATCCCGGATATCCCCGGAGGCGCCCGTGCCCGTGGTGGAGATCGAGTCGGAATCGTTCCGATTCGGCGGAGCGGCCAACGTCTCCCACAACGTGATGATGCTGGGCGCCCAGGTTTTACCCGTGGGTGTCATCGGGAGCGATAACTCCGGTAAAAACTTAAAAAATTTGTTCGTGGAAAAAGGGTTTAACGCCGACGGCATTGTCGTGGACAGCGACAGACCCACCACGGTCAAGACCCGCATCATCGCCCACAACCAGCACGTGGTCCGTACGGATCGGGAGGTGACCCGGGGTATCTCCCGGAAAATTCAGAAGGCGATTCTCGATTTTTTGAGCCGTCATGTAAGAACGATTACCGGATTCATCATCGAAGATTACAACAAGGGTCTGCTAACCCCCCGTTTCATCGAGGACGTCATTCATTTGGCTGTTTCCAACGATAAAATGATATTTGTCGATCCCAAGTTCGACCATTTTTTCGACTACCAGGGCGTCACCCTGTTCAAGCCTAACCTGAAGGAGGTAACCGACAAACTGGGATTTCGTCTGGACTCCGACGAGGCCATGGAAAAAGCAGGCCGTAAGCTTTTAGACCGCCTTGAGTGCCGGGCGCTCTTGATTACCCTGGGGGAACGCGGCATGATTCTTTTTGAACCGGACAAACCCGGCGTGCAGATACCCACGCGGGCCGTAAAAGTACACGATGTCTCCGGGGCTGGCGATACGGTCATCGCCTCCATGGCCGTGGCTATGGCGTCGGGATCCAGCGTTCTGGAAGCGGCCACCATCGCCAATCATGCGGCGGGTATCGTGTGCGGTGAGGTGGGTATCGTGCCCATCGATCGCGACCGCCTGTTCCAGGAATTGCTGGATGAGTGACGGGCCCTGTTCCGTCACCAAGGATGTCCGGTATGGCATCATCCCAGAACGAGTGACCCTATACCGAGATAGGCATGCGCAAAGACATATCGAAAAATCAAGGACGATCTGTGCTCGATCCATTCAAGGATGCACCGACGAAAATCGCTGTTTTTGATGTGGACAGAACGCTTATCGTCAGAACTTCGGCCGAGGTGCAGTTGATCCGGTTTCTCCGGCAGAGGAACATGCTGCCCCTGGCGAACCTGGTGGGCAATTTTTTCAGTTTTCTCCGGCAGATGCCCCATGGGTTCGATCAGGTCATTCTCCGAAAATCCGCGTACCTACGCGGGTTGAACGCCGGCGATGTCATGTCGTTTCTGCCCGAATTCTTCGAAGCGCGGCTGCGTCCCCGAATTTCCGAGAAAATCAAGGAATATATGCAAAACCTGCGGGAGAAGGGGTACGAGATAATCTTCATTTCCGGTACCCTGGATTTTATTCTGCAGTTGCTGGTGGAGCGTTTAGATGCCCACGGCGGCATGGGCTCGTATGCGGAAATTCAAAACGGAAAATTCACGGGACGGATCAAGGGTATTCATCCCTACTTTCACGGTAAGGTCAGCGCCCTGGAGAAGTATTTAGACGGCCGCCGCGTGGATTTCGCATGCTCCTACGGATTCGGCGACAGCTGGGCGGACGTGCCCCTGCTTTCGATGTTCGGCAATCCCGTGGCCGTCAATCCCGGCCGATTGCTGAAGTACAGAGCCCGCAAGTACGGGTGGGCCGTGGTCAGCGATTTTTGAATCGTCGGGTGAACCATCCGGCGTTTCCATGTCCTTCGGGATGGGGAGGGAGTAAATCATGATTTCGTATTTGATACTGATTCTGCTGATGGGTTTGGCTCTGGTCGTCTTGATCTTGAAACCCGAGCTGGGCATGCAGGTCAAAGCATTCTCCGAGAAGTTTGCCTTCGACGCAGAATGGACACCTTCCAAGGGAACGAAGTGGAGGTTCATCTGCGTGGGAATATTCGTCGAACTGCTTTTTGTCCTTATCCTCATTCTGTTGCTTGTCTATCGGTAAATCATTTTGTTTTCTGCGAGGCATGCCTAAAAGGAAAGCAGGCCGAACAGAGTTAATATCCATTCGGCCTGTCTTTGGGAGGGAGAGAGAAGTAAAATGACCTATTTTCTCGCTAACATATATATTCCAAATCCGATGAGGAGAAAAGGCAGCAGGGGAACCAGTATACCCAGGGGCACGAGAACGGCTGCGAGCAGACCCGTGATGAGTGTGACCGGAAGCACCGCAAACAGGATGGCGGCTACGACGACGGCTCCTATAATCTGAAAAGGAATGCTGATGAGGGTGATACCGGCTTTTAAGAGCAACCCCAGTACTTTTATGCCTATCAGCACCAGACCCAGAATGATTAAAAACGTAAGGAATTCCATCTTCTCCTCGTCATCGTCTATCTTCACTTGTTTTACGCCTGAAGCAGGATTCGAGTTTCATTTATTTTTATAAATCGTTCACGTGAAAATGCAAAAAATAGTCACACCCGTTCTGGTCATACACGGAGGCGCATGGGACATTCCCGATGGGGAAGTCCAGGCTCATCTGGATGGCCTACGGAAGGCTCTGGATGTGGGCTGGGGGCTCCTCAGCCGGGGAAAAAGTGCCCTGGATGCCATCGAGGAGACCGTGGCTGCCATGGAGGACGATCCTACTTTCGATGCAGGAAGGGGATCTGTCCTGAATACCGACGGGTCCGTGGAAATGGATGCCTCTATCATGGACGGCCGGACGATGGATGCCGGTGCCGTAGCTGCGTTGAGGAATTTCCCCAATCCCGTGCGCATCGCCCGGCGGGTTCTGGAGAACACAGAGCATATCCTCCTGGCCGGGCCGGGATGTGAGGCGTTCGCCCGCCAGCAGGGTTTCCACCAGGTGCCTGTGGAGGAACTTCTGACGCCCCGGGAGTTGAAGCGCCTGGAAAGCCTGATCCGAGACGGGGCATTCAAGACACCCCACGCCTTCGGTCAGAAGCGGGGTACCGTGGGCGCCGTGGCTTTCGATGGCAACGGCCATATCGCGGCTGCTACCTCCACGGGCGGGACGCCCAAGAAAATACCCGGCCGAGTGGGGGACAGCCCCCTCATCGGATGCGGGACGTATGCGGAGAACGGCGTGGGCGGTGTGTCCTGCACGGGCTGGGGGGAATCCATCATCCAGGTGATGCTGGCCCGGGAGGTGGCCGAACAGATGCGGTCGCACACGGATGCACAGCAGGCGGCCGAGAGCGGCATCCGCGTCCTCCACCGGCGCGTAAGAGGATTGGGAGGCGTCATCTGCATCGATGCAATGGGAAAAATCGGAATTTCCTTCAACACGCCCAGAATGGCCCGCGGGTATATACGGGAGGGAATGAAGGAATCGTTCACGGCCATGGATTAAGGCATTCCCGGACACGCCGGATCGGCCACACATGCGATAGAAGGACATCAACGACTGGAGGTATCCGTATGACTTTACAAGAAATTCCTGCCGATAAACTCGATCCGAAACAGTTTATCGACCAGAAGGCCGATGAGATATCCAGAACCGTGGGGGACGGAAGCGCCATCAACGCCCTTTCCGGGGGTGTGGATTCTTCCGCAGTGACGATGCTGGGGCACAAAGCTCTGGGCACTCGGCTGCGGACGGTCTTTGTGGAGAACGGCCTGATGCGGGAGGGAGAGCCCGAACGGGTGGTCCGTCTTTTTGCGGATATGGACATACAGGTGGAGCTCGTGGATGCCAGGGATGCATTCTTTCAAGCTCTGAAAGGCATTACCGATCCCGAAGAGAAACGGGAGGCCATCACGCAGACGTTTTACAAGGACGTGTTCGGCCGGATGGTCCGGGAAAGCGGTGCACGATTCCTCCTGCAGGGCACGATCCTGACGGATGTCGACGAGACCGTGGCAGGGATCAAGCGCCAGCATAATGTGTTTGAGCAGTTGGGCATCAACCCCCAGGAAACCTTCGGGTATCAGATTATCGAACCGTTGATTCAGCTCCGGAAGGATGGGGTTCGCAAGGTCGGCGCGGCACTGGGTCTGCCCGAGGAGTTGTTCAACCGCATTCCTTTCCCGGGTCCCGCTCTGTCGGCCCGGATCATCGGGGAAGTCACGCCCGAGAGAATACAGACCGTCCGCAAAGCCACGGTCATCGTGGAAGAGATGTTACAAACCACGGGTGCTTTCCAGTACATGGCCATTCTGCATGAAGACAGGGTGACGGGCATGCGGGACGGGAAGCGGGATTTCGGCCAGCAGATCGAAATCCGGTGCTGGGACAGTGTGGATGCCAGGACGGCCACACCCACACGCCTGCCCTTCGAGACGCTGGAGACATTGTCCCGGCGGATCGTGAATGACGTGCCCGGCGTGGTCAGCGTGACGTACAACATCACCACCAAGCCGCCGTCCACGATGGAAGCGGTATAACCAATCCATCCACTGACAAGAATCCGGATATCTCGATCCTGGCGAAGGAGTACGAGTACGTCCGGATTTTATTTTTATCTTGATTTATTTGCGAGAATCATTTACATTTCACGTATATCGTTCATAATTGATCGTCTTTAAATCTTATAAATAGTCGGATTATCATGGAGAGGGGCGTACGCCTCTGGGGGTTGCGTCGTGCCGATCCGCTATCCTTATAACCATCCATTCTTCATAAAAAATGATCGGCATGGCCTTGAAACGGGGGTACGCATCCATCAACCCTGTTTGTTTAGGAGGACAGGCTTATGAACACGCTGGAAAAAGTAAAAGCTCTCCTCAAGCCGGGTGACGTCATCAACGACACGGGCGGGGAATGCATCTGGTACAAACCGTGGACGTGTATCGCAAAATGGGGAATCCAGGGTTATCAGAAGCGGCTCTTTGGGAAGGATTCCGATTACCGGCCCACGCACACGGTTCTGTACTTCAGGCCGGATAAGATATTCTCGACCACAACGCCCAAAGTGCGCTGGGAGACGCTGGAAGAGGTCGTAGCAAAGGGGTTCACCGTATACCGATATAACCGGTCCGAATACGCAGACAGCCATGTGGAGATCATGTTCAACGCGGCATCGCAGTTTATCGGCCGGCCGTACGATTATGGCGATCTACTGGATTTTATCGTTTGTGAGCTATTGGGTTATACGCATGTCCGGAAAGTGCGGCTGTTCGAGTTTTCCAGAAAATACATGGTCTGCTCGACGGCGGTAAGGGCCGTGCAGGAGAAGCTGCGAAAGACACTGGAAGAGAACGACGACTTCACTTTCCCGCGACTGTTCAACAAACTGAATCCTGAAAAATGGTCGGAAAAAGAGGTGCAGGCATTCGAGAGGACGGATGTGGAGATGACAACCCCTGCCCATTATTCCAACAGCGCATGGTTTGAGGGTGAGTTTACCCGCATCTGCGGCTCTGATGATTTTGAATGATATGATGTGTGACGGATAGGTTGCATCCATCCGTCGTTCGATTGCTATCCAGAACCTTCCAGGAAAATCCATCCCATACGATAAAAAAACGGCAAGATCGTACATGACCTTGCCGTTTCAGACGACTTCCTTCTGAGCTGCCGGCCGGCATCCTTACAACGAGAACCAGTGGTTGAATTTCAGCAGGACGACGTTGTGGGGGTGAACACGGAACAGGTCCCTCATGTCGTGTCCGTAAGCAAAGCGGCCGTCGGCCACATCGCTGGTTCGACTCTGCGACCAGACAAAGTACAATGTCGAGCCCGGAGAATACTCCCACCGGACGACCAGGTTGGACCGGAACTGGCGAAAATTAAAGTCAGGATTGTCGATGGAATAATCGACGGCGCGGTCATTATTCTCATCCAGGTTATACGCGTTCTCATCGGCATCGAAGGCAATCTCCTGGCCCGTGAACGTGTGGTACCTATCCTGATAGGCCGCGGCTTGGGGGTCGGTGATGCGCTTCATATTCGCGTACTTGCCGGCGGAAACAAAGGGTTGACCGTAATACTGTATGGATAGATCGGGCGTGATGCTGTAGTTCAGCCTCAGGGTCACGCTGACAGTTTTCTGGTCGATCCGGGAGAAGATATACCGTGCGTCCTCGTCCAGCTCTTCAGTCGTGATATATTGAAGTACGTTCTTTTCGATGTCGTACGAAGGATACATGGAAAACGTCAGCGCGTCGGTCGGCCGGATAGTAGCGCCGCACCAATAACTCTGATATGTACTGCTGGCGTCTTCGCCCTTCCGGTAGTAGCCTCCAAAATTAAAATAAAATCTTTTCCGGCGGTCGGAATCGATGTTCAACGACCCGCTCCAGTTACCGGGCAGGATGAAGGAGGGCCCGCCCCGGAGCATGTCGGGTGAGAGGGTCTGGCCGTTGTGAGTGAAGGATCCGTTCAGCCACCAATAATTCTTGAATTGCATGGCAAAATTGATGTTCTGATGCTGCGACAGACGCTCCCCGGCGAAGTTCCAATGCACCCAATAATTGACGTTGGTGTATACACAACGGAAGATGCTGAAGGGATCGCGGATATAGTATCCCATCCATGTGCCGTGGTTGATGATGTCTGCATACCGCATGTAACCGGCATCGTTGATCTCGAACCCCGGGGATCGCAGGGTGAAGCTGCTCTCGAACACGATGCGTCCGTTTCCGCGCCTGCCGAATTTAACCGTCCCGCCGTACCCGGACAGGGACGTCCGGTTCGAATCCACGGAGACATGGTCGGCATCGGGTCTCTGGAAATAACGTGCCGAGGAGGTTTGCGTCTCCAGGATGGCTTCCTTGTCGCCTCGCACATGGCTGAACATTCCCTTCACGCCGATGTAATACGTCCTGTCCTTCCACTTATGCGAAAAATCGAATCCGCCCGTGTAAGCGGCGCGATGCAGAACATTCATGTTCGGGTTGGTGATATTCCGGTTCACGGCCGTGACCATACCGCCTAGGATGGTGCTTCCCTTGTCGAAATCCTTCTGCAGCCGTCCCACAATGTAATTGGTCAGGGGCTCCACGGATTCCTGACGTCTCTGTCCGAGATAATCGATCTCCGCGTTTTCTTTGGCAGTCACGCTCTCCAGGATGCCGATGGACAGCCCGTCTTTGGTCTTTCCCGACAGTTTGAACGCACCCAGGATGGTGGTGGCCTCGGGCATGTCCATGTAGGCGTCGTCCTCTATATCCGGTTCGTGCTGGGGAGACCGGCCGATTCGACGGGAGTAAAAAAGGTTGTCGCTGTTGAACCGGTTGATGACGATGACATCCGTGGCGCGGAAATCGAATATATTTTTCCCTTCCACGAAGAACGGCCGCTGTTCGGTAAAGTATGTCTCAAAGGCCGTCAGGTTGACGACCGAGGGGTCGGCCTCCACCTGTCCGAAATCGGGATTTACGGTTAGGTCCAGCGTCAGGTCGTTGGTGATGCCGATCTTGCCGTCGAGTCCGCCGGAGAAGCTGCTCAGGCTGCCGTCGGCAAAGGGATTGCCCACCTCCTTCTGGAAGCGCTGGGTCTTGGCGACCGTATACGGGACGAGTTCCACCTGATGCCGGGGTTTGATATCCCGGATGCCGTGCAGTTCACCAAACAAATGGACGAATCCGGGTGCGTCCTGGGGGATATACTGCCAGTGGGAACGCTCCTCTTTCCGGAAGAGATGGCGCATGACCTGGAGCCCCCAGACGTGTTCCTCTTTGTTTCCGAAGCGAAGCTGACTGAAGGGAATCTTCATCTCAGCGTTCCATCCCTCGTCGTCCTTCGACGTGGCTAAATACCATACCGGATTCCAGCTGCTGTCCCATTTTTGGCCGTCCTCGCTCACGGCTTCCTCGCCCTTCACACCGGAGGCCATGGCCGTGAAGGAAAAGGCCGTCTGCTGGTCGAAATCGCTGTCGATGTTGATCTCCACCATGTCGCCCGAGAAATAATCTCTCCGCGACATGATGCGGGCGATCTTATCGGGTTCCGTGTCATACGCGCGAATGAACACGTAGAGGTTGGCGTCGTCGTACAGTATTTTGAAGGCTGTCTGCTGGGAGGGTGCATCTCCGTCGTAGGGACGTTGTTGGGTAAAATCGCCCTGCCATTCCACTCGTTCCCAGACGTCGTCGTTCAAGAATCCGTCGATCACGGGCGGATGGGGATTCACTTTGCGCGTTGTGTACACCTTTTTTTCGTTCTGTGCGAACAATCCATGCAAACAAAATAAAAGACACAGTCCGAAAAAGCCGATGGTCCTTTTTTTCATGGTTCCAATCTCCCTGCGAATCATGTGTGTATGTTGATTATCTGAAATAACATCGAGGTCACACAGGCGTTTATGGTATTCATTTTTTCGTTTCTTTGGAGTCGCTGATTTTTTGCGCTGTCATCATTAAGACACACCGATGTCCAAAAAGGTTGCAAAGTTACAAGAATTCCCATCATCCGAGGCCGGTGTCGGTGGGAATGACTCGGCCCGACGGTTCAGCAAACGTCCCGCTCGATGGGACTGATAGACGTCCCGTGAACCGTCCCGACCGATTGTGAGATACCCGTCGATCCGTCCACCGATCCGTTTTTTCCCTTGATTTCATGGCAAAAATGTCGTACCATGCTCATGTACCATCTATGAGAAACGTCCCGTTCATCCAGAATATCAATAGACAGATATGAACAAATTCATTCATCTCTGGGGAGAGGTGAGTTTGTAAGGTTGTGTCCGTCCTCCATCGTGTACAATCGTAGGATTGAGCAGTCAATAAATACATCGATGGGGGAAAGGCGCACGAGGCATCCGTGCATGGATGCAGGGGAATCGGAGCATAGAAAGTCGAGGTGTGATGATGTCATTCAGACGATTTTTTAACCGTTTCCGCGTGCTTCTGGGTCTATTGATTCTTTTTCTCGTCTCCGAATCGGCCGCCCAGAAGCGAATACTCATCCTGTCGTGGAATGTGGAGAGCGGCGGCAACGACGTGGCGACCATCGAGGAGCAATTAAAAGCATTTGAAGGCTACGACATCGTCGGTCTGTGTGAGGTAAGAGCCGATAACGCCGCACGCTACGCCGACGCTGTGGAAGACGGCGAGGGCGCCTACAATCGCGTCGGGAAATTCGATTACCGATTGAGTCAGTCTGGTCGCGCCGATCGCATGATGATCGTATGGGATGTGCGCCGGTTTGAACTGGTGGGGGAGCCCGTGGAACTGGACAGCATCAACGACGGGAATCATCGTTCGCCTTTCGTCGTCAAACTGCGGCTGACCGGCCACGACGAGACGTTCTTGTTCATGGTGAACCATCTGGCCCGCATTAATGCGTCCCTCCGGCAGCAGCAGGCGACCCAACTGAACAATTGGGCGCGGACGCAGTCCATGCCCGTCATCGCCGTGGGGGATTATAATTTCGACTACAACATCGATGACGGCGAGGGAAATCAGGCCATGGAGAACATGCTCTCGCCGGGATTGTTCGCATGGGTGAAACCGTCGGAACTGTACAAGACAAACGCAAATCCCAAGTACAACGGCATCCTGGATTTCGTTTTTCTGGCGAATAAACCGGATCACTGGGAGATAAACTCTAAGATTCTGGTGGATGGGGAGGGATTCTCGTTCCCGGACGATGACAAGAAAAGCGATCACCGGCCTGTTCAGGCCAGGATTTTTATCCACGATCCGTGATCGGTTCCGAGAAAAATTTCTTCATCTCTCCATCCAGCGGGGGAGAGGAGGACGTGCCGTCGGCATGGGCGCGAATCAATCCTAAACATACATGTTGTCGTTTGTATGTATCAGGTGGGCTTTAAAAGAGGTGTTGATCGATGGCTCCGGCGGTTCAGATCCCCGTGGACCCGAACCCTCCTGCATCTCTCTGGCTGGGGTCCAGGCCATGGGCCGTGCGGAGCTGCACTCTTTCGACCTTGGCGATGACCAACTGGGCGATGCGGTCGCCCCGTTGGATGGAGAATGGATTTTTCCCGAAATTGAAGAGGATGACACCCACCACGCCCCTGTAGTCGGCGTCGATGGTTCCCGGTGCATTCAACAGGCCGATGCCGTGTTTTAAAGCCAGGCCGCTTCGGGGCCGCACTTGGCCCTCGTATCCGGGGGGAATGGATACGCGAATGCCCGTGGGAATCAGTTGGATGTCTCCCGGCTCTATCGTCACGGTCTCAGCCACGGCGGCATAAAGGTCCAGTCCCGATGCGTCCGGTGTCTGGTACTGGGGAAGGGGTAAATCCTCTGCATCGGGTTCTTTCTGTATATCCACGATGATTTGTGTCAAAGATGTATCCTTTTCAATCGTTCTATAAAAGATGCATCAAACTCGCACGTCAGCAACACGGCAGACGTCGTCAAATGGTGCATCCATCTCTATGGGGACGGCATGACGATCCTGACCACGTTGTCTGCTATTCGATGATGTTCGTTTCGCCCATGGCCACGAGTTCCTGGATGAAGCGTTTCTGTTCGTCCGTCAATGATTTGGCCTGCTCGTAGTCGTTCCGCTTCATCGCCTTGGCGATCAATCCGTCCAGTTCTCGGATGCGCCTTCGCAGTGTCTGGGGCTTGGAGACGTCGAATAAGTCTTCCTGCACGGCAATCCGGTGATCCATCATTCTTTTTGTTTTCCTTCCGGCTGGGATGCTTTGGCTTTCTTCTCTTTTTTATCCTTCATGTCTTTTACTTTTTCCACGATCTGGGGAACCAGGTCGATGACCCTGGCCAGTCCCACGTCTTCCTTTTTAATCGTCACCAGGTCGACCTTGTCTCCCCGAACCACAAAAAAGGCCACTGGCTCGATGGTCGCGCCTCCTCCCGTGCCTTCGCCTCTCCCGTTTTTGGAGTCTTTCGTACCGCCACCCGCGGCAAATCCCACCGTCAGCTTGGACACGGGGACGATGGTGGCTTCTCCCACGATCAGGGGCTCACCCACAACGGTCTTGGTCTTCGTGATTTCCCTGAGTTCGGAAAGAACCGTTTTTACCAAGTCTTCGATGACCATCGGCTTATCCCTTTCGTTTATGTGCATGCCTCAGGTATTGAATGCCCACCTCCACAGTCGACCGGATGACGAACAACAAAACCTGTACCATGAAAAAATGCACGATCAGCAGTGCCTGGCCTTGGAACGTTTGTGTACAGAAACACGGCGTCATGGAGAGTTCTATTTTTTCATTCTGAAAGGGTCGAAGGCTCTGGACGAGGCCGTACGTCATTCCCAGGGCAGCCGGATTCATAATCCCGACACAGCCGGATAGACGGATGTGCCTGAGTTCGATGCACCGCATCAACCGGCGTCCTATTCCGGGAATGCGTCCCAGCAGTCGGATCATAAATTGGAGCCGATCGTGGACTTTCTTTTTCTTCTCCGTTTTTTTCGGTTCTGTTGAAGGGGGTTTTTTCTTCGTCGATTTTTGTATCCTTACCAACAGTCTGTTCATGAGCAGTCCATTGTATTGAACCGTTGTTTTTTCCTTCTGCCATAAGAAGCCGACAATGCTGAGCCGGTGATGGATACCGACGGAGACGATGGAGGATTCTGCGGATTTATTCAGACATACCCGAAGGCTGTACGGCCCAAGCAGAAGAATCAGAACAGCAGACAATGTGATCAAAATCCAGATCATATTCTTATTTCAGGCGTTTAACCTCTTGACAATCAAATCTTCTTTTTGTATATTTTACCACCTTTTATTTGGACAAGAAGAGGAGTCGATGCCTCAACATAAATCAGCGGAAAAACGTGTCCGCCAGAACGAAAAAAGACGGGTTATCAACCAGGCGAACCGGACGAGGATGAAGAAGGCCATCAAGAAAGTCAATGCGGCGCCCGATAAAGAGACGGCCATGGCCGAACTGAAAAAAACCGTTTCCGTTCTGGATCGTATGGCGCTTAAGGGGATTATTCATAAGAACAAAGCAGCGAACTTGAAATCCCAGCTGACGAAACGTGTAAACGCCATGTCGTAGAAGCGTGTTTTTGATCGAATTCTTGAAACCGAGATACTTCACTTGAGCCGGTAATTCCCCCTAATTCCGGTGAAGATGAAAAGTCTCGGTTTCTTTATTTTTATCTCCTCTGATAATTAGGTGCTTCCTTTGTGATGGTCACATCGTGGGGGTGGCTCTCGATCACACCCGACTCGGTGATGCGAACGAATCGTGCCTTTTCCTGGAACTCTCCCACCGTCCTCACACCGCAGTAGCCCATGGCGGAGCGAATGCCTCCCACGAGTTGAAAGATCACGTCTGACAGCCGTCCCTTGTATGGCACCCTCCCTTCGATGCCTTCGGGCACCAGCTTGCTGGCTTCGCTGATGTCCTGAAAATAACGGTCGGCACTGCCTTCGGCCATGGCACCTATGGATCCCATACCCCGGTACACTTTATAGCTCCTGCCCTCCAGCAGGACCATCTCGCCGGGGCTTTCCTCCACACCGGCCAAAATACTGCCCAGCATGATGGAATCCGCTCCGGCGGCTAGTGCCTTGGCGATGTCCCCTGAATACCGGGCCCCGCCGTCGGAAATCAGGGGAATGTTGGCCTTCTTACAAACGCTAGAACACTCCATGACGGCCGTGATCTGGGGAACGCCCACACCGGCCACCACACGCGTGGTGCAGATGGAACCGGGACCAATACCCACCTTCACGCCGTGGACACCCGCATCGATGAGAGCCTTGGCTCCTTCGGCCGTGGCCACGTTTCCACCGATCAACTCCAGATCGGGATATGCCTGGCGTATGGTTTGCACCATCTGAAGGACGCTTTCGGAATGGCCGTGGGCCGTGTCCACACAGACAAGATCCACACCGGCCTCGCAGAGAATCTCGACCCGCTTCATCGTCTCTTTAGTCGTACCCACGGCAGCGCCCACAATCAACCGTCCCCGGTCGTCCTTGGCTGCGTTGGGGAAGGCTTTACGTTTTTGAATGTCCTTCACCGTGATGAGTCCCTTTAAACGTCCCTTTTTATCCACGATGGGCAGTTTTTCAATACGGTGTTTCTGGAGTATTTTCTCGGCCTCATCCTGTTTCGTGCCTTCCGGGGCCGTGATCAGGTTGTCTTTGGTCATCACTTTATGGATGGGCTGATCCAGGTTGGTCTCGAAACGAAGGTCCCTGTTGGTCAGAATGCCCACCAGCTTGTCGCCCTCCACGATGGGTATTCCAGAGATATGATACTGACTCATCATCTGGAGCGCATCGCCCAGCTTTTTATTCGGAGGCAGCGAGACCGGGTTGGAAATCATGCCGCTCTCGGAACGCTTGACCTTATCGACTTCGGCCGCCTGTTGTTCGGCAGACATATTCTTGTGAATGATGCCGATCCCCCCTTCTCGCGCGATGGCGATGGCCAGCCGGGACTCTGTCACGGTATCCATGGCCGCCGATACGATGGGGATGTTGATGGATATGTGCCGGGTGAGATGCGTCTGAACGTTGGTATCACGGGGGAGTACGTTGGATCGAGCCGGAATCAGGAGGACATCGTCGAAAGTAAGACCCTCCATCTTGATTTTTTCATCCATGATCTACACCTTACGTTTATTCACTTTTATGCCTCAACGGGCTGCTTTTGGGCGCCAAACCATTGGTTCAACGATGTCAGCAGTGCCTCGTGGTTCGCACAGATACTGGGTCGAACGGGCAGCGATTCCAGGAAGATGCGTCCGTACTGGGTTTCCACGAGCCGATGATCCAGGATGAGCACGGCGCCGCGATCCTCTCCGGAACGGATGAGCCTGCCGAAACCCTGACGAAACCGGACGACGGCTTCGGGTACAGTATAGTTCATAAAACCATTGCCCGTCCGAGCCTGTGCCTGCTCCATCCTTGCCTGGACCAGGGGCTCGGTGGGCACGTCGAAGGGGATTTTGGTGATGATGAGGAGTTCCAGCGCCGCTCCGGGAACATCGACGCCCTCCCAGAAGCTGTTGGTTCCCAGGAGCACGGATTTCTTGTCCTCGCGAAAGATGTTCAAGAGTGTCGTACGTGAGCCGTCGATTCCCTGGGCCAGCAGACGGATGCCTCGTTCATCGCAGACGGGTTGAATCGTCCGGTAGACGTCCTGGAGCAGTTTGTGGGACGTAAACAGCACCATGGTTCCCGGCGCGTCGGCGGAGAGAATCACGTTCAAGAGAGCGGATACATCCCCGGAAAAGGCGCTCTCTTTGGGGTTGGAAAGGAATGTCGGGACGAGGAGGAGCGCCTGTTCCGCAAAGTCGAAGGGGGATCCGAATAGGCGGGTCATGACGCGGTCGTCGTCGATGTCATCGAGTCCCAGACGGCCGCGGATGTAGTCGAAATTCTCGGCGATGGACAACGTCGCAGACGTCAGCACGCATCGCGCCAGCCGGGGATACAGGACGGTGGCCAACAGTTTCCCGATATCCAGGGGAACCGAATACAGAATAACCTCGGTTTGGTGCTTGACCTCCCGGGTCTCGTACCAGACCACATCGTCTTCGTATTCCTCCCGGATGAAATGGGCCAGGAGTTCCTCCAGCCGGGCCGATTGATCGGCAATGGCTTCCAACTCTCGTCCGACTTCCTCCGTGTGGCCATCGATCCCGGATTCATAGAACCGGGAGTTGACTTGCGATAGTTCGGACGAGAACGATTGCAGACAGTTGATCAGGGCATCGGTCTCTTCGGACACGGGACCGAAGAAATCGCTGGCACCCCGGAGGCGTTGTTTCCGAAAGGGTGCATCGGTTGAAGGCTGGTGGGAAATCTCCGTATCGATGGCCTGAAAAAGCTGGAACGCGGCCTGACTCAACTCCTGCGTGCAGGCAGCCAGCGACTCTAGCAACCGGAGGAGTTCGGCGGTACCGGACGTATCTCCCCTGGAATGCTGAAGGGCGTTCTGCAGGGTGATGAGAATACCCTTGTTCTGGGCGTCTGGTTGTATCATGCGCTGGCACAGGTCCCAGAACAGCCAGCGATGGAGTGTTCTGGCCAGACAATCGGAGGCGACTTTTTCGATTTGATGAGCCTCGTCCACGACCAGCGAGTCGTAATTCCCCAGAACCGTGAATCCGGCCGCCGCATCGGAGAACAGGAGGGAATGATTCACCAGGACGATATGGGATGCCCGGGATGCCTTGCGGGTTCGCTGGTAAAAACAGTCGGCTTCGAACTCGCATTCATAGCCCCGGCAGGCGCGTCCTTCGCTGCATAGTTCCGACCAGATTTGTTTGTTGTGCATCTGCCGGAATCCCGCGTTCTCTTCGATATCGCCCGTGCGTGTCTCGGACATCCAGACCGTCAAGGGCAAAAGCTTTCTCCGTTGGGTCAGGGTCATCCGTTCTTCCAGGTGTTCCAGGAGATGGTGCCACCGGCGAAGGCAGATGTAATTGGCGCGTCCCTTCAACAGAGTGGCCAGGAACGGTTCGTCCAGCGTGTCGAAAAGCAGGGGCAGTTCCTTGGAAAAGAGCTGATCCTGGAGTGTCTTGGTCTGGGTGGATACGATGACCCGTCCGTTGTTCTTGATGGCCCATAGCACAGACGGAACGAGGTACGCCAGGGATTTGCCCACGCCCGTTCCGGCTTCGCCCACCAGGAATGCCTCCTGGTTGAACGCTCGGGCCACGACCTGGGCCATGTCCATCTGGGGTGTCCGCATCTCGTAGCCGGGCAGCATCGCAGCCAGTGTGCCACGACGGCCGAAGAATCCTTCGATTTCCCCGGGTTCGATCTTTTCCACGGATTCCGACGGTTCCCGCGGGTTCGGACTGCCCAGGATGTTGGCCGGGCCCCTGGGCTTGGGTTTCTTGCCGGCCGTCTTGTGTTTTTCCATGAAACGGTAGAGGCGTTCAAAAAACAAACGGAGCCCGTCGGAAGCTCCGTCACAGATGCGGTGAATCATCGATACCACACGACTATCCAACCCCAATGCCAGGTGCAGCAGCTCTTCGAAAATCTGCGCCGTCGTCTCGGCATCGGCCAAAGCCCGGTGCTGGGATTCCTGGGGGACACTCAAATGTTTGACCACGGTGTTCAGGCGATGGTTAGGAAGCCAGGGGAGAAGGATGCGCGACAATTCCAGGGTGTCGAGAATCCGCTCCCAGGATATGTCGAGGGAACCGGACTGGGCCCGTTCCCAGGCTTTGCGGATGAAGGCCACGTCGAAAGCGGCGTTGTGGGCAACGATCCAATCCGTTCCGAGAAAATCCGCGATCTCTTCCAGTTTGTCCTCCAGCGCAGGCTGGTTCTCGCAATCCTCCTGGCGGATCCCCGTGATCTGGGTGATGAACCGGGGTATGGGAACGGATGGATGAAAAAGCTGATGGTAGCGCTGGCCGGGTTCTCCTTGGTTCACCCTGACCATGCCGATTTCGATAATTTCGTCCCGCTCGGGCTCCAATCCCGTTGTCTCGATATCGAGAGCGACGAACGATTCGACAGAGAGTTCTTGACGTGTCGGGTGCTGCATTTTCATGGTGAAGTGAAGTATAAAGAATTTTAAGAAAATAGTCAACTTTTTTCATTTTATACAAATAAAAAAGCTTCTTCATTCGGTTCCATCACCCGTCCAATAGGCAGATGAATGCTTGACGAAGAGCGTCTTGGCGTCTTCGATCATCCAAAAACCGTCGGTTTACCCTGTTGTGTGGACATGGCCGAAGGGCGTCATCCAAAAAATCCGTAGAAAAATATCACAAACGAAAAGAATTCAGCAAACCTTTATCAAAATAGCCGAGTCTAATCTTCAGAGAAAAAAATGCGTTGGATGAAAACTTATCGTCCAGAATTTCGTAATGTAAGAGGAAAAACAACACGGACAGAAAGGGGTTCGAGATGAAGTTGCAGAGCAGAAGCTATCGATGGATAACGGGCGGTGTGTTCGTCCTTTTATTCGCTGGGTTGTCGTACGCCGGGTCTATCCTGGACGGCGATATCGAGCGATCGTTTAACGTGGGGCCGGGAGGACGGCTCATCCTGGAGTCGGACATCGGTTCCATCGAGGTACGATCTCATAACCGGAACACGGTGGATGTGGATGTCCTCATCGAATCCAGAAGGGGAGGACGACGGGTCGATGAGTTCCTGGAAGATTTTGAAGTCGATTTCCGGCATCAGGGCAACGATGTGACCATCATTGCCGAGTACCCCCGCGACCGATGGAATTTTTGGGACTCCATCGGTAAGTACATCCGCGTCCATTTTCGAATCAATGTACCCAGTAAATACAACGTGGACTTGAAAACCTCGGGGGGCAGCATTTCCGTGGACGACCTGGAGGGTGAGGTGGTGTCCAGGACATCGGGCGGCGGGCTGGAGTTCGGCCGGATCAAGGGTCCTGTGAAGGGGAAAACGTCGGGTGGAAGCATCCGTCTGTCGAGCTGTGAAGGAACCGCCGATGTGAGAACCTCGGGTGGTAGCATTACGGTCGGACAGGTGAGCGGGGATGTCTATGCCCACACATCGGGGGGCAGTATCCATGTGGATGAGGTCATGGGCATGATCGATGCCACGACCTCCGGCGGATCGGTCACGGCCAGCATTACCCAACAGCCCGAGCATGACTGCCGGTTGACGACGTCGGGCGGAGGGATTACGGTGCATCTGGCCGAGGACATCAAAGTGGATTTGAACGCCAGTACCAGTGGCGGACGCGTGAGAACAGATTTTCCCGTCACGATTCGCGGGGAGATCAGCAAACGGTCACTCAAGGCCAAGATCAACGGCGGAGGGCCGGAGTTGTACCTGCGTACATCGGGCGGGAGTATTTCCATCAACGAATTGTAGAGAGACAACGGTACCCGGCCGCCGCATGGGAAGACAACCATCCATCAACGGGCCGAATGATATCGAGATGTATCGAATGTGCCTGTCGGCTATATAGCCGGCAGGCTTTTTTATAAGATGTCTGGACTGTGAATTCCATCGGCCTGCCCAAGAGCCAATAGATGATCCGTTATCCCTCAGGCACCCCAGTCAAGCGCGCTAAATAACCAGATAGCACATAGCAAGATAAACGTTGTTCTCTGTTTTTTCTTGATTTTTTAGCCAATCTTTCTTATTATACATTGTTATAGTTCATCTTTTTTAAAAATTTCCGAGTGGCGAGATTCCTTTGAGCGGGGGAAGAAAAAAAGCTCAAAATGGTGGGGGCGATTCCTTATTTAAGGCATTTACATATTCCCTATATAAGGTATCCACCTTGAAAATACCCAATATAAGGTATTTATGCCTTATATAAGGCATTAGGATATTCTATGTATTTGGTATATTATGTTAACCTTAAATTAAAAAATATAAACAATTATCAATCATAAGCGGAGGTTGTGTAATGTTAATTAAAACCAAACCATTCATGTTCAGTCTTTTAATTCTGACTTGCTTTCATATGAGTTTAAAAGGCCAAGACACTGATTCGAACCAAAAAGTACGCGATGAAGTTATAGAATTCCTAAATAAATTCCAAGAGGGGTATAATAAAAAGGATGTATCAAAGGTAAAAGAATGGACCCATGAATTGATGACCAGGGATGTCTATATCATGGGTACCAATGGAGTATTCCCAAATACCGGTGAATGGCAGGTAGGAATCGACAAAGCGGAAGAGTTGTTTGCCAATGACTGGAAACGATGGGGTGTTTTAGAGACGGATATAAATAATTCTGATATTAAAGTTTTGACGCCGGATGTAGCAATGGTGGCAATGAAGGCCACAGTAACTAAGAGTCCAGAAAATGGATTTGGCAGAAGTAATGAAGATAATATTAAACGCTGCTTGAGACGATTGGCTGAATTAGAGGAAGATACAACTAAGTCAACCCAGCTTAAGCTTTTTACTGCCATCTGGGATGCTGGTATGGTACTCAAACATACTGAATTAGGAGATACTTTTGTCTGGCCGATCCGGATTTCAATGGTGCTCATCAAAAAAGAAGGAAATTGGAAGATGGCTCAAACTCATTATTCCTATCCCATGTTTGGCTACCCGCCGATCAGACTTATTGATGGTAAAGTAGTTACCTATTGATTAAGATTCCAGGGGAAATTTTAATACTCTGTAAGTTATATACTATTCATACTTTCGTTATTATTCTACACAAAATAAGGCTAACCAACGTTTCCAGGCGACTCAAACAGCTGCTGGTTTTTTGAGTTTCAGAGCAAATTGGTTGAAATTTTGTGCTCTCAAAAAGGGAATCACCTGCTGTTTGTGCGCGTGAAACGAAAGTCGTTATACACGTAAATAAAGACCGCTTTTCATCAATCCTTTTTATCAGTTGATAATCCAGGGATTTTTTATTGCATTTTTAATGGGTATTTGGTAAATTAAATCATGAAAAACCTGTCTTTTTTCCTGTCCTTAATTTTTTAATAATTCAATTAAATCAATAGCTTAGATAGTAAAAATACCGGCCTTTAAAGCCGGCAGGCTTTTTTTATATTCCGTCTGGACTGGGGATTTCATCTGCCTGTCCGAGATCCGACAGACGAACCGTCATTCCTCAGGCACCCAAGGAACCGGATCACGCCAGGGCATCCTACATCCGATAAATGTTGAAAGCTCCCTGTCCCATACCATTTTGTAACATCTGCTTTTTTTACTTGCACGGGTGAAGATAAATTCGTATGTTCCTGTCATTATTACTCTTGTGTCTTCACTGTCCTCAAAAGGATGGACGCGTCGATGAAAAAGCCGATGCTGCTATTTCTCCTGAAGATGGCCATCGCACTGGCCACCATGCTCCTCCTGTTTACCCAGCTGGACTTTCAGGAAATACGCTCGGCGCTGCAGAATCCCGAATATCCCGTGTTCATTCTTTTTGCCCTGCTTCTTCTGATACCCAACCTGTTTCTCCAGTGGTACCGATGGCACTTTCTCCTGAGGACGATACAGCCCGATCTTCGCGTGTCCGAATCACTGGGCTCTCTGTTTGGCGGTGTCCTCGTGGGATTCATCACACCGGGGCGCATCGGGGAGATGGGTCGCTCTCTGTTTCTGAAGGAGACGGATCGATGGCAGGCGTTCGGTCTGGCCTTCCTGGACAAGCTGTACTCCCTGCTGGTGATACTCGTCGGCGGTATATGGGGCGTCTTCTTTCTCGTATGCCACCTGTTCCATTACGCGGCATTCATCTTCTGGCCGTTCTGTGCCGTGGCCCTTATCATCACCCTGATGGCTGTCGGCATCGCGCTCCATCCCCAGTGGGTGCGCAGTTTCTTGTACAACCTGTCGCTGATATTGCCGCGACGGGACAAAATGAAGCGCCTGATGGGCTGTATGGACCGGTTCCGGAAAGAGCAAGCCACGATGCTCCTGGTCCTCTCCTTCATGCTCTACGGCATCTACATCCTCCAGTTTTGCCTACTGGCCCGGGCGTTCCAGAGCCTGCCCTGGCTGGCGGCCGTGACGGCCACCACCTCGACGTTCTTCACCAAGACACTCCTTCCCGTCTCGCTGGCTGATCTGGGAATCCGGGAGGGAGCGGCCGTGTTTTTCTTCCAGAAATTTCAGGTACAAAAAGTGACGGCCTTTAACAGTTCCATCCTTCTCTTTTCCATCAACGTACTCATCCCCACCGTGCTGGGACTGCTGTTTCTCCTCATCAATTGGAAAGACTCCCGTCCGTCTTAATCCGCTATTTTTTTCCCTAAATCGTTAATTCTTGGTATGATAATTGCAAAATACCATCCCAAGATCGACTCCTTATCTATGGTCATCGGAAGACGGGGAGTATCCACAGGATGTGAACGATAAAACAGGAGTTTGAATGAAGCAAGAAAGTCCCGGCACCAGAACGAGGGTGAGGAAAAAAAGGCGTAATAACAATATTTTAAAATACATAGGTATTGCTGGCAGTAGCATGGCGGCTCTGGTGTTGCTGAGCATCATTGCCAGCCAGGTGTATCTGTCGTACAGGGCGCATGTTTTCAAGATGGAAAGACTCAGCCAGGAGCTGGTCGATCTCCGTTCGGCCATGAACATAGACAGCGTACGGCAGTTCAAGATTCAGAAGATACTGAACATTATTCGTTCCCACAATCCCGGTATATCCCAGGCGGAGATGTACGATATTGCCAGCGAAGTGTACGAGATGTGCATGAAATACACCAACCTGGATATCGATCTGTTGTGCGCCGTCATCACGCATGAGAGCGGTCTGTCGTGGGATCCCTGTGTGGTGTCCAAGGCGGGCGCCATGGGGTTGATGCAGATCATGCCCGTGACAGGATTTTTCCTGTCCGAAAGCGAACGCATCCCCTGGACAAGTCCCGAGGAGATCATCTTCGATCCCATCTACAACATCCGTCTGGGATCTCGGTATCTATCGATGCTTATCGACCGGTACGGCCTGGAAGGCGGTCTGGCCGCATACAACGGCGGTGAGAAGCAGGCGGTGCTCTGGCTGGAGAACGGAAAAGACAATCAGTATCTCTGGAGCGAGACCCGGGATTATATTCCGGCCGTGCAACGGCTGTATGACGAGTACCAGGCTCAGGGCATGTAGCATATTATCGGCATTTCTGCGACGGGATGAATCTTCACATCATCCCGTTTTTTATTTGCCATTTGATGAATTATTTTATATTATTCGTGTAACGCGGACGGAATCGGTTAAAAAAGACGTGCCGACGACGAACATCCGTCCCAAGTCAATCACGGAGAAAGAGGCATCCGCGCGTGCGCATCCTGCATATCGCTCCCTTTAACACAGCCGGCGTCCCTTTTGCGTTCGTGAAGGCGGAACGGGCTTTGGGCCATGAAAGCCGGCTCGTCACGCTGGGCCGGCACCCGCAAGACCGCGAAGAGGATATATGCCTCGACCTGCCCTTTCTGGATTCGTGGCTCGTACGCCGTGTCAAGGGAATCGTCACGCCGGAGCACCGGCGCGTGGTGAGCCACGTGGCCAGGCTCCCTTCTAAGATACCCCCGGAATGGAAGCCCAGTCCGTGGGGAGAGAGCCTTCTCATCAACTTGCGGGAACGGGTGTGGAAGAAAAAGATTGAGGAAGCCATCCAGGAGCATGGTTTGTACGATTACGACGTGTATCAACTGGACGGCGGATTGGAATTCTTTCGCGACGGACGGTTCGTGCGCCGGTTAAAGGAATCGGGCAAGAAGGTTATCTGCTGCTACACGGGCAGCGACTTGCGGACGCGGGGTGTCATACCGGCCATCGATGCGTCGAGCGATCTCAACGTAACCGTGGAGTTCGATCACCTTCAGTACCATCCGGATATCCATCACGTCCCATTTCCACTGGATGTGGACGCATTCCAGCCGGCCGATCCTGCCGGGGGCCACGTCGTTCGCATCGGCCATGCCCCGACGAACCGGGCGGCCAAGGGCAGCGACATCATCATACCCATCGTCCAGGCTCTGGAACGCCGATTTCCTGTCCAACTGGTGCTGATCGAAGGCTTGCCCTACAGCGAGGCCATCCGGTTGAAGCGGACATGTCACGTGTTCATCGACCAGATCGGCGACCTGGGGTATGGGATGAACAGTCTGGAAGCGCTGGCCATGGGCATTCCCGCATGCTCTTCCCTGGCCCCGGGATTTGCCGAGGTATACCCCGACCATCCCTTTATCGTCGTGGGCGCGGATACCCTGGAGACCGAGTTGACCGCCCTGATTCAGGATCGTCGTCTCATCAGGAAAAAGGGGAAACAGGGGCGCGCGTGGGTTCGACGGGTCCACGATGCCCGCGCCGTGGTGGAACGTATCCACAGCTTGGCAGGATGTCGTTGACAACTTTTTCTCGCCTCCCGACGTCTATACAATAAAGATATACAGCGTCCCAATGCTGGCATGCCTGGCATCCGGTAGAGTGGGCAGATAGGGTATAGGAAGCATAGGGAAAAGTCCAAAAGGTGTATGCGAATATCCGAAAGGGAAGGGGGCGGCGCATAACGGTCCGGTATCCTCTGAATGGATGTCCATGCGTTTTGAATTGGAGAAAAATCTAAGTTCATAAAAGTACGATTTCGGGTGTCAAGGTATTCCTTGATTGATGCAAGTACATTCGGAGGGTGGTCCAGGCAGAGAAGGATGGAGATGAGACGAATGCAGAAGGAGTTGACCAAAAAAATTGGCATATCTAAAGATACTATTCATAATTGGGGGAAGGGGAGGTGTCATCCTTCCGAAACGTGCTAAAAAAAATAGGTAATGGTTCTATCGACCTTTTAATGCGCAGAACTTGGAGTCATGGGGTCGAGAGTTCAGATTTCTCACCCCGACTATCTAAGGACCCGTAAAGTCACGAGTCATGAACGTGCTTCAGACAGCTCAACAAATTAGTCTATTTTGGTCTATTTTGGGCACGTTTAATTTCGGTTTTAAATTATCCATGTATGCTGTCTTTTATAATCACTTTAAGTGATATTAAGGTTGAGATAGAGCCTATGGATTCAGAATTCGTTTCTTTTAAATCATTAAATAGAAAAATCATTTAACAATAACAAAAGGGATATTTTTGATTAATTCTTTGATTATCTTTTCTTGATATTTTGTGTGCCGAATGTGTATCCCAGCAGGTTATTATTCCATATAGCAATAATGGTTGGAAGCGCGTCCTTGTGGAGACGTAATATATATGAGAGTTAATATTCGTTGTCATATATTTAATAAACTATTTATTAAATTATTCTTGACTTTTAATAAATATTTTTGTAAATACTCATAAATAATAATTTTCTGTTATTTACAACGCATAAGTAATAAATAATGCTCCAGATAAGAGAGAAATTACAACTATATATTTCTGCTATTTTTTAGGAGGATTTGCATAGAAGAATAAATAAATAACACCGAAAAGAGTAAACCTCATAAAACGGGGGGACACAAATCTACGGATTTGAAAAAAGCTGTTTTTCAGTGGAGAAATAAACAGCGATATTAATCAGGAAGATCGAGGATTCTTTTAAAACGTACCACGATAGCCGGGAGGGCCAAAGTGCAATGTTTTTTTGGCGACCGGCTTTTTTTGTGGATTTATCGGAGAGATATTTGAATCAACCTATTCATAACGAAATTAAGCGATTGATAGACTGCTATAAATACTATATAATTTTCGAGAATTCGTTCACGAATCCTAAACATTTATAAAACACATTGGAAGAAAGGAGCATGTCATGAAGAAGACGATAAAATACGCAGCTGTTATTGTTTCTCTCTTATTACTTTTTTTTATTTCATGTAGTAAAAAAAGTTCCCCTACAGATTCTCAAGTAAGTCCGTATGTAGGGACCTGGGAGGGTACCACAAGCCAAAATAGATCGATCTCTTTTAGCGTGACAGAAGAGGGCATAATTAATAACCTCACTTGTACGATACGTATTAGTGTGGGAAATTACCGTGCAACGATTAACTATTCGGCTGATGATCCGGTAACGATTACTCGTGGTTCTTTTGATGTTTTTCTGTCTGTACCCATAACAAATGTCAGTACCACACTGCATGGTACATTCAGCTCGGAAAGTAATGCGAGTGGAACGTATGATGAATTTTCAGACGACTTCTTTTATAATGACGGAAGCACCTTAATATTCGGCACCGGTGGGACACAGATTTCAGCAGGAACCTGGGAAGCGACAAAAGTAGGAATAGAACCTGAACCTGATCCTGAACCTGATCCTGATCCTGAATCCACTAATTATATCGAATTTAAAATAGATGGTACACAATACCGGTATGAATATGCTTCTGGCAGTCGTAATCATCCCTACGGGTATTATTTTACCGAGGAGGGCAATAGGCCAGAACAGTACAATATTGTCGGTTCTCTAACAGTGGCAGATGGGAGTGCAAATAGAAATATGATAAGAATAAGCTTTATTAATTATTCATCCTATTCCCTCGGGTGGCGCATCACTGTTCGCTATTACGATCAAAATGGCACCGTTATTACTTTTGATGATGATCAGGATATAGATATTTCCATGTTGCAGAACAGAGACGCCGTGGGCAGACAGATGAGCGCAACCATATCAGGACCGCTACAAAGCAGATCTGGTTCAAGCTCGGTATCCGATATATCGTTTTCGGTTGAACGAATTTAGTAGTCAGAATAGGAAGATAATTCGGGTGTGATATGTCAGGTATCGTAGGAAACTGCTGTAACATGTATTCATTACTCTATCAATATTTCAAAAGGCGTTTTTACATTATTTAAAGTATATATAAAAACAATCAATTAATTCACCATTTACAGGGATAGAGTGTGAGTCCCCTTGGGGACCCGAAACTCTGTTTTTATTAAAGAATATAGCGCCCGGAAACGAAGTAAACAAACTTATTATCGAAATTCGAAAATACTAAAGAATAGTATTAATTGAAAACATACTTTAAGAATCCATTTTCTGCAAAACACATGTCGATTTTCCTACCTGCTTTAAATCCTTGTCCGAATGATATGGCCTGTACATCTCTGTCGCACATTCAGAAAAACGTGGACACGAATGCGATTTTTTGTGGCGTTCCACTGTTGTTGTAAACGTCCTTTCATGCAAAAGAAAATGTATTTTGATCGTGTTTAATCCATTGATAGACGACCGGATCGTTCACCGGTCTTTTTACAGAATGTTGTCCGGGATTTTAAACGGCGATGAAGCGGGCGGAACTTGCTTCACGTCGACACGTATAACGTGTGATTTTATGTCATGTTTGCAGGAAAATGGTTGCCATCCATGAAACCAACGAAAATCATCCCTGAGATCATCAACAGATTTCCGATACTGAAGCGGCTGGATTCCGTGAAGGGGCGACGGATCGTCGCGGCTGCTGCAGGATGTCTCTTACTGATCATTATCCTCGCCCTGATGGGTTCGGGGCACCGTACGGAGACGGGAAACTGGGCCGTCGTAGAGCAGGGGGACTTTACCGTGGAACTCGTCGAATCCGGAGACGTGGAAGCCGTGTCCCAGAAGGTAATTTCCGCACCCATGATGTGGGGAGAAAAGCTCCAGGTGACGGAACTTGTACCCGAGGGCAGGTTCGTCAAAAAGGGCGACTTCCTTCTCCAGTTCGATGTCAGCGATCTCGAAGACACCAAGAAACTGCGGGAAGATCAGCGGGTATCGCTTTTGGCCGATATGGAAAAGTTAAAGGCTCAACAGGCATTGGCCATCTACAACCAGGAGCAGTCTCTGCAGTTGGCCCAGTACTCCTACGAGCAGGCGGAATTGCGTCTGGAGATGCGAAAGTTTGAATCCCAGGCCAAGCAGGAAGAAGCTCGGCTGGAACTCAAGCAGGCCGAGATCGACCTGGTCCGGGTACGAAAGCAACTGGAGTCCCAGAGAATCATCCATGCCAGTGAGATCATCAAGCTGGAAACCCAGATCCACGAGGCGGAAAACCGCGTGGAGTCCATCATAGACAGGATCGCGAAGCTGCAACTTACCTCCCCCGAAGACGGCATGGTGGTCTACCAGCAGGTCCGGGGAGAACGGGTGAAGGAAGGTTACGAGCCGCGTCCTGGCTGGCCCCTGATGTCTATTCCGGACCTGTCCCGAATGCAGGTGAAGATCTTCATCAACGAGGTGGACCGGTTGAAAGTGAAGGTGGGACAGCGGGTGCACATTTCCCTGGAGGCGTACCCGGAAGTGACGTTGACGGGCAAAATACGCGAAGTATCCCGGCTGGCCCAGCTCGTAACAGGTGAAGAGCGGCTGAAAGGTTTTATCGCGTATGCGGACATCGATGGCACGGATCCTAAGCTGAAGCCTGGTATAACGGCCAGGGTGAGAATCGTGCTGGAAACGCTGGAAGATGTGCTCTATGTCCCGGTGGGTGTTGTGTTCGAGATGGAAGGGCAAACTGTGGTCTTCCCTGAGGGAAAGCAGAAACCGTACGCCGTGTATCTGGGACCGCGTAACGACGGATTCGTTGTCATTGAAAGCGGCGTGAAACCGGGGATGAAGCTGTGCTACACGAATCCCGTGGAGGAGGCGTCCCTTCTGGGAAGGGTCGAGGAGCAGCGGCGTGTTGAGGAAGTCCGTAAAATCCTGCGCGAGAGTTTTGATGTGTTTCAGGAGCGCGGTATTCTCCACGACTACGCGGCGCCAGCCGGAGCGGAGGCCGTCGCCGATTCGACGGAAAAGCCGAAGATCGACCTGGATAAGCTCCCTGCCGGTATTCGGGAAAGGTTGAGGCGTCCGGGGAACCGTACGGATCGTCCCGATGCGCAGGCAGAGACCGGTCGACGCCGGGAGGAGAGATAGAAAAAATCGACAGAACCTATCCCGTACGACGGATCAAAACAAGAAGACCAAATAAGTGCGCGGGAACGATTCGATAATCACGTCTGATTTTTTATAAATAGCGGAGTGGCTTCCATGAAATTTACTATCAACGTGCCATGGTTAAAACCCATACTCGATAAACTACCCAAGGGTAAGAAACAGCGATGGCTCATCTTCGGCGGCGGAGGCGTACTGCTTCTCGTCCTGATACTCCTGATCCTGCCCAAGTCGGCGAACATCGCTGTGGCCGAAGTCCAGGAAGGTGAGTTCATCATCGACCTGGTGCTTCGCGGCGAGATCGATGCGCTGAATTCGACGAACATATCCGTGCCCCGTATAAGGCGCCGTATGTCGCTGCAGATCGTCGATATGGCCGAGGAAGGCTCCATGGTCAAGCAGGGGGATTTTCTCATACAGTTGGATACGAGTGAAGCCGAACAGAAGGTGGAGGAAGCCCAGGATGCCGTGGCCAATGCCAAAGCACAGCTGGAGAGTGAGAGGGCGACCATCGCGTCCAACATGGCCCAACTGGAGAGCCAGCACGAGCGGGAAAAGTACAATTACGAACAGTCCAAGTTGAGCCTGAAGATGATGCAGTTCGAGGCCGAGGCCAAGAAGCAGGAATACGAGCTCA
>Ga0180438_10001065_pt1 | contig 50093 bp, 46 predicted proteins | sample SS_ome_12_FD_132455 | JGI IMG/M metagenome (GOLD analysis project Ga0180438, IMG submission 132455) | Hypersaline lake sediment archaeal communities from the Salton Sea, California, USA - SS_3_D_2 metaG | ecosystem: Environmental > Aquatic > Non-marine Saline and Alkaline > Hypersaline >...
CAGATTTGTTGATAATCGTCAGCTTCACTAACCTTTTATCGACCGGTTTGGAACCCAGCAGGAAAATTGACAGCAGCAAAGCAAGCAGAATGAGCCTTCTCATACAAAGGTTCTCCATCGAATAATAAATAACAAGATAAAAACCAACCTCCCCTGGTAATTACATCATTTTACCACTGCTGGTTATTTCTATGCTCAGAACATCTGAGGGAGGAAAAACATTAATGTTTCACAGCCAACATGAAATTGCTATATTATATACGTAAATCTGAAGCTCAAGTTATAAACGCTTAGAATTCCGAAGAATTTCGAGGATGCGTTGGTTAAAATATATCTGGTTATATTTAAATTTTGGATCAGGAAAGGAAACCAGCCTGCTAATTCAACTTCAATCCGCTTGAATCACCAATAATTACAGGTATTGGATCGCCCAATTCACCTAAATAGTTGCTATTCTTTGCATAATGATGGTAAGCCAGGAACACCAGCTCCCCTACCGGATTTCTCGCGATTTTTCCTGAATAATATGAACCGGGGACATCACCAACAAGAAATTCATCACTTTGATATTGATATGGTCCGAGAGGGTTTTTTGAGACCATATAATGGGTACCGGCAACAAAATCCTTACCAGACCGTTCGCGGTAATTCTTCGATAGGACATCCCCAGATACTGGAAAAAGAAGATAATCATTACCGCCGATACTTACTAACTGTGGAACTTCCATTTGGCTGAAATCCCCTTGTGCTGCAACAGGCCGTAAAACCTCCCGATTAATCAGGTCTTCGGATCGTCCATGTGCGATATAACCACGACCATCCATCGGTCCGTGATTAATGCGTGCAGTGAGAAAAACATGCCAAATCCCTGTGACAGGGTGTTGAAACACCCACGGATCGCGCCAGGCTTCTTCATGCCAAATGGATTGGTCGAATTCTTCGTAAAATCTAGGATCGGAAACGATAATTGGATTTCCAGGGTGCTTTTCCCAGTTTATTAAATCTGGTGAAACAGCAAGGCCAATGCGCTTATAACCAAAGGATCTAAATCCAGCCTCCATTATCCTTATCGCCACCCCATTCATCCCTGAAACGAGCAGATGCAGACTCGTTTATTGGCTTACCGTGGCCGAAACAAGCCGCTATAAAATCCAATCTTTAAAGTTTCGTCAGCGTTTGCACCCCCTCACCAATACCTTCATAAATAACCGAATACCCCAGTCCGACCATATTACAGCCCGTATCGGCTGCAAACAGCACCCTGCCGTCCTGCGGCTATAGAAAGGTTAACGTTCCGGCGATGAAACCCTGCAGTTAATCCCCGAGAAATATCTCGGTATCGTATTCATGGATTAGGTGATGCCGGGGATGAACGACATACAGGCTGCCTGCAGGATAAAAAGCAATTATCCGGAAGTAAAAGTCCTGGTTTTAACCAACTATCCGGAAATTGAGTGGGTATTCGATACCATTCCAAGCGGAGCCTCCGGCTAACTGCTCAAGGGTACCCCGCGCGCCGAGCTGGTCAAAGCCGTTATAGGGACTGCTTCCGGCGGTACGCGTGTCGATCCAGGTGTGCCGGGTAAAAAATTTAACCAGGTCTGCCAGTCCAGCGCCCCTCAGGGTACCAAGGTAACCGCTGATCTCAGCCAGCGCGAATTGGATGTGTTCAAACTGCTGACACAGGGATTGACAAATGCAGAAATCACTCAGCTGCATTAGCTTACCCAGGGTACTGAACGCAATCACGTCAGCGCTGTACTGGTTAAGCTTGGCATAGAAGACCGTACCCAGGCGGCACTGCTGGCTGCAAAGCATGGTATTGTAGATCCAGGGGAATTAACCTTTTTCTAACCCACAACACCCAAATAAAAAATCAAATACTCCCTTTGACCATCCCCAATAACCGGTCCAACACAATCTCCCCGCGCGAGCGTAATGCGTTGTGTTCGTGTTCATTGGTGATCCACAGTTTAATCCCATTAATTTTATCCGCCGAGTGTTGGGACAGCTGGCGGTCCACGTACATGTCATTGTAATAAACAGCCGCTGCGCACGGCACCCGATTAGCTTCTAAAACCGATAAATCATACAAACTCGGCCAGCCATCATAGGCTGCCAGGATTTCAGCAGCCTGCTTTAGAGGTTTCAAATATTCGTATTCATCGAACATCCACGGGTAGATCATTTCACCAGTGAAATAAAACGGCCTCCCACGCTGCGCTTCAAACTGCGGGTATTCCTGACGCACGCTTTCAGCAGACCAGTTTGAGGCTTCATTCTGGCAGTATATCGGTTCATGCAGCAGCGCGTATATGGGGTATTCTTCAAAAACCTGCGCTTTTTCTACCGAGCGCAGGAATGAATAATTCAATTCTAATCCCTCCGCGCCGGCCACGAAAGCATTTTCCAGCATATAGTGCACATGTTCAAAACCATTACTGCTGCCGAATACGATACCCAGCTGCTGGAACCGCTTCACAGATAACCGCCCGCTTCCCGGCAGGTGAACCTTATTTTCATCTAAATACGCACAAATATCTGCAACTCGTTTAACATCTCCCGGGTAGCGCTCGAAATAAAGCCGGTTTTTCTCGATCACCTTCCGGTAAGTGGCGCGGTAGATTTCATCCGGGGATTTGTCCAAAGGCGGCACCCCCCCAGTGAGTAATACTTCCCGCAGACTATCCGGAGCTGCCGACAGATAATGCACGGCGCAGAACCCGCCGTAACTCTGACCTAGAACGCTCCAAGGCTTCCGCTTTCCAACCAGCTGGTCGCGGATCCACTCGGCATCGTTGACGATCGAATCGGCTCTGAAAAACTTGAGGTAATCGGCTTGCTCCTGGGGGGTTGCGAAGCGCTGCATGGTCTGGCTCAACACCGGGCTGCTGAGTCCGGTACCGCGCTGGTCGAGCAGCAGCACCCGGTACTCCTGTATAGCCCGTTTAAGCCAGCCCGAATTCTCTTTTGGACGCGGGGCATGATAGCCCGGCCCTCCCTGCAGGAATAATAACCAGGGAAGCTGCTCGGTTTCTCGTTCCGGAGCGACAATTTCCCGGGCGAAGACAGTCAGCTTTTCCCCATCCGGGTTTTTATAGTCGAGTGGAAGATTAAACTCGTGATCGGTGAGCACCAAACCAGGAATACGGTGCGTGTTTTTATTCATCTATATACCTCGTAAATGAATTGACTTAACGCAGAAAAAACCCGCCTCCCAGCGGGTCATGCGGATCGAGAAGCAGTTCGTTTCGCCCGCAGATATGGGCGCGGCCGGTTACTTTGGGTATCACTGCATCATACGGTCCAAATCGGGTGGTTTCCACCGCCTCTCCTGTAAAGCACGTGCCCAGGATGCCCTCCACACGGAACGGCTCGCCAATCTCCAGCTCGGCGCGCGCAATGTGGATGGCTGCCCGCCCGCTCACGCCGGTCCCGGTCGGGCAGCGGTCGAGCTCGCCGTCCGCAAAAACGCACACATTGCGGCTGTGGTTGCGCTCGTCCAGCGCTTCACCGGTAAAGATGGTCCCATACAGAAAGCCCAAATCCGGTTCGAAGGGATGTTCTATCGGGTGGCTTTCCATAACAGCTTTTTTGATACGCATACCTACTTCAATCAGCTGTCTGGAATGCGCCTCTGTTAACCCGATCCCGGCTTGATCCGCCCGGCAGTAGGCGTAAAAAGCGCCTCCAAAGGCAATGTCGTAAGTGATTGGGCCCAGGCCGGGTACATCCACAACCTGGTCGAGCGCATATACAAAAGACGGCACGTTTAGAAACGAAACATCCTGGACGATGCCATCCTGGCGATATGCAAACGCAGTCACCCGTCCAGCGGGCGTGTCCATTTTGATCGTCACTTCATCACCCAATGCTTCGATCATGCCGGTATCCAGCGCTACTTTCGCCAGTCCAATAATGCCATGCCCGCACATGCTGCTGTAGCCTTCGTTGTGCATGAAGATGACACCCAGGGTACCATCCGCTGTGACCGGCTCGGTGACCAAGCAGCCGTACATATCCGCGTGGCCGCGCGGCTCCCACATCAATGCTTTACGCAGGTGATCCAGTTTCTCTTTCGCGTAGCGGCGCTTCTCCAGGATGGTGTCTCCCGGCAGTTTGGGATACCCGCTGGTAATAACCCGCAGCGGTTCGCCCGCCGTGTGGGCGTCAATGGCAGTGATCTTCATCCAGCCACCAGGCGGCTGCCAGCTGGTCTTGGTTTTCATACTACCTCCAGATAGCACTCAGTTTCAAAATTTTATTAGGCCGTATGAAAATTTTACCAGTCATTATATTTTGAAGATGTTTATAACTCCATAATTCCCAGACAACCATCCCTGCCTTCCACTTCCACTTATTCTCCTCAAGGGAAGCCCCGCTGATAAAATCTTCTCGTAGCGAGGCAGCGACACCAAGTCCTGACAAAAAAACCTATCTTGGTTCCACTTTCCTCAACCAATATCATCCTACAACAAACTGCCTAAGCAATCACCCAACCAGGCTGGATGTAGGACTTTTTCGCTGCTATCCTTGTGTTTTTGTGAAACAGAGAGACAATATCTTGAAGGAATTAATTCGATATGGCAAAGCGCACGCTCGCAGATAGTAGATAAATAACAAAATATTCTCCCAGTTCACCGCCAGGCCGTATACCGCAACTGCGATCAGTAAAATCCCGTCTGCTGTGTTGATGATACGCGAGTGTTGGCGAAAAATTGTGTAATCCAGCGCATTAAATCGCCGGACAGGAAATAAAGCAGGAACAATGGCAAACCAAACCCAACCCCGAACCAGATGAACACACCCATTCGAATGAATTACTCCACTGCATTTAACGAGAAGGCAAAAATATTCACTACCAGCGGTCTGGAACAGGGCTGCGTTTGTAATACTCCTGTAATTTTTAAAAACCCCACTGCGGATCAATTGTTGGTATCATAATCTTCGAGTAAATATTATGGACAGAACCCAAATATACGTTATCGAAGATGAACCCTCTATCGCTGAGGTGGTCTCGCTTTACCTGCGTCGGGCAGGGTATACCGTTTCAATGGCACAGGATGGGGACCAGGCAATTTCCATGCTCGAGCAGCAGCTGCCTGACCTGGTAGTGCTGGACCTGATGCTGCCCAATGTGGATGGTCTGGAAATCACGCGCTGGCTGCGCGATCGCAGCGATGTTCCGATCATTATGCTGACCGCCCGGCGCGAAGAAGCCGACCGTATCGCCGGGCTCGAAATGGGCGCCGATGATTATGTTGTAAAACCTTTCAGTCCTCAGGAACTGGTCAGCAGGGTACGAGCGGTGCTGCGCCGCACGCGCGGTTCACCAGAAAAATCCCAGGATAAACCGCTGGTATTTAAAGACCTGCACATCGATCCCTTGACTCGCATTGTATCCGTAGATTCTGAAGAGCTTGCACTCACTGCAAAAGAGTTCGATCTGCTGTGGCTGCTGGCAAACCACAAGCGCCAGGTATACACGCGTGACCAGCTGCTGGACCGCATCTGGGGAGGTTCAGATTATATCGATCCCAGTACCGTAACCGTACACATCCGCCGCTTACGCGAAAAAATCGAAAGCGACCCCTCCAATCCAACCCATATCCAGACGGTATGGGGTGTGGGTTATAAATTCGAACCCTGATCTTTATGCTTATCCCGATTTGCCTTTTCCACGGTCAATGAAATGAACCAAACTTATTCCCAATCACGCTTCTCCCTTCCTGTCAGGCTGGTAATTGGTATCCTGCTCATACTTGCGCTTTCATTATTTGCCTTCTACATCCTGATGAATCCGCCCATGACAGACATGGGTTTGATGGCGGTCTTCCTGACGATCACTGCTGTGATCTCTGCGCTTGCAGCATACGGCGCGTACCGGCTGGGATGGTTGAACCTTTCCCCAACCATCCGCCTGACGCTGATGGGCATTTACCTCCTATCCGGCGTGTTGACCTTCATTAACATATGGATGACCGCCAAATTGATGTTCGCCAGTCTGCACGACCTGCTCCTGGCGACCATCCTGCTGCTTTACGCCAGCGGAATCGCCATCGTGATTGGTTACTTCTTCACCAGCGCCCTGACCGACCGCATCAATCAGGTAGAAAATGCAGCCCACGCCATCACCGGGGGTGAATTGGAAACGCGCATCCCCGTCACCGGGCAGGATGAAATCGCCCAACTGGCCTTTACTTTCAACAGCATGGCGGCTCAATTGCAAGCAGCTGCCGAACAGCGGCGGCAGGTGGAGCAGCTGCGCCGCGACCTGATCGCCTGGGTGAGCCACGATTTACAAACCCCGCTCGCCTCCATTCGGGCCGTCGTAGAGGCGCTCGCCGACGGGGTTGTGGAGGATGCGGAAACAAGCCAGCGTTACCTGCGCACAGCTCAGCGCGACATCGCCTCGCTTTCTATATTAATAGATGACCTGTTCCAGATGGCGCAGCTGGATGCAGGAGGTTTAAAACTCGACCTGGAAGACAACTCCCTTTCCGATCTCATTTCCGATACGCTGGAAAGCTTCTCGGAAACTGCAAAAGTCAATGGGATCAGTCTGCAGGGAAGCGTGACCCCGCAGGTTGACCCGGTCTGGATGGATGCCCAGCGTATAGGAAGGGTATTGAACAACCTGGTAGGAAATGCGCTGCGTTACACACCCTCCGGCGGGCAGGTGCGCGTAAAAGGTTCGCTGCTCGACGATATGGTGCTGGTCGAAGTGATCGACAGCGGCGAAGGCATCCCAGGACAAGACTTACCGCTGGTTTTCGACCGCTTTTACCGGGGAGAAAAGTCGCGCAGCCGAACCACGGGCGGCGCAGGCCTTGGACTGGCTATCGCGCGCGGCATCGTTGAAGCGCACCATGGTCAGATTAACGTCGAGAGCCAACCTGGTAAAGGCACCCGCTTTTTTTTCACCTTGCGTAAATTCGAAATATAATGCGGGATATATAATACTTTTCTTATCGCCATGTAATCTTTTTGTAATCTTTACCCTGTAAACTCTTTATACAATATTAGCGGTAAAAAACTTTAGAGGTAGCAGTTATGACATCATCTGATCGAATAAAATCAGTACCGGTAAAACCTTCCGAAATTACTCCCAAACATTTATATAACAACCGTCGGGCTTTTCTGAAATCAATGGGTTTCCTCGGCGCCGGCGCGCTGCTGGCAGCCGCCTGTGGGCTTTCAACCGACGATAGACCTGTACCGACATTAGACAACCTGATGGTCACCAATCCGACCAGCACAGCGAACGGAGCCAATCCAGATTTGCTTCCTGACCAGTTGAACACAATCGAGGAAATCGCGAATTTCAATAATTTCTATGAATTCACAACCAACAAAACCAAAGTCGCTCAATTAGCGAAGGATTTTAAAACTTCTCCGTGGGAAGTCGAAGTAGGCGGTCTGGTGGGTAAACCCAAAACCTTCGGGTTGGAAGAATTATTGAAGTTCGACCAGGAAGAACGGATTTACCGCATGCGCTGCGTTGAAGGCTGGTCGATGGTGATTCCGTGGGAAGGATTTCCTTTATCGAGATTACTGAATGAGGTCGAACCTTTATCTTCTGCAAAATTCGTACGCTTTGTCTCCCTGTTGGATCACGACCAAATGCCCGGGACGGGCAACCGCCTCTACCCCTGGCCTTACCAGGAGGGACTGCGAATGGATGAGGCTATGAACGATCTGACCATCCTGGCAACCGGTATTTACGGCGAACCCATGCCAAACCAAAACGGCGCGCCCATCCGGCTGGTTGTCCCCTGGAAATACGGCTTCAAGAGCATAAAATCAATCGTCATGATCGAACTTATCGAAGAACAACCGGAAACCATGTGGTCAACCATCGCACCCCAGGAATACGGTTTTTACTCAAATGTTAATCCCGAAGTATCCCACCCCAGGTGGTCGCAAGCCAGCGAAAGGCGTATTGGTGAAAACAAGCGCCGGCCTACCTTGATGTTCAATGGATACGGGGAAGAAGTGGCTCACCTGTACGAAGGTATGGACTTAAGCGTATACTATTAAAAACAAGTTACAGCCATCATGAAAAGAAGCAAATTCACCCCACTGCAAATAATTGTCCACCTGCTCGGTTTATCAATGTTGGGCTGGGTAGTTTGGGAACTCTATTTTAATGCCTCTGCCATCAATCCCATTCAATCCGCCACCCAGCTTGCCGGAAGGCTGGGGCTTATTTTCCTGGTCTCCTCGCTGGCCTGCACCCCGCTCAACACCATTTTCGGTTTTCGCCAGGCATTGAAAGTCCGGCGTGCTTTGGGACTGTACGCCTTCGCTTTTGTGGCGGTCCACTTCTCGATATTCAACGTAGTGGACTTCGGTTTGGACTGGTCGCTGCTGAAATTCGAGTACCTGGAAAAACGTTACATTTTTATCGGATTGGCGGCTGGTTTAATATTACTGGCCCTGGCGGTTACTTCCTTCAAATGGTGGATGAAAAACCTAGGCAAAAATTGGAAACGGCTGCATCGGCTGGTGTATCTAGCCGCTCCGCTGGTCATTCTGCATTACGCCTGGGCGAAGAAGGGTGATATTTTCCGCTTGCAGGGAGATATCCTCGCTCCGTTGGCTGCAGGTTTGGTGGTCGCGTTTTTATTAGTGGTGCGGATTCCCAGGTTCCGGGCCTGGATCAGCAACCAGCGAACCCGTTCAAGCCGGCGCCTACGTAGCGTCCGGGCTTCGCAATGAATTCCGCAGACAAGGTTGGTTGCGCTACATATTGTTGCTGCACATTGTAGTGCGGACGTTCTTGTCTGTAGGATTGCATCCTTACGATACCAAACTGTTCACTGGATTTACTCCACTGCCACCATCACATTGGAAGCCTTGATCACCGCATAAACTTCGACATCCGGAGCCAGTTCCAGGTTATCTGCGGATGTGTTGGTGATGATTGACACGACCTGGGCACCTCCCAATAATTCAATAACCACTTCCGAGTTAACCGCGCCTCGGACGACGCCTTTTACCTTGCCTTTCAATACATTACGTGCGCTGAGTCTCATTTCCTTATCCTCCAATTTGGATCAATATATAATACATTCAGATCATAATAAAGAATATTCACCTTTACAAGGTCACTATCAACAATCAAATTAATATCCAGAAGCTTCGTTGGAGGCAGAAGATGAAACCCTTACCCATTCTGGTATTCTTGATCCTACTCGCCGGCTGCGCATCTCAACCTGTCCTGCAAACCGCGCCAATCCCTACACCAACACGGGAAGACCTCAATTCTCCCGACCCAATACAAACATCCGCCCCGCCAACCTCAACCCCTGGAGAGATATCCCAACCGGCTGCAGTTACAACAGTTGAAAAGCCAACTTCCAGCCCCACTCCGGAAGATGACCAGGCTTATTCCGCGGTCCAAAGCGATGTCCAAATCGAAGCCGGTGATGGATCCATCATCTCAGGCACTTTCTTCCCGGGGGATACGGCACCGCCCTGGCCGGGTATCCTGCTATTACATATGGTCAACGGTGACCGCAGTCAATGGGAGCAACTTGTCCCACATTTAACGCCCAACGGTTACGCCGTCCTGGCGATCGACCTGCGTGGACATGGGGCTACAGGTGGCCAGATCGATTGGATAAAAGCCCAGGAGGATACACTGGCCGCCAGGAATTACCTGGCCGAACGAGAGCATATCCGGAAAGGCAGTATCGCTTTCGGCGGCGCCAGCATAGGCGCCAACCTGGCGCTGGTCGCGGCTTCAACCGATCCGGATATAAACACGGTGGTGGTGCTTTCTCCGGGATTAAACTACTATGGAGTCACGACACTGGATGCGTTAGAACCTTACGGTGCCCGGCCGCTGTTTTTGGCTGCAAGTTCGGAGGACCAGTATGCTGCTGAATCCTCTCAATCGCTGGCTGAATCAGCCCTTGGAGAGGTTGAACTTCAAATTTTTGACGGCGCCGGTCACGGGACAGTAATGTTAAGCAGGGAATCAGGATTAGCGGGTTCGATACTCGACTGGCTGGACCGCTTTGTCAAATGACATCATCCTTTATGCCCTTCCAAACATGTAACGCCATCCGCTCCAACCAGGGCTGCGTGCCGCGTTCCAGCTGGTAAATCCAATCGATCTCCAGGACCGGTTTCGATATGTAACCCCAGATCTGGAAGTTCCCAGGTAATCGAGCCGCATACGACCATAATCACTTTATGGTAACCGTGCACATGGGCGGCATACGAATCTCCCGGCTTATTTGACCATGCATATGGGGTGAGCCCTTCGGCTTGGTAAACTTCACGCAGTTCCACCTCGCTGGGCGATCTCTCTTGATCCCAGCGTGTTACCTTAAACTCCATACAGGTACCTCCAATATAACTCCAGATTATATTCTTCCCTGTGGGTTTGGATTATGCCTGTGAAATTATCCAGGGTCAAGCAGGGCGGGTATTCGCAAAGTTTTTTTACCGCAGCGTGAGTGCTTTTTGTCCAGATTTTAAAAGATATCCCAGTCCAACAGACTCTCACACCCGATAGCATAAAGAATTGCGGACTGGAGTTGTCCCAAAAGCTGTAGTACGAGTTTTAGTCTCTGTGGGATATCCTTATCTGCGAAATTCCGACGCAGGTAGGGATAACTTCCTTCGGAGGATTAAAACCTGCCCTAAAATTTGTGTTCATTTTGTTGGTCCAATTTACTATTGGGACAGCTCCTTTTACCGATACATCGTTGATGCTCATCCAAATAGCATCATTGTGTTCAACCCCGACAGCACGGTTGTCGCACTCCATATATGGCGCTTAATAATTCAGCGATCCATATAAAATCTATTGACATGCCTTCTGTAATTAAGTAAACTATAATAAACCGACTGGTCAGTCTATAATCGGTGTCGAACGTACTGGTCTGTGGGAAGGCTATTCCCCCTGGATTCCCTGGAGGACATAAAATGATCTTCAGGTTTGGAGCACAGGGCAGTACAATATTCATGGAGGTGATGAATGGAAATTTTGATTCTTATTGCGGCCATGATCGTGGTCGGTCTGATCATGGGATTTATCGCCGGCTTGATATGGAAAGACAACCGTCCGATCGGAGTGAAGGGAGATTATATTGCAGCTGTGGCCACCGCGGTGATTGTTGGTCTGCTGGACTGGTTTGTCATCCCCGCCATGGGTTTCAGCGACACTGTAAAATGGCTGGGCATTATCACTGAACCCGCATTGAGCGCCCTTTTAATATTGTGGATCATTCGCAAAGCCAAATCCTGAAAACTGGCATGTGAGACCCAAAAAAGTCAATGGATCGTCCGGATTCAATCATCCACACCCGTGAACTGAGGCGTGAATTTAAGCATACGGTCGCGCTGGATTCGCTCGATCTGGATGTGAAGTACGGCGAGCTTTTCGGCCTGGTGGGACCCGATGGCGCCGGTAAGACCACCTGCCTGCGTCTGCTGGCAGGATTGTTGAATATTACATCCGGGTCTGTTGAAGTGCTTGGATTTGACCTGGGAGCAGATTCGGAAGCCGTAAAGCCACATATCGGGTACATGGCCCAGCTTTTCAGTTTATACGGTGAGCTATCCGTGCGCGAAAACCTGGTTTTTTTTGCGGACCTTTTTAATGTAGAGGCGCATATCTTCCCGCAGCGCATGGCGCGTTTGCTCGAATTTGCAGGTCTAACTGAATTCACGAACCGGCGCGCGGCTCATCTTTCGGGCGGCATGCAGAAAAAATTGGCCCTGGCTTGCACTTTGATCCACCAACCGCAAATTCTGCTGTTGGACGAACCCACCACAGGCGTTGACCCGGTTTCACGGCGCGAATTCTGGGACATCCTGACCGATCTGCACATGGAAGGAACTACAATCGTGGTCAGCACTCCCTATATGGATGAAGCTGACCGCTGCTCCAGGATTGGTCTGATGTATGCGGGTCGTATGCCGGTGTGCGAATCTCCCCAGCGCATACGGGATCAGATCGAAGGAGAATTGATCGAACTGCAGCCGGAGGACTGGCGAGGAGCGGGTTCCCTCCTGGAATCACAAGCAGGCGTTTTAGAAATCCAAACTTACGGCGAATCACTGCACCTTCTGGTCGATAACGCTGAACTGCGCTTGCCGCAAATCCAAACCAGCCTGCATGCAAACGGGTTATCCTTTCGATCGATACGGACCGCGCCGGCCACAATGGAACAGGCTTTTATTTCTTTTATCCGCCAAATCGAGGCTTAAGATGTCTTTATGAGATATCCGGACTTTGATCCAGATTTAGCAATCCTGCTTGATGAATTGATTAGTAGGATCGAGGTATAAATTGTCTCCACGACATATCTGGGCTATGACCCGCAAGGAGATTCACCACATCCTGCGCGACCGGATGGCGTTCTTCCTGGTCATCATTTCACCGGTTTTGATGCTGGTCTTGATGTCATATGCCCTTGCAGTTGATATCCAGCACGTGCCGGTAGTGGTGCTGGATCACGACCGCAGCGCGCTCTCACGCGCCTTTATCCAGAGCATTACCGCCGGTGATGATATCGATTTAATCGCCCATGTCTCCAGTATGGATGAGATCGAAGCATTGTTGATGCGCGGCACGATCAAAGCCGGGATCGTGATCAGCCCGGCATTCACCAATGATCTGCTTTCCTTTCGGGGTATTCCTATCCAGATCATCATCGACGGGACTGAGCCCTCCAGCGGCGGCTTCGCGGCAGAGCATATCGGCTTGCGCACAGAGGAATTTATCAACGCCAGCCTAGCCAGCCAGTTTCAGACCTCTGATCTCAATATCGATTCAATTCAACCCATCGACCTGCGGATACGCACCTGGTTCAACCCCAGTATGAAGTCGGAGGTTTCGGTCATCCCAGGTCTGGTCTCGATGGTGATGGGTTTTCCCGCCCTGTCTGTGGCTATGACCCTGGCCAGGGAACGCGAACATGGCACAATGGAACAGCTTATGGCAACCCCGATCAGCCGACTGGACCTGCTGATCGGTAAAATGATCCCTTACGCCATCATCGGAATGATCAACGTCTTCCTGTTGACCCTGGTGGCTATGGCGCTGTTTTCTGTCCCGTTTAACGGCAGTTTCCTCTTATTCTTTGCCCTCTCGATCATCTTTCTATTCGCCATTCTGGCCTTGGGTATCGTCATCGGTGTATTTGTGCACACCCAGCCCGCTGCAGTGGGGCTTTCCTTCCTGGTGATCTTTTTCCCCGGCTTTTTTTTAACCGGTATCTTCTTCCCCATCGTAGCGATGCCGGAAATCGCCCGCCTGGAAGCCCTCTTCCTGCCCGGAACACCGTATGCAGTCATTACACGCGGTGTTTTTCTTACCGGGGTTGGTCTGGATGTGCTCTGGCCGCACGCAGTCATGCTGGTATTCCTGTGGTTGGTATTTACTGTGTGTGCAGCCCTCTTTTTTAAGAAGAAGTTGGGATAAGCCTTGAAAAAAGCACTTAACCGCATCTGGTCGTTGTCCGTAAAAGAATTTATCCACCTGGTAAATGATTGGTGGCTGCCGGCGTTCATGTTGGTGGGAGGCGCAATGGAATTGCTGCTGATCGGCTGGGCTACATCCAGACCGATTACCAATCTGCCATTGATGGTCATCGATTACGATCAGAGCCAGACCAGCCGCGAGTTCGTTACCGCGTTGGTTAACACCGGCACCTTTGCCCTGGAAGGATACACATGGGAAATGTCCACCGTTGAAGAAAAGCTCGAACGGGGGCAGATTTACGCCGCGGTAATATTTCCTCCCGACTTCAGTGAACAATTAGCCATCGCTTCCGGAAGGCCAACTTTACAGGTGCTGCTGAATGGGGCGGAAAGCAGCCCGGCGCTGGAGGCTTCCAGATCAATCGAAGGCGTCACGCGTGATTTCGGGGAGCACATTACCCTGGACAGGCTGGGCCTTTCGCCTGGGGATCTGGCTGGTTTTGTCCCCAGTCTGCGTATGTGGTTTAACGAAAAGCTGAGCGAAGCGTATTACACCACCCCGGCTGAACTCGCATTGATGCTCGAGTTCACGATCCTGCTTTTTGCGGCATTGTCTTTTTCACGCGAACGCGAATTGGGTACCCTTGAGCAGCTGCTGGTTATGCCATTCTCATCATTGGAGATTATCGCTGGCAAAGCCATCCCGGTTATCTTGATCGGATTTGCCGATTTTGTCTTCTTACTTGGCGTTGTCCATTTTGCTTTCGATGTGCCCGTTAGAGGTTCTTTAGGACTGCTGTTATTCCTGGCTGTCGTTTATATCTTCGTCGAACTTGGAAAGGGCATGGTGATCTCGGTGTTATCACGCACCCAACACCAGGCGTTTCTGCTCGTGATGCTGGTGGCCATGATTGACTTAATGTTCACTGGATACGCAGTCCCGGTCGAATCCATGCCGGTTTTCTTACAGTACCTGGCTAACCTGATCCCTGCTCACCACTGGTTGACGATTGTGCGCGGCATCTTACTCAAAGGCGCAGGTATAGCAGTTCTTTGGCCTAGTGTACTGACTTTGATCGTGCTGGGCTTGATGATTGGTACTTTTTCGCTGGCTTTTGTGCGTAAGGCATTAAATTGGGAATAATCGATGAGTGAACAGATCGCAAACCATACTATCTTCGCCAGAGGTTTATCAAAGCGCTTCGGGGATTTTACTGCGGTTAATAGGATAGACTTCGAAGTACGGGCAGGTGAGGTGTTTGGTTTCCTGGGACCGAACGGATCGGGGAAGACGACCACCATACGCATGATGCTTGGTTTGATCCAGCCTACTGAAGGTTCGGTCGAAGTATTGGGCATACCGGTATCCGGCAACCCGGAATTAATCCGCCCCAGGGTTGGTTATATGTCGCAGCGTTTCAGCCTGTACAATGATTTGACCGTCAGCCAGAACCTGACATTCTACGGTAAAGCGTATGGGTTGGAAAATGATTTGCTCCAGGAGCGTATGCAGAATGCAGTTGAGATGGCCGGGCTGGTCGGGCAAGAGAAGACCAGGACCAGGGACCTGGCCGGTGGGTGGCGGCAGCGTTTGGCTCTGGGGGCAGCAATTCTGCACAAACCAGAATTGATCTTCCTGGATGAACCCACCGCCGGCGTTGACCCTGTCTCCCGGCGCGCATTTTGGGACCTGCTGTACAAACTGGTAACTGAAGGGACAACCATATTTGTGACCACCCACTACATGGACGAAGCTGAACACTGCCACCGCTTGGCATTCATCCAGCGCGGTAATATCATCGCCCACGGTACGCCCGATCAAATCAAAGCCCAGAACATGTCCGGACAGGTACTCGAGATCGCCCCCGACGATCCTGAGCGGGCTATGATCGTGCTGCGGAATGCCATGCAGATAGATTCGCTCCCGCTAGAAGAAGTATCGCTGTACGGCGCGCTCCTTCATGTTATTGCTAAAGATATGCAGATCATCAAAGGCGATATTTCCTCGTTATTAGAAGATTCAGGGATAAAGGTTGAACATGCAGCTGTTATCGAACCCTCATTGGAAGACGTTTTCATATCCAGTATGCGCTGAAAATGTAATGATAGACATTTAATCATCCCGGCTGCGAAAACACCTGAAGCATAATTTTTTGATGAATCCATAAATGTGGAGGTAGATATGACCATAAAAACAATAATCGCCCACGCAGCAATCATGCTTTTATTACTCCTGGGGATTGCCGCATGCGAATCGCTTCCGCTTTCGACCAACGCTGAAGAAACGCTGCAGGCTTCTGGCGTTGTTGAGGCTGTTAATGTGGTTGTAGCTCCTGAAGTGGCCGGACGCATAGCCGAGGTTTACGTCGAAGAAGGAGACCAGGTAAGCGTTGGAGATTTATTGTTCAAGATGGACGATGAACTGCTTGAAGCGCAGCGCGAACAAATCCTTGCTGAGCTCGAAGCCGCCAGAGCCAACCTGATAACCGCCGGGGCAGGTCTTGACTTCGCAAACGCCTCACTCCAGGCGGCTGAGGTAAATGTTGAAGCCGCCGAAGCAGCAGCTGAAGTGGAGGTACTGCCTGCGGAACGGGCTCTCGAGGAACTGTACGAAAATGTTGAAGTGGCACGCGGCGAGGCTTTAAAGCAGGTTTCGGCAGCCAGTCGTGCCGTGCGCGATGCCCAGTACATACTCGACAATTTTACGGTTCCAATTAACCAACAACAGTTTAGTGCGATGGAGGGGGTAGCGGTGATGAAAGAACGTTTGGATAAAGCGCGGGATGCGTTCGAGCCGTACAAATATAAATCCAGCAACAACGAAACACGCCAGGACTTAAAGGATGATTTGGAGGATGCACAGAGCGACTTCGACAGCGCGGTCCGCAGGTTGGAATACGAGACAAACTTAGCAAAAGCCCGCGCCAACCAGGACAAAGCTGTCCAGGACCTGGCTGTGCTGCAAGACGGACCTGACCCGGATGATATCGCCATCCTGGAAGCCCAGATAACCGCGGCAGAGATCGCCCCTAAACAAGCGCAGGCAGCCGCGGAACAGGCTCGGGTGGCTGTCTCACAGGCAGCAGCTGTACTCGAGCAAGCCCAGGCGGCTGTCGCCCAGGCGGAGGCTGCTTTGAGAGGGATCGATGTCCAGAGCGAGCGGCTGGAAGTCAAGGCTGCTGTGGACGGTTCACTGCTGGTGCGCAATATCCAGCCGGGCGAGGTAATCCAAACCGGGACCGCAGCCATGACCATTGGCGAGTTGGAAAACCTGACCGTCACGGTTTATATCCCACAGGAACGCTACGGGCAGATCAACCTGGGTGACCTTGCCAAATTGACAGCCGACTCATTCCCCGACCAGACTTTCGATGCGGTCGTGGTCCGCATTGCGGACCGGGCTGAATTCACACCACGCAACGTCCAGACCCAGGAAGACCGCCGCACGATTGTCTTTGCGGTTGAATTAGCGGTTAACGACCATAGCGGAAAGCTGAAACCCGGCATGCCGGCCGATGTGGAGTTTGTTAAATAAAAGTGTGCTTCCGGTATGGAGCAACCCCTTTTGCAGGTAGTCCCAGCATTTCTCCGGGGCGGTTTTAAGCCCCAGTATTTTTTTAGGCAGGAATGCCAAGGTCAACCAGCGGGTTGCAGCCAGGTTTTTCACCTGAAGTATCTTATTGACCATGTCCAACCCGCATAATTCCATTAATTGCCTATTCCTAAGGGATTCATCCATATAATCCCGCTTTCTGTAGGGTGTGTTGGTCGGAATGACCAGACTATTTTATTATTACCCTCAAATGGTTGAGGGAAATTGGAGAATCAGCAGGATTTATTTAAATTTCAGGTTTTGTTTGCCCCGCCAACAAAACCAGGACTACCCAACCTCAAAATATGCCTCAAGCTCAGGTAGATTGATCCCCTTCACGCGCAATTCCAGTACAGAATTTAAAGATTTCTCCTCCCGCATGTGTATCTGGGTCTCAAAAGCCAGCTGAGGGATAATTACTTTGCCCGATAAGCCGCGTTTTTCTACCAACACGCCCTTACCGCTCCAGTGCGGGTTTTGCGCCAAATAAACCAGCGTCCAATGACGCCGGGACAACCAATCCGCCTGGTTCACACTGCCGGTGACGGCTTGCGAGGCTCCAATGCGCTCGAGCATCTCGCTTTCATCCATCAATTCGCCACCGTTTAAAAAGGCCCGCAGCTGCTGGTGGGCGGCAAGGTCTAAATAGCGCCTCAACGGACTGGTGACGCGGCTGTAATTCAACAGCCCAATCCCAGCATGCGGGGAGGGTTTGATTCTCACCTGGCTGCGCTGGGATACACGCCGTAATACATATTTATAAGCCAGCGTCCCCAGCGAGGGAGCTTCACCGCGCAGCATTTCAGCCAGACGGTCCTCATCTGGAGCCTCCTGAATGACATACGGGAAGGGGATGTCATGCGCAGAGGCGAAGCCTGCCGCCGCTTCGCCCGCCATCAGCATGGCTTCCCTGACCAGCGAGCGGCTCGCCAGTTCCGGCAGCGGTCGAATTTCCACCACGCCATCCCGGATATGCACTTTCACTTCAGGCATATCGAAGAAAGATGCCTCGTTCGCCTCGCGCCGTTTGCAATAAGCCCCGGTAAGAATCAATAAATCACTCAGCGGCTTATCTTCCAATCGCCCTTCAGCCTCTTCGTAGCTCATACGCCGCACTCGCACCATACTGGGGGTGATTTCCACATCGACAATTTCTGCCTCCCTGTTTAATGTAATGCCGAAGGAAAGAGCCGGAGAGGTTTCACTCAAACCCATCCCCAGGCTTTTGATCAAACTATCGGGCAGCATGGGCAGCATACCTTCCGGCAGATAACAGGTGGCTGCGCGTGCCTTGGCCTCCAGGTCGAGAGCGCTGTTAGGGGGTACAAGAGCGGCTGCATCCGCGATATGTACCCACAGGCGTCCGCCCGCAAATTCCCCATTTTCTATCTCCAATTTTTCCAGGCAGATTGCATCATCCGGGTCCAGGTTATCCCGGTCATCAATGGCGTAACTGTCCAATTGAGTCAGATCCAAACGGTGCTCCTCTGCCATCGCTGGCAGTTCAACATCGGCTGGCATGCTGCTTACCTGCAGACGCCGGGGATATGGATTCACGCTGTTATCCCAATATCCAACCTCCAGCAGCAGGGCGTGGGCAGATTGAGGGGATTGGGACCGTCCCAACTCACGAAGCAGCTTGCTGTGCTTCACACGGCCGTAAGCAAGGTTTTCAACCTCGTCCAAAAAACGTTGGTCTTCATCCTTTATCACATCACCATTTTTTATCCGCTCCAAAAACGAGTCCCATGCTTTGGTTTCAGCCGCTTTCTCCCGGCGGCTCTCAATCTCCGCCTGTACTTCATCCTTCAAGCGAGGCTTGACCGCTTCGATGCTCCCCTGGAAGTACAGGCCATCCTTGATCAATTTCCATGTACTCCAGGCGCTGGCGGGCGAGTATTCCCCAAATGCCAATTCAGCCAGCGAGACTAGGGTGTTATTCGATTCGCCTTCATCCTCCAGCAGCACCTCCCACGCCAATTCGACCTCTCCCCCCGCTTCATCCAATGCTTCAAAATCCTCGAAAGGACCGGGATGCAGGAACTCCACATCCTTATAGCGCACATTCTCCAGGTCCCCATTCTCAAGGGTTATCGTCAATTTATCTCCCACGCTTAATACCCGCGCCGGATGTGTTTTATACACGACTAAACTGTCTTCAATAATCGATTTAATCGCCATCAAACCTGCCTTAAATCATTTGGGATATCGCTGCTGGCGTTTTCATGTAATAGATTTCCTTCGCAAAAGGCTCCAGGTAAATACTACCATTTTAAAATCCGGATGTGAGCACGAAACCAGGTCCAGGTTTTGGCCATACTCATTCACGGACTGGCAGTCCTTGGACCCTCATTATTCATTCTAGCAAAGGTGATGTGAATATCAATATCGAACATTACACCATTTTTAAGATTGCCGGTCCTTTCACTTCAACCCAACTCATTCCTGGATTGGCGATCCGTTTAACTTCCTGTCCATTCCAAAAAAACCGCCTGCTGCTCCACATCCAATTTAATCGAAATCCTCCCAGGGAAGCCGCAGCGCATGATCCGGATTCAGAGCATGCCAGGTGGCCCGAATTACCAGGCGTTCGTAAACCACTGCCATGCGTTCTTTTGAATAAGGCATAGCATTGGTTATCCACCAGTCGATCAAACCCATAATTGAGGAAACCATGTGATTAGCAGCAATTTCAAAAGGAATGCTCTGCGCGGGGACTAGATTATTGTGGCGGTCCATATGAACTTGAACCATTTCACTCAAGTAATCTTTCAGTTTTTTGGAGAACATTTGACTCTCAAGGACGCCGCGATACATGGCATGGTTACCTTCTACATGTTGAAACAGCGCATATCCTTCCCGCTCAAAATATCCAGCATTGTGAGTTTTCGGAAGGGATTCCAGTTCTTCAATAATTTCAGTGAATACCTCCAGCATTAAATCATCTACACCGTCGTAGTGACGAAAAAAAGTAGCGTATCCGATATCAGCACGGTCTGTGACATCGCGTATAGTAATTCTCTCATACTGCTTTTCACTGATTAATGCAAGCAGCGCCTCCTTTAATAACCTGCGCGTACGCACCACTCTTCTGTCCGCATCATTCATTTATACCGCCAATTTTCATTTCCAGGAGAGCATTACCAGCATTTTTTGAGCCATTTTTCTGTAAGTGTTTCATATGATCCACTCTAAAAATTTTGCTTGTTGACAGGCAATAGAAATTATGTATGATACATATCATACATTATGAAACATAGTATATCATATCGAGCTAATTTGTAAAGGAACAATTTAATGGACGAACAAAAAATATGGTACAGGCGGATTGAAACTAACCGGGGGGCCGGCCTTTTCTGGGGTCTATCCCTTGTGGCAATTGGGAGCATCTGGTTGTTAGGCAGTCTTGAAATTGTCCCGGAGCCTGCCAAAAATTGTCTTCCCAGGCCTCGTCATCCTGTGGGGAATAACCACACGGTTCACACAATGCAATCCCTAATAATCCAAACTGGAGGGGTGGGTATGAACTCAAATTCCACCCCTTCAAACATTCCAAAGTTAGAAAGGTGATACATGGACAAAACAATCGAACAGGTTCGAAGATATCCAGTGTTCTTGAACTCAACCCTTGCATCAATGAATACTTTCTTATTGATATGGATGGGTCAGGTAGTCTCTATCCTTGGTTCCAGCATGACCGGCTTTGCACTTGGAGTATGGATTTTTCAATATACAGGATCCGCATTCAGTTTCGCGCTGATTTTGCTCTTTAATATGCTTCCAAAAGCGCTGGTTGCACCCTTCGCTGGCATCCTGGCTGATCGTCACGACCGGCGCAAAATTATGATATACACTGATTTAAGCGCTGGATTCGCCACAATTATCTTGATAATCCTGTTCACCGTGGGTGAATTGTCCACCTGGCATATATATTTACTCACTGCCGTAAATGCCGCCGCAAGCGCATTCCAGGGACCAGCATTCAGCGCCTCAGTCACACAACTGGTTCCAAAGGCACAGTACGGCAGGGCAAATGGGCTTCAGCAGTTGGGCGAAGGCATCAGCCAGGTGATCGCTCCGGTCCTTGCTGGGACACTGATCGGAGTCTTTGGATTGATGAGCCTGCTTCTGATAGATATGCTTACTTTCCTGTTCGCTGTCATTATTCTGCTGGTTGTAAGATTTCCGAGAATCCCGCAAACTCATCAGCGAAAACCAGAGCTGAGCGGGACATGGTATTCCGAGCTGGAGCAGGGAGCAAAATTTCTTTTCAGCCGGCAGGGATTGTTGGGCTTGATGCTGGTTTTTACAATGGTAAACTTCTTTGTTGGCGCGGCAGAGGCTGTCCTGACGCCGATGGTGCTCAGCTTCACTTCACCCGAAAACCTCGGACTGATCATGACGACCGGCGGATTTGGCATGTTGGCTGGAAGCATCCTCATGTCTCTTTACGGGGGTGGTCAGCGAAAAATATATGCCGTTTTTGGCGCTTACGCCTTTCTTGGCGTGGCAGTGTTTCTGGCAGGGTTGCGCCCTTCGGTATTACTGGTCAGCACAGCTGTATTTCTGGCTTTCTTTGCCCTGCCGACAGTGATGGGCGCCAGCCAGGCTATCTTTCAGACTAAAGTAGCCCCAAAGATCCAGGGGCGGGTATTTGGACTCAGGATATTCCTGAATACCCTTTCATTCGCGCTGGCATTTCTGCTCGGCGGTTTCCTGGCAGAAACCTTTTTTGAACCGCTTATGTCTGAAGGCGACCTGCTTGCCGGTTCTGTTGGTCAGATCATTGGTACTGGTCCGGGTCGAGGTATGGGTTTGATGTTCCTCCTGATGGGAGTATTATCGATCATTTCCGCTCTGAGCGCTTTTGCACACCCGCGCATACGGAGAGTGGAGATTGAACTCCCGGATATTGATTAATAATCCAGAAATTCATTGCCCCTGAAACATGCTTGACGTGAAACAAGAAGGGGAATGTCCCATTCTCCACGAAATTACCTCCGGACCAAAGTGGATTTTAATCGCCCGGCTTTTGCGGTAGCGCACCGCGTTTTAAAAAGGTTGTCCCTTATCCCCAATCCCCTACAGCCCTGGTTCTTTCATTCATCTAACAATAGTTACCATCACCAGTGATATACTCTCTAAACCAAAAAACGAGGCAGAACTATGGGATTTCACGGAAGCGGTTGGTGGAGCTATATCCGTTCAACCGACGAAAAACCGAAACTAACCTGGGACCTGATGAAGCGCGTAATGGGCTACTCGCAGCCTTACCGCTGGCAGATCATCGCTATGCTGGTTTTGATCCTGATTAACACCGGGTTGACGCTCCTGACGCCGCTCATACTGCGCCAGTTAATCGATGTCACCATCCCCCAGAAGCGAGTTGACCAGCTGGTTTTCCTGGCATTGGGATTGCTGCTCATTCCCGCCCTGGGCGGTTTAATCAGCGTGTTCCAGCGCCGCTACAATGCCCAGGTCGGCGAAGGCGTGATATATGATCTAAGAGTCTCGCTCTATTCCAGCCTGCAGCGCATGTCGCTTCGTTTTTTCACCAATACCAAGGTAGGCGAGTTAATGAGCCGCCTGAACAACGATGTCATCGGCGCCCACAACGCGATCAGCAATACCATCGTGGGCATCATCACAAATGTCATCCAGGCCAGCGCGGTGTTGATCGTCATGTTGAGCCTGGATTGGCGTCTGACCCTGGTCAGCATTGCCATCCTGCCGCTGTTCATCCTGACCGCCCGGCGAATGGGTGCCCGCTTGCGGGATATCGCCCGCCAGGCAATGGACGCCAATGCACGCATGAACGCCACAATGAACGAAACCCTTAATATCGGCGGCGCCCTGCTGGTTAAATTGTTTGGACGCTCAACGTTAGAAGTCGATCGTTTTAAAGGTAGAGCAGCCTCGGTGCGCGATATCGGTATCCAGCGCGCAGTTATGGGCGCCTCCTTTTTTGTCATTATCGGATTATTAAGCGCCATAGGGACCGCCCTGGTATACGGCATTGGCGGCTATCTGGTCATATTGGATCTTTTCACCATAGGCACCATCGTGGCTTTTGGCGCATATTTAACCAGCCTGTACACCTCGCTCCAGGGTCTGGCTAACGCGCCGGTCGAGTTTGCCACCTCAGTAGTCAGCTTTGAGCGCGTTTTCGAAATCGTCGACCTGCCGCCTGATATTGAACAACGACCGGATGCGCTTGAACTGGTTGATATCCGCGGCGAGCTGCAGCTGGATAACGTGACCTTCAGATACCAGGCTCCCCGGGGAGGTTTGATCAGCGACGTGCACCGCTTTGGCGCAATGCATGAAGTGTCCGCTACCCTTTCTGGAAAACTGCTCAAAGATCAATCCGAACCGGAAGGCGGCGATAACGGTAAACCGGATCCGGAATCCACAGACGGCATGCTAATCCAGGACGAAATCCAGCGCAGCCAGGCGCGGCAGCTGGCTCTGGAGGACATATCTTTTACCATCAAACCGGGACAGCTGGCGGCATTAGTGGGACCCAGCGGCGCCGGAAAAACCACCCTGACTTACCTGATCCCGCGCCTGTACGATCCCACTGAGGGGACCATCCAGATCGATGGACACGACCTGCGCCGCGTCAGCCTGGATTCAATCAGCGCTTATGTTGGGATGGTCACTCAGGAAACGCACCTTTTTCACGACACGATCCGCACCAACCTGCTTTACGCCAATCTTAACGCCACACAGGAACAGCTCGAATCTGCATGCATCACAGCCAACATCCACGATTTTATTTCTGAGCTGCCGGATGGCTACGATACAATTGTTGGTGAGCGCGGTTACCGCTTGAGCGGCGGCGAAAAGCAGCGTTTAGCGCTGGCGCGCGTGATATTAAAAGATCCTCGCATCCTGGTACTGGATGAAGCCACCAGCCACCTGGACAGCCAGTCCGAAGCCTTAATCCAGGAAGCGCTAAAACGCGTTATGGCTGGGCGCACCAGCCTGGTGATCGCGCACCGTTTAAGCACCATCCTCTCCGCCGATTTAATACTTGTAATGGATCGCGGCCGGATTGTCGAACGCGGCACACACCACGAACTTGCATCGTTAGATGGCTTATATGCCCACCTCTACCAGACGCAATTTGCCAGTTCTGCCGGATAAAAGCGCCAATCATAAACAAGATGGCGCATTCAAATCTCCTAAATTAGAATGACGATCGCTTACCCACACAGACGAAAGAACCAGCTCACCGGGGAATGGGTGCTGGTCTCCCCGCACCGGACAGAACGCCCCTGGTTAGGACAGGTTGAAGAAATGCCTCAGGAGCGGCTGCCTGCATATGATCCAGGCTGCTATCTCTGTCCGGGAAACCAGCGCGCCGGCGGTGAGATAAATCCCCAATATTCTTCCACCTTTGTGTTTACCAATGATTTTTCCGCGCTGCTGCCCGGGACCCCCCTGCTCGAAAGTAAGCGTCATCCGCTGCTGCGCTCGCAACGCGTGAATGGCACCTGCCGGGTGATCTGTTTTTCCCCGAGGCATAACCTCACCCTGCCGGATATGGAGCTCGAAAACATCCAGGAGGTTGTCGAGGCATGGCGCCAGCAAACCGCTGAACTCGGTTCGACTTACAAATGGGTGCAGGTTTTCGAAAACAAAGGCGCAGTGATGGGTTGTTCTAACCCCCACCCGCACGGCCAGATATGGGCCAGCGACCAGATTCCTAACGAACCCGCAAAAGAGAATGACCGGCAAGCGGTTTATTATCACGCGCAGGATCGTTTACTGCTTGCGGATTATTTAGAAAAGGAACTGGAAGATAAACACAGGCTGGTGCTTGAAAACCAGCATTGGGCAGCGCTGGTACCCTTCTGGGCAACCTGGCCGTTTGAGACCATCCTTTTGCCGCGCAGGCATATCCTGCGTTTACCCGACATTGCAGAGGCTGAAAAGGTCAATCTGGCGGCTATTCTAAAACTGCTGCTGATAAAATACGACAACCTTTTCAACACTTCCTTCCCCTATTCAATGGGTTGGCACGGAGCCCCATTCGGAAGCGCTGACGTCGACCATTGGCAGCTGCATGCCCATTTCTACCCGCCCCTGCTGCGCTCAGCAAACGTAAAGAAATTTATGGTTGGCTATGAAATGCTGGCGGAAGCGCAGCGCGACCTGACGCCCGAAGCGGCTGCCCGGCGCCTCAGAGATACGAGTGAAGAACACTATAAACGTTTTTAAATCAGTTTGTAGATTCGCTTGAATTAAACGCAAGCCTGTGCTGGAATCATGACTGTTGAAAGATCGCTGGCCAATACTCTGTGCAAAAATTCAGGAATTAATTCTTAACCATCCCCCAGGGTTTTATCCCAATCGATCTCTTGCAGGCTTTTATACAGTCCATGGTCGTCATCAACTTCAAAAAATGTCAGGTTGGTGAAGACTTTTTCGGCGATACTGCGCACCTTACCAACCGGGATTAACTCATCCCGGCTGCCGTGGTAAAGCACAACCGGCACGGATACCGGCTGCGGGTTATTTTCAATGAATGCAGGCCAGATCAAAGCCGGCGCCAGTAACACCAGCTTTTTTACGCGATCCGGATGCTGGCAGGTATACATCGCTCCCATCAAACCGCCCAAACTGGAACCGATAATCCGCCAACCATCTCCGGACCCCAGGATATCCTCCAATGATGACATCCGCTCATCCACCGTTCCGCGGAAGTCAGGAACCAGGATGCCGGGATATAAACCGCGCAGGTAAATTGCTTTTTTACCCTGGCTTGATCCCATCAGCCCGTGGATTAATATTATCCTCGCTGGATCAATCATCATGGAAAATAATTAAATAATACAAATTACCAAAATCTACCTGCATAGAGGCGCAAACCGGTACCCCGCTTCACCCAGCGATTCCAACAACAAGTTGAGCGCCTCAACGGTTGTCGCTTGCATTCCTTCATCATCGTGCATCAGTATCCGCGCGCCTGGAAACACCTGCTCCATCACACGGTCCGCCACAGTTTGGGGATCAAGCGATTTCCAATCCTGTGAGTCGATATCCCATAATGCCACATGGTATCCTTTCTCCGCAGCAATTGTACGCGTGAACCCGTCAAGCGCGCTGTATGGGGGCCGCAGGCAGCGAACGCTGCTGCCGCCGATGATGCGGGTTGTATTGGCGATCTCCTGGAAAAAGTCTTCCCTGCCGGATGGCGTCAACGTATCTTGTTTTGATGCATGGCTGCCTATTGAATTTCCTGAACTAATGATTTCTTCCATTAGATCCTTGGATTGGGCTGCTTTACCCCCTGTAATAAAAAAGGTAGCCTGAGCCTGCCGCGCGGATAGACTCTCCAGAATTTTTGACGTGCTTTCTGCGACGGATGGTCCACCTTCGAATGTGAAGTAAATCACCTGGTCGGTAGTCATTAAAGCAGGTGTGTCCTGACCTATTGGTTCTGGTGTTCCAAAAGAGGAATTTTCCGGGATCGTAAGTCCTACGGTACTGCCTACTACTTCTCCTTGATCGTCGCGTACCCAGCCTTCATCCCCATCAAAACAGCAAACTTGCCACCAGCGAGTTTCCGGAGTCACGCCCAGGTTTTTACCGGTAATGTGAATCGCTTCCCCGGGCACCAGGCTCCCAATCACCCCAAATCCGATCCCTGGTCCTTCATGCACATCGACCGTGCTGTCCTTATCGGGTATCCAATATGGCTCAGGTGGGATCATTACCGCTCTTCCACCTTCTCCGCTGATATCCGCCTCAAATAAATAATCTGTATCACCGCCGACAGACACGGCTCTAATAGTGTAATCCTGGGTTGACGGCAGCTCTCCAGACCAGTAGGTTTTCTGTTCCTCGATGGAAAGCAGCACTTCACCATCTTCTTCTCCAACGATAGATAGCAGGACCGTATTAAATGGCGCCAGAACTTTTAGATCCAGTATTTGACCAGCCAATCCACGCAGATTAAATTTATCAACCCCATTAAACCCGATCGCTCGCTCCAATTGCAGCAGGTTCTTTGAGGTCTGCAGGTCGAGCCGTTTACCGGGACGTTCAAATTCAGCCGGGTTGGAGACGGAATCCGTAATGTCCTCTGAGATTAATTCCAATCCAGCATCCCCAAGAGAAAGTTCCAATTGGCGGCTGGTCGATGGACAGCACACCGGATCACCGCTGGAAAATTCTCGCAGTTCAACTTGAATCCTTCCGTCTTTAATATTGATTTCACGAATAAACAGATTGCTACCAAGCGGGTATCCGCCAGCTGGTAAAGGCATCTCGCCATGGTTGCGCATGGCGATCAACTTGTAGAACGGGTCTGAAGCCCCTGAAGTTTCGACAAGTACGAGCACCGCCTCCTCGATCCCATCCCCATCCAGATCACCGTAAACACGGTATGGGGACAGGTTTATGGTTAAGGCAGAACCTCCGCCGGAAGGATTCTCATCGATGAATTCGCCATCACGCAATCGCACGGTATTGTCGTTTGTCTCACCATCCCGGTTTAATTCGTCTTCAGAATTACCTGCCGGGTAGGCAGCATTTTGCAATTCCTGCCAGGAGAGTTCAGCTGTCTCACTGGCAGTTTCTAACTCTCCTCCCCCATTATTGTTTACCTCCTGTTTGTACAATATTTCAACCAATCGCGTGGTGACTACTGGATTTTCGCCCTGGGGATTTTCATCCAACCGTGATTGGACCAGCAGCTTGTACTCATATCCCTCTTGATACGCAAAGCCTTCGATTTCCCCGTAGAATATCTTCCACTCGTCTCCAGGCTTTTCCTTTATCAACAAGCACCCGGTCGTCTCGCCTTTCACGCAGTCAACCGGAACTGATGCCACAAAGATTTCTTTTACCTTTGTATTTTCTGCACGCGGACCGCAGCTGGTCAGAATGGTTAACCCACACAGCATCAAACCCGCCAGAATAAATAAGTATTTTCGCAATCGTTCCTCAAATTTCTTCAAGCGTTTAAAACCAACTTTGATAAACTATTAATTTTTCCTCAGTGAAAAGATAGTCACTCGATATACAGGAGAAGAATTGTAGCACAGTGGGGCATTCAACGTCAAAATATTTGAAAATATTTCCGTGCAGTGAATTATTCAGGGATGCCCAATTTCAGGACATCCCTGATATTTTCCAGTAAGAATTGTCTTGCTTCTCTCATCCAATAGAATGAGCGCGGCAGGAATCGAACCTGCAACCCTTGGCTTAAAAGGCCACTGCTCTGCCATTGAGCTACGCGCCCTCGCCAGTTGATATAATGTCCTGGTTAGCGACATTCTAACATGCACAAAACACCACGTCAACATTCGAAGTTTATAATAAAACGATAACGAGATTCTTATTGACACATTTCCCGGTAGTTGATACTATTCACCGGTTTCATTATTTGAAAACATATAATTTATCGTTACAAAGCGCAAGGAGGATTTAATGAGTGGTATACCAAAATTAAACGAAACATCATTTCAAGACGAGGTCATCGAGGCTGCACAGCCCGTGCTGGTTGATTTCACCGCCGTTTGGTGTGGACCGTGTAAAATGCTGGATCCAATTGTAATTGAGATTGCAGATGATTGGGACGGTCAGGTGAAGGTGGTTAAACTGGATGTAGATGATAATCCATCCATAGCGATGAATTACAATGTCATGGGTGTGCCCACCCTGATGCTTTTCAAAAATGGAGAGCCTGTTGAACGAGTGACGGGTTACGCTCCAAAAGACCGCCTGCTGAAAAAATTCAATCCACATATCAATTGATCGTCAGACGGAACGATCCCACACCTGGACGAATCAGACTCGTCCGGGTGTTTTTAATTTACCTTTTCCTAAAGAAGCAGCGCAACAATGTATTTTCTGTGATAAAATGTTATTGCAACCAAATGCAATAACGAGCGGTCTTATGAACGAAAAAATCGAAACCACCCTGCGCAAACGCGGTTACCGCATGACTCCCCAACGCGAGATGATTACGGAAACCCTCTTTCGCACAACCCAGCACCTGACAGCCGAGCAGATCTATGAAGAGCTGCGCATGCGCACCAGGGCCCTCAATATCGCCACTGTATACCGCACGCTTGATCTTCTTGTCGATGAAGGATTGGCGAGCCGGGTTGACCTAGGAGAAGATCGCATTTATTTCGCAGCTTCCCAGCACGGCTCCCACATCCATCTGGTTTGCCGCGGATGTGGATCGGTAAGCGAATCCGACCACTCCCTCTTAGAACCGCTCGGAAAAATGCTGCGGCGAAAGTATGGTTTTTACGCAGATTTAGGGCATCTTTCAATTACCGGGTTGTGCCGGGAGTGCCAGGCTTCTGCGCAGGCTGATTGATTGTCCAGCAAATTAATTATTCAATCACCGGGAGCAAAAAGATCAAGAGGATTTAAAGATGTTTTATTCCGTCGAACCAATGCATATTCCGGATGGATTCCTTTCAGCAGTGGTCTCCATCATTTTTTGGTGTTTATCCATCGTTGGGATAAGTATCGCCCTGATCAAGTTGAACAAGGATACAGATGAACGCAAGATGCCGCTGATAGGCATGCTTGGGGCGGCGATTTTTGCTGCCCAAATGATCAATTTCGTGGTTATCGGCGGCACCTCAGGCCATTTGATGGGCGCCGCGATTGCTGCGATCCTGGTCGGCCCCTGGGCGGCAGTACTGGTTATGACAACTGTCGTCGCTGTCCAGGCTTTAATCTTCCAGGATGGCGGATTGCTTGTACTGGGCGCCAATATCTTCAATATGGGCATCCTGGGCGTTGCAGCATCTTATATCGTGTATAAGATCATCACCCGCCTCTCCGGGTCTAAAAAATGGGGCATATATCTGGGAGGTTTCAGCGCAGCCTGGTTGTCTATAGTGCTCGCTTCCATCAGCGTCAGTCTGCAGCTGGCGGTTTCCGGCACCTCACCAATCCGGATCGTACTCCCCGCCATGGTCGGCATCCACGCGTTAATTGGAATAGGTGAGGGTTTAATTACAGTTGGAGCGTTGGCTCTGGTGTTTGCCGTACGGCCGGATATCCTGCAACCCTCCAGAGAGCGGTTTGCGCCCGGCGCTTTGTTAGCGATCATCGGGTTCGGTCTGGCAGTAGGGCTGGTACTGCTGTCACCCTTGGCTTCCACCTATCCCGACGGTCTTGAATGGGTTGCTGAACAGCAGGGTTTTTTGAACGCGGCCAGAGAACCGGTTTACAAAATAATTCCGGATTACATCCTGCCAGGAATTTCAAACGAAGCGCTGGCAACGATACTGGCTGGCATCCTGGGAATTTGCCTCATACTCATCATTGGCTTGATCATGGCATATGCGCGCCGCAAGCGCCAAACGGTATAAATACTTGCACTTTCATTTTCACGACCCTTACAGACCCGGGGACAGCCTGGTGCACCTGGTTGATGCGCGCATCAAATTATTGCTGACGCTGGCTTTTATCCTCACCGTATCTCTCCTACCATCCGGGGCATGGCCTGTTTATGTTCTGCTTGTTTTCCTGATCATTGGGTTCGACATGCTCTCCGAACTGGGGATGGGATACATTCTCAAAAGGTCCCTTTTTTCTCTTCCTTTCATTCTTGCTGCACTTCCAATTATTTTTTCAAATAACGGTCCGACTGCAGGCGTTATTTCCTTAGGTCCATGGGATCTGGTTATCACCCAAGGCGGGTTGGAACGGTTTGTGAGCATCGCGCTTAAATCCTGGATTTCAATCCAGGCCGCTGTTATCCTGGCTTCAACAACCCCCATCCCGGACTTGCTGGGAGCAATGCGCGCCTTGAAAGTGCCGCGCCTGTTGGTGCAAATATTCGGGTTGATGTGGCGCTATCTTTTTGTTATGGCAGATGAAGCCCAGCGCATGCTACGCGCCCGTTATGCTCGCAGCGGGACATCGAACAATCCGGATTTGAAACCTGGCGGTAGCATACCCTGGCGGGCGCAGGTGGCAGGAGGCATGGCGGGCAGCCTGTTTGTGCGCGCCATTGAACGCAGCGACCGGATTTATATGGCGATGGTAGCGCGCGGTTATGACGGCGAAGTTCGTTCGTTTAACCCGCCAAAAATTAATGCTCTTTCCTGGTTAATTCTCGGGATGTTCTGCACCTTTTTTGGTATCCTTCTCCTTCTTTCAATCCTATTCTGGTCATAAAAAGGTTTCTAAACTTGCACCACTCAATTGAAATCGAAAATCTAAGTTTTTCATATCCAGATGGCAATCTTGCCTTGAGGGATATCTCTTTATCCATCGCACCTTGCGAAAAAGTCGCTCTGGTAGGACCGAACGGCGCCGGGAAATCGACATTAATCCTGCATCTCAATGGGATCCTTGCCGGTGAAGGCACAGTGCGCTCAGCAAGTCTGGAAATTAATAAAGAGAATCTGGGATTTATTCGGTCCAGGGTTGGTCTGGTTTTCCAATCGCCTGAAGACCAGTTATTTTCGCCAACTGTATTTGAAGACGTAGCTTTTGGACCTTTATACCAGGGTTTACCCGAAGAACAAGTGATACTACTGGTTGAACAGGCGCTTTCCACTGTGGGGATGAGCGCATACGCGGATCGTATTTCCCACCATCTCAGCCTGGGGGAGAAGAAACGCATCGCCATCGCGACCGTGCTGTCCATGAACCCTGAAATCCTGGTGCTCGATGAACCCACTTCAGGCCTGGACCCGCGCGCCCGGCGCGCGCTGATTAATCTGTTGAAAGAACTGGATATCACCATGCTGGTGTCCACTCACGATATGCTCTTTGTAAAAGAGTCCTTTCCGAGAGTGGTGGTTATGGACAGCGGCCGGATTGTGGCGGATGGACCTACGGAAGCCTTGCTTTCCGACGAAGCGCTGCTTGGAGCGCACGGCTTGGAGATGCCCTGAGCCTTAAAACCAAATCTTCCGAAGATCTTAAATCCCCGGAATGATTTGATTGTTTCAGGTTGAGCGGAAATTTTTTGCTTTGGTTGTACTCAGAAGGTTTATCTCCTGCGTGTCGATATCCAGTGTAAATTCTAAGCCGCGGCTTCTCTTTCTAAACCAGCTGCCTGGCGCAGCTGATCGACTTTATCGGTACGCTCCCAGGGCAGGTCCAGGTCCTCCCGGCCGAAGTGCCCATACGCGGCGATCTGGCGGTAGATTGGGCGCCGCAGTTTGAGGTCGCGAATAATCGCCGCAGGCCGCAGGTCAAAATTTTCCGAGATCAATCGTGCGATATCCTCATCCGGGATTTTTCCTGTCCCGAAGGTCTCGCAGTTCACGCTCAGCGGACTCGCCACCCCGATCGCATACGCCACCTGGATCTCGCAGTGCTCGGCCAGTCCGGCCGCAACGATATTCTTAGCAGCCCAGCGCGCGGCATACGCCGCGGAGCGATCAACCTTGGTCGGATCCTTGCCGCTGAAACAACCTCCCCCATGGCGCCCCATACCCCCATAAGTATCCACGATAATCTTGCGCCCGGTTATCCCAGAATCGCCCAAAGGACCGCCAATCGCAAACCGCCCGGTTGGGTTAACATAAATTTTCATCTCTTCATCCACCATCTCGGGCGGCAGTACAGGTTTGATCACATGCTCGATAACGCCCGCATGAATTTTTTCCTGCTCGATCTCAGGGGCGTGCTGGGTGCTGACCAGCACGGTATCCACCCGGGTTGGGCGACCATAATTGTATTCAACTGTTACCTGGCTTTTCCCATCCGGCCGCAGCCAGGGTAATGTTCCGTCTTTACGTACTTCACTCAATCGCTGCGTAAGTTTATGAGCAAGGAAAATCGGCATTGGCATCAGAACCGGGGTTTCGCTGCATGCGTAACCGAACATCATGCCCTGATCACCAGCCCCGATCGATTCTAAATCCGCTTCACTCATCCCGCCTACTTTCGCTTCCAGGGCTTTATCCACTCCCAGGGCAATATCGCCTGATTGTTTTGAAATCGCGATTAACACCCCGCAGGTATTACCATCAAATCCCTTAGCGCTGTCATCATAACCGATCTCCTTAATCACCCTGCGGGTCAGTTCATCATAATTTACCTGGGCAGATGTTGTGATTTCGCCCATCAAAAGCACGAATCCGGTTTTGGTTGCAACCTCACACGCCACTCTTGACCGATTATCCTGCTCAAGACAGGCGTCCAGAACCGCATCGCTGATTTGGTCGCAAATCTTGTCCGGGTGTCCTTCCGTAACCGATTCGGAGGTGAACATCACCTGAGCCGAATTCATAAAAGTCGTCGTCATTCAAAACCTCCATAAAAGATAAAGCCCTTTCCAGAGGATGAGAAAGGGCAGTATATCTTAGCAAAGACGATCGCTCCCTCATCTTCCAGAACATCCGCCTGCCGGAATTGGCACCTTCCTCCGATTTATTAACCGGATAGGGGTTGCCGAGGTTTCAAAGGGCCGGTCCCTCCACCTCTCTGGATGAGCGCCTTAAAAGGACTATTTTATTCGTGGCTGCGATAATACCATGGCCGTATTGGATTGTCAAATTTAAATATGAAGTAAATGGCGGCTGATAAATGCCGCTTTATACTGCAGAACACATGTGATGCCGGATAAAAATTGTCTTCTTGGTTATTCGAGGCAAGCTAGTTCAGATAAACAACGCCACGATCATATAATATCCAATCACCCCAGCCCACAACCATGAGTCAATCCTGTCAAAAACCCCACCATGGCCTGGGATCAAGTTGCTAGAATCCTTTACACCCACCTGCCGTTTGATCATGCTTGCCCCCAGGTCTCCTAATACCGTCACAACACTCAGAACCAAACCCAAAACTGCGCCGTTAATAACGGTAATCGCGGTGCCCGTTCCGGCAAGATTTTCCCATAAATACGCCAGCAGGGCAGTGCCCAGCGTACCCACCAGGATGCCCCCAAGGTAACCTTCCCAGGTTTTCTTCGGACTGAGGCGGGGGGACATGTGATGGCGGCCGAACGCTTTCCCGATAAAATAGGCGCCCCCATCAGCCAACCATACTGCCGGCAGTACCAGCAACACCCACCACATTCCCTCTTCTAAATTCCGCAACGAAATCAGGTAAGCGCCGATCCAACCCAAATACATAACCCCGCTCAAAGTGACCGCAAAATCCGAGGCGGCCTTATCGCGACCGCGCTCGAAAGCGACCAGGTGATATGCCATGCTCACCAGGACAACCAGGCTGATCATCCAATCAGCGTATTCAAAGCCCCCCAGCGCCCGTCCTGCAGCCAGCAGCAGCGTACCCAGAATTATGATTATGCTGGCTGGTTTGTATCCCCCAGCGCGGAATAAATTGCCATATTCCCATGCTGCCAGACCCAGGATTAGAAGGACAACACCAGCAAATATCCAGCCCCCAAAATAAATTGCCGCCAGCCCAAATGGAAGCAGCACAGCGGCAGCCAGGACACGCTGAGCAAGCATATCTCAGTCGTTACCTTTTTTTGAAGAGGTCAAACCATACCGGCGTTCTCGATGGGCATATTCTTCTAAAGCCAATCGCAGCTGGTCTTTGTCAAAATCCGGCCAGTAAACCGGCGGGAAATACCATTCAGAATAGGCCCCCTGCCAGATCAAGAAATTGCTGCCGCGCAGTTCACCGGAAGTCCTGATGATTAAGTCCGGGTCCGGCACACCAGCCGTGAACAGGTAATGGTTGACCATATCTGCCGTAACCGCGGTTGGTTTGACCCCATCTTCAATCATGCGCTGAATGGCGCACACAATCTCATCCCGCCCGCCGTAGTTAAAAGCAATATTCAATATCAAGCGGTCGTTGTCTTTGGTAAACTCCAATGCGTGCAGTACTTTTTTCTTAAAACCAGGTTTAAGGCGGTCTAAACGCCCGATATGGCGCAGTTGGACACCCTGGTCATCCAGTTCTTGAAGTTCGCGATCGATGACATCCTCAAAAATCTTCATCAAACCGCGTACTTCTGGGGGAGGACGCCCCCAATTTTCTGTCGAAAATGCATAGATCGTTAAATAACGGATACCAAATTCTATACACGCTTCGATCACCCGCCGCAAGTTTTCCGTGCCAGCCCGGTGCCCTGCCAGACGCGGCAAGCCGCGCGAAAGCGCCCAGCGCCCGTTGCCGTCCATGATGATAGCGATATGGGTTGGAATGATTTCCGGAAGATCCAATTTTTCCTTCGGATTCATAAGCGTTTGAGATACAGCCACTTATACCTCGAGTATTTCTTTTTCCTTACGTTCGCCAATTGAATTTATCTCTTCGATCTTTTCATCGGTAATCTCTTGCAGCTTTTCTTCACCCCTTTTTAAATCGTCCTCAGAGATCATTTTTTCATTTTCGAATTCGCGCAGGTCTTTAATACTGTCTCTGCGCACATTTCTCGCTGCAATTCTGGCTTCTTCAACCCGGTTTTTCACCAGTTTGCCCAGGTCCATGCGCCGTTCTTCTGTGAGCGGCGGCAGGTTTAATCGGATGGCTTTACCATCATTATTGGGCGTTAAACCCAAATCAGATGTCAAAATACTCCGTTCAATAGCCTTTAATGATGCTGCATCAAAGGGGCGGATTAACAGGGATCGTGGTTCCGGCACGCTGATGCTTGCCAACTGGATCAACGGTGTGGGCGCACCGTAATATTCCACATTGAGCTTCTCAACAAGCCCGGGATGAGCCCTGCCCGTACGAATTCCCGCAAGATCATCTTCCAATGCTTGTATGGCACCATCCATACGGGTTTCAGCTTCCTTGTAAACATCACCTAGCATAGATGCCTCCAATCAGAATCAGTTTTGGTTCCCGTATTCTATAGGATAACCGATATTATTTACATAGAAAAGGGTAAATAGTGGGATGTGAAAATACCTTTTAAATCATCCGGATACCAGCGTTCCAACTTTCTCACCGCACAATGCTTGCTGCAGCGCATCAGAGTCCCATAAATTGAGCACTAAAATCGGCAGATCGTTGTCCATACATAATGACAATGCTGTACTATCCATAACTTGCAGGCGCTTGTTTATCGCTTCCATAAAAGTGAGTTGATCGAATCGCACCGCATCTTCGTAAAGGAACGGGTCTTTATCGTACACCCCATCCACCTTGGTAGCTTTGATGAGAACATCAGCGCCAATTTCGACTGCCCGCAGGGCAGCAGCCGTATCCGTTGAAAAAAACGGGTTTCCAGTACCGCCCCCCAATATTACCACCCGGCCTTTTTCCATATGGCGGATCGCGCGCCGCCGGATATACGGCTCAGCAACCGCATGCATCGCTACAGCGGATTGAACGCGGGTGTAAAGACCCATACGTTCCATGGCATCCATCAACGCCAGGGCATTCATCATCGTCGCCAGCATTCCCATATAATCCGCAGTCGCACGATCCATACCACGTTCTAGTCCAATCCGGCCGCGCCAGATGTTGCCAGCCCCAATCACAATTGCGATATCAACCTGCATCTCATGCACTTCTTTAATATGCAGGGCAACAGCTTCTGCTTGCTCTGGATCGATGCCATATCCATTTTCGCCAGCCATCGATTCTCCGCTGATTTTCAGCAGGATACGTTTGTATTTCAAATCTTTATGCACAAGTCGCTCCCTCCTCAGTGAAAAAAAGCCAACCAAATGGCTGGCTTTCTTGATTTATTCTGTGGAACTAGTTTCTCCCAGTTCCCAACGCTCGAAGCGTTGAATGACAACATTCTCGCCTAGAGAAGCGATATTCTGCATCAAAAGCTGCTCGATGACCATCTCATCATCGCGCACGTAAACCTGCCGCAGCAGGCAGACATCATCCAAGTACTTTTTCAGACGACCTTCCACGATACGCTCGATCACATTTTCAGGTTTACCTTCAGCCAGCGCGTATTGGCGGGCTTTTTCACGTTCGTCTTCAAGCACCGGCTCGGGGACATCCTCGGGGCTGATATATTCTGGCGCGCCGGCTGCTATCTGAAGGGCAATCTCATGAACGAAGTTCCGGAAAGACTCAGAGCGAGCCACAAAATCCGTCTCGCAATTCACCTCTACCATCACTCCGACCCGCCCGTCCCCATGCGAATACAGCTCAATATAACCCTCTGAAGTTTCCCGGTCGGCTCGTTTTAATGCCGTCGCCAGACCTTTTTCGCGCAATTCTGCCAGCGCCTGATCAAAATCACCGTCAGCGTCCTGTAAAGCTTTACGGCAATCCAAAATCCCCGCGCCAGTCTCAGCTCGCAAGTCTTTTATTTGTTGTGTGGTAATTTCCATTGTTATTCCTCATCACCTTCATCGGTGTTCTCTTCCACAGCACTTTCTTCCTCTTGAGCCTCCGCGGTAATTTCCTCAGCTTGCGCCTCAACATGCTCTGCAACTTCTTCAGCCTCTTCCATGACAGCTGTTGCTTCAACTTCTTCGGTTTCTAATTCCTCATCAACTGTTTCTTCAAGGATTTCTTCGACTTCAACTTCCAGGGTGGATTCCGGTTCTTCCACCTCAATTTCTTCAAGTACGCCTTCTTCCGAACCTTCGCCAGATTCAGCTTCAACAACTTCGGCTTCAATTTCTGCTGCCGCCGATTCCGCAACTGCCATCGCTTCCTGGCTGGCGGTGATTTTTGCCAGTGTAGCCGCACCGAGCAGTTCTTCATCCGTTAGCTCTTGCTCTTCTATACCTGCCATCACGACTTCGGTTACAGGCTCCTGTTCTTCCTCGAGATCCTTGCGCATCGCGCGCCCTTCAACAACTGCATCCGCAATGATACCTACGATCAGCTTGATCGCGCGGATAGCATCATCGTTTGAAGGGATTACATAATCCACGACCCTCGGATCACAATTCGTGTCAACCATTGCTACCACGGGTATCTCCAGCAGGTTTGCTTCGTGAATGGCGGTTTCCTCGCGGCGTACATCAACCACAAACACCATTGTAGGCAGCTGGTTCATATCGCGAATACCGCCCAGCATATATTCAAGTCTTTCAATGCGCCGGGTGAGGTTGAGCGCTTCCTTTTTGGTAATGCGCTCAAAATCTCCTTTATCTCGCATGCGTTCCAACTGGTCCAGCTCATTTACTCGCTGCCGGATGGTGCTCCAATTGGTGAGCATGCCGCCCAACCAGCGGTTGGTGACATACGGCATCCCAGCCCGGATGGCTTCATCATGGATCGTTTCCTGAGCCTGGCGTTTGGTACCGACAAATAGGACCGTGCCGCCATCGGCTGCGGTGTCTCGGACTAAATTGTATGCTTCTTCCAGGGCTTTGACCGTTTGCTGCAGGTCGATTATGTGGATGCTGTTACGTTCGGTGAAGATGTAGGATTTCATCTTCGGGTGCCATTTGTGGGTTCGATGCCCGAAATGGACACCACTCTCAAGCAGTGATTTCATACTAACAATAGCCATATATATACCTCCGCGTTATTCCTCGGTATCCTTCTATTCCGCACGGAACCCTGGCCAGGGCACGCCCGTTTGGATCCGGAAACCTGTGTGATAGTTGATGTGGCCTGGCAGGTAATATGGCATTCCAGGGCACATGGTGCCTCCTTGAGTACGTATTACCTTTCAGGCACAAATTCTCCCGCCCTTCGGCGGGAGCTTGCGAAGTATATCACATGCATATCGGATTCGTCCAGATTATTCGTCCAATTTCATATTTTTATCAAGGTTGCTGCCGGCTGGTTGAGGTACAATCCTCGCATGGAGCGAAAACTTATTGAGAGCTGTCTGGAAGGACTCCCCGCCGGTCCGCTGCGCTATTTTCAAAAGATCGATTCTACCAACGCGGAGGCTTTACGCTGGCTGGAAGACGGCGCTCCCGACTTCTCGCTGGTGATCGCCGAAGAACAGACTGCTGGCCGCGGCCGGAAAGACCGTAAATGGTATACCCCTCCCAATTGTGCGCTGGCATTCAGCCTTATCCTACGCTCGCCGCTCACTTCAGCAACCAGGGAACATCCATCTGCAGTATTCACACGTTTGACCGCTTTAGGCGCTCTGGCGGTATCCAGCGCGCTGAGAGATGGTTTTGATCTGCCGGTACAAATCAAATGGCCGAATGATTTGCTCGTCAGCAGGCGAAAGATCGCGGGTGTGCTGGCCGAATCTACCTGGTCCGGGGAACATCTCGCAGCGGCTGTCATCGGCATCGGCATAAATGTCGCTCCCCTTTCTATTCAGAATCAACAAGAATTTGACGCGCCTGCCACATGTGTCGAATATGAAGTGAATCGCATTGTCTCACGCCCGGAACTGCTGCACCAGGTTCTAACCAGCATTTTCGAGTGGAACAAACAAATTTTTAACGACACATTCCTGGAGACCTGGAATGAACGCCTGCTTTACCGGGAAGAATGGGTCCACTTGATCCCGGAAGCAGATGGTCCTACACAACCCCCATTGGAAGCGTATATTATCGGTTTAGAACAGGACGGCGCATTAAAAATCCGGCTGAAAGACGGCCGTATCAAAACAGTATACTCAAGCAATTACCGCATCGCAGCAGGTTTCCAATGCAAGGCCGGAAGCGAAGTGCTTTAGGGTGAGCGGTTATTCATCAACCCCTACACTGCGCAAATCTGCGGCTGAAATACGGGCAATAGAAGCCACGCTGTCCCCATCCCCCAGATTCATCACAGTCACGCCTTTGGTAACCCGTCCTGTGCGTGAAATATTTTTCACTTTTGTGCGCAGTATCACCCCGCCGGTAGATATTATGGTCAGATCATCATCCTCCTGGACGACACGCGCAGCAACCACATATCCAATTTTCGCTATTGCCTTCTTGTTGATCGTATGAACACCCTTGGTTGCACGCGATCTGGCGGGATAATCTTCGAGCGCCGTGCGGTTGCCAAAACCGTTTTCCGTCACAAGCAGCAGGTCCCCTCCGGGTTCAACCACCTCCATGCTGGTGAGAATATCTCCTTTGGCAAGCCGGATTCCTGTCACTCCCGCCGCAGTTCTTCCCATCGACCTGATCTGGTCTTCCGCAAAACGAACCGCCTGCCCGTGCCTGGTAACCAGGATAACTTCATTACTGCCATCTGTAAGGCGCACCCAACCCAGTTCATCTCCTTCACCCAATCCAATGGCGATAATCCCCGCCGAGCGAACCGAATCAAGCTGCGCAAGAGACATACGTTTCATTCTTCCAGAGCGGGTTGCCATAATACAGAAATGTTCGTCGTCAAACTCCGGAACTGCGACAGCCGCTGTGACTGTCTCATCAGGACCGCAAGCCAGCACGTTAACGATTGGGATTCCGCGGCCGGTACGGTCCGCATCGGGAATTTGATACGCTTTTTCCGAATATACTTTCCCGCGGTCCGTGAAAAAGAGTACGGTATTTAACGTGCGTGCCGGCAGCAGCATCAAGACTTCATCTTGATCCTTGGTAGCATGCCCGGTCACACCCCGGCCGCCCCGGCTTTGAGACCGGTAAGCCTTTGCCATCACACGCTTTATATACCCGCGTTGGGTTATGCTGATCAAAATGGCTTCATCAGGAACCAGGTCTTCATCACTCAATTCTTCAGAGGCCTCATAAGCAATATGCGTTCGGCGTTCATCGCCGTATTTCTCCACCAGCTCATCCAGGTCCTCTTTGATCACATTCAATATTTTTCTTGGGCTGGCCAGCAAGTCCTCAAGATGAGCAATTCGTTCAAGAATCTGCTTGTGCTCATCCTCAATCTTCTGGCGCTCAAGCGCTGCCAACCGGCGCAGCTGCATGTCCAGTATGGCCTGCGCCTGCCGCTCGCTCAAATCAAAACGTGATATCAAGCGTTCTTTCGCTTGATCAGCGTCCTCAGATTTGCGTATGGTATCAATGACCGCATCCAGGTTGTGTAATGCGATGAGCAGACCTTCGAGTACGTGCGCCCGGTCACGGGCTTTGGCGAGTTCGAATTCAGACCTGCGGGTAATTACCTCGCGCCGGTGTTCAACAAAAATCTGCAAGGCTCGTTTAAGCGACAGCAAGCGCGGTTGGTTGTCAACCAACGCCAACAGCTGCACACCGTATGTGGACTGTAGCGGGGTGAACTTGTACAGCTGGTTCAACACCTTGCGCGGCTGCGCGCTGCGTTTGAGTTCGACGATAATACTCATACCGCGTCGGTCAGATTCGTCCCGTAAATCAGACACGCCCCCAAGCTTCCCGCTGCGCGCCAGGTCCGCGATGCGCTCGAGCAAGTTCGTTTTATTCAACTGGTATGGGATCTCTGTGATGACAATACGGTGACGGTTGTTGCCCATCTCCTCAATATGCGCCAGGCCGCGCACAACGATGCGACCCCTGCCGGTGCTGTACGCCTGGAGGATACCTTCATTTCCAACAATCACCCCGCCAGTCGGAAAATCTGGTCCAGGCACATGTTTAAGCAGATCATCAACAGAAATCTCGTCAATATCATCATAGTTGTCAATAAGGTATTTCGCAGCCTGCGCCAACTCTGGCAGGTTGTGTGGAGGGATGTTTGTTGCCATCCCCACGGCGATACCGGAGGACCCATTTAACAATAAATTTGGAAGCCTGGAAGGTAATACCAGCGGTTCTTGCAGCGAACCATCAAAATTATCTCCGAAGTCGATGGTGTTCTTTTCAATATCCGCCATCAATTCTTCGGCGTAAGGCGCCATCCTGGCTTCGGTGTAACGCATTGCCGCCGGCGCATCTCCGTCAATAGAACCAAAATTTCCCTGACCATCCACCTGCGGATAGCGCATCGAGAAGTCCTGAGCCATGCGCACCATGGAATCATAAACCGCAGTATCTCCATGCGGGTGATATTTACCCAGCACCTCGCCCACAATACGGGCTGATTTGCGGAACGGTGTGTTCGAGCGCATGCCCATATCGTGCATGGCATATAGAATTCGGCGGTGGACCGGCTTAAGACCATCGCGCGCATCCGGCAGCGCCCGCGCTACGATAACGCTCATCGCGTAATCAAGGTATGCGGAACGCATCTGGTCGTCAATGTCTACATGTCGTACGGAACCAATATCCATAAATGCCCCTTTGAAGGCTTTAAATTACAAAAAAATGATCGTGTTGAATGTAGTTGTTTATACAATCTCACACATAAAATCGGCAGTGAAATTGAACTGCAATTTTTAGGAGATTGGGATTTTTACATGCAATATACAACCTTTTAATTATACCGCGCATGATCATTTTTTGGCTCATTTGAGGCAATAAAAAATGGCTTAAAATTGTGCGCTATTTTCAATATCAGCGCCCTCCAATCTATTGTTATTCTCTTTTTGAGAACTCATTTCATAATATAATCACCAGCGTGTGGTATAAATCCATGTTTGATGGATTAAAAACTTGTTTTCCTTTCAGGTACAAATGATATGAAGAAAATTATTTTCATTATGGTGCTTATCGCCATGGGCGCTGCCGGATACTTTGGGTACCAGGAGTACAGGGTACGCCAGGAGGCTGATACTCTCAGCAGCCTACAAACTTCAAAAGTTTCAAAAGGCGATCTGACAGCTAAAATTGGCGCAACCGGAATTGTGCGCTCCAATCAATCTGCCCAGCTGAACTGGAGCACTTCGGGTACCGTGGAAGAGATATTTGTCGATGTTGGCGATCATGTCACATCCGGGAAAATCCTGGCGACTCTGCAGAAAACCTCCCTTCCCCAGAATGTCATCCTGGCGCAAGCCGATCTTGCCAATGCCGAAAAATCTCTGGAAGACCTTTACGATAATGCCATCACCGCCAAAACAGAAGCCGTAAAAGCCATCTCGCTCTACACCAAGTCAGTCCGTGACGCGCAGTATAAGATGGACAATTACACCATTCCATCTAACCAGGCTGACCTGGACACGATTGAAGCGTTAACCGTGATGGAAGACCGCTTGGACAAGGCTCGCGAAGCGTTCGAGCCGTACAGATATCTCTCTGCAAACAACGATACACGCCAGGATTTATTGGCAGATCTGAATGAAGCCCAGAGCGATTACGATTCAGCCGTTCGCCGTTTGGAAACCGAGTACGAATTGGAAGTCGCCAAGGATAATCTGGTAAAAGCCAAAGATGACCTCGAAACCTGGATGGATGGTCCCGACCCTGCCGACATCGCAGCAGCCGAAGCGCGCATCGCGGCCGCGCAAGCTGCCCTCAAAAGCGCCTGGATCGAAGCGCCTTTTGACGGGACAATCACCGCCTCAAATCCCAAGCCCGGTGACCAGGTCGAGTCCAATATGCAGGCATTTCGTTTGGACGACCTCTCACGCCTGCTTTTAGACGTCCAGGTCTCAGAAGTAGATATAAACCGCATCCAAACCGGACAGGAAGCCATCCTGAGCTTCGATGCCATCCTGGATGAGGAATATCTCGGTATAGTGACGGAAGTTGCGCCAGTTGGAACATCCGACCTGGGTGTGGTCGATTTCACCGTCAGCGTTGAATTAAGCGATGCGGATGAAAACATCAAGCCCGGTATGACGGCTGCAGTCAATATTATCGTCGAAAATTTAGAGGATGTCCTGCTGGTCCCCAACCGGGCTGTCCGTTTTAAAGACGGCGAGCGAATCGTATATACGCTCGTGGACGGAGAACTTACACCAATCGCCGTTACGCTAGGGTCGACATCCGAGTCGACCAGCGAAGTTATTGATGGTGAACTCGAAGTTGGCGACATTGTTGTGCTCAATCCCCCAGTGGAATTCGAACAGAACGGTCCACCTGGATTTGTAAGATAACCAGAATATCGAGACTGTTTCAATTGGGATAATTCAAAAAATTACCTGTACGTTATTCAAACTTTTTTATGGATGATTGGGTCATCGAAGCCAAGGACCTGACAAAGGTCTATAAGATGGGCGAAATCGAAGTGCACGCCTTGCGCGGTCTCTCTGTCCAGATCGCGCGCGGCGAGATTGTTTCCATTATGGGTCCTTCCGGTTCCGGAAAATCTACCCTCATGAATATAATCGGCTGCCTAGACCGTCCGACCGGCGGGGAATATTTCCTCGATAGAGAACGCGTTTCCGATCTGAAAGATGACCAATTAGCTTCAATTCGTAATCAAAAAGTGGGTTTTGTTTTCCAGACCTTCAACCTGCTGCCGCGTGCAACCGCTTTATCAAACGTCGAACTGCCGATGCGCTACAGCGGCAACAAAAAGAACCGTAAAAAACGCGCCCTTTCCGCATTGGAAGCGGTCGGACTCAGCGATCGTGTTCGCCACAGGCCCAATGAACTCTCCGGTGGACAGCAGCAGCGCGTCGCCATCGCCAGGGCTCTGGTGAACGAACCAGCCATCATTCTGGCGGACGAACCCACCGGAAATTTGGATACATCTTCGGGCGATGAAATCATGGAACTTCTGCTCTCATTAAATCAAGACCACGGTACAACCCTGGTTATCGTCACGCATGATCCTGAGATCGCCTCACAAACCGGGCGGGTGATCCACATCCTGGATGGCGTGGTGGAGGAAAAAGCATGAATATCGGTCAGTCTTTTATCGAAGCCCTTGAAAGCGTTTCATCCAATAAAATGCGTTCCGGTTTAACCATCATCGGCATCGTAATCGGAGTTGCCGCCGTGATTGCAATCATTTCATTAGGGCGCGGCGCGGAAGGGACGATCATCGGTTCGATCCAGGGTATCGGAACCAATCTGATATTCGTCTTTCGCGGGGGATCGGAAGAGGTGCTCAACCCAAAACCGCTCACCCTGGGTGACGCGGCCGCAATGTCCGACATCTTCCAGGCTCCATCGGTAGCTGGTGTGGCACCGATTTTACAGGGTGATGTGAAGGTATCCATGGGCGGCGAGAGCACCAACACTCGAATCGTCGGTGTGACCCCGGATTATGGTATGGTGCGAAATTCGAAAATGGCGGAAGGGGAGTTCATCAATGAAGAGCACGTTTTAGGACAGGCATCCGTTGTGTTGTTAGGCACGGAAGTTGCGCAGGATTTGTTCGACCGAAAAGAAGGCCTAGTCGGCGAAACGATCCGCATTGATGGGCGTCCATTTCGCGTGATCGGGGTTTTGGAATCCAAAGGGGGCTCCAGTTTTGGGAACGAGGATGATCAGGTCATGGTTCCGCTGAGCACCGCCCAAACCCGCTTGCTTCGCCGGTCACCAAGCGACCGGGTGGATACAATCATCGTACAGGCATTTGATTCAAAAGCGGTGCCGCAAGCCAGCGAGGAAATCTCTTTTATACTGCGCACGCGCCACCGTACCGATATTGGCGCAGATGATTTTTCGATTCTGACCCAGCAAGATTTTCTGGACACGGCACAGACCATTACCGGCGTGCTGACCATCTTCCTGGGCGGCATCGCTGCTATTTCCCTGCTTGTGGGCGGCATCGGTATTATGAACATTATGCTGGTTTCCGTGACTGAGCGCACGCGTGAGATTGGACTGCGTAAAGCTTTAGGAGCCCGCCGGATTGATATCCTGTTCCAATTCCTGACCGAATCGGCGCTGCTCAGTATGATCGGGGGCATCATCGGAATCGGTCTGGGCGCCCTGATATCCCTGACTGTAGGTCGTATTGCAGCTGCAAGTGATACCCCATTGACTCCCTCAATTGGTTTGGATACCGTGCTGCTGGCAACGCTGTTCTCAGCTGCAGTAGGTCTCTTCTTTGGACTTTATCCTGCTAACCGGGCATCCAGCCTCGAACCCGTTGAAGCGCTGAGGTACGAATAAGCCGCACCACCTCAGGCTGTCGTTACCTCTGCGATCCAATCCAGATAGCTCTGAGATCCCATCATAATGGGTACAGCGATGATTTCCGGCACATCGTATGGGTGTAACTGCTGGACTGCTGGCACCAGATGGGACTCGAACAGCGCCGCACGGCTTTTTACGATCATTAAGATCTCGTTGTCGTCGTTTACCGCTCCATCCCAGCTGTACAGGGAACGGATCGAAGGGATCAGGTTAACACAGGCTGCCAGCTTCTTTTCCAGCAGCGCCTGCGCAATTTCCCGGGCGGTTTCTTCAGAAGGCGCTGTAATCATCACCAGGATAAACTGCGGGGCTTGGTTTTCTATCATATACCACTCTCCGATTCTATTATCGATTTGTTCTTATAATTTTATTCCATAAAGGGAATTTAATCGTCACATGGGTAATTCCATGATCAGCAGAACCGTCCGCGAAAACATGAAAGCACGAATAAACGAATGTGGTTTAGTAAATGTTCTTTGAAATGAATTTATTCCATTATTTTTTACATTTAGCTTATATCAAGATTCGCGTTGGCTAGAAAAAAACTTCAGTTGAGTATATAAAAATTGAATGATCTTTAAAGGTGTCAGCCAGTTAGATGATTCTCTGTATCCCAAATCCTACTGCGGATGAAAGCGCTTTTGAGGTAAAATCGGGGGGTGCTGCGCTGGTCAATCATGTCAAACCCAGCTGAACAAAATTAAACTGCGGGGATGATATATGCCCGAATGGAAAATCCTGATCACAGACGGCTTGGGCGAAATAGGCAAGTCGATATTGCAAGCTGAATCGCACGTGGATGACCGCAATGGCATCTCATCCGACGAACTGCTGCAGGTCGCCCCCGGGTATGATGCCTTTATCATCCGCGGCCGCACAAAACTCACCGCCGCGATCTTGAAAGCCGCCGCGAACTTGAAGGTGATCGGACGGGCGGGAGTCGGACTCGACAATGTCGATCTCGATTCAGCCCAAGAACAAGGCATAACCGTCCTGAACACACCCGCCGCCAGCAGCAACTCGGTAGCAGAGCTTACCATAGCGATGATGTTCGCTCTGGCTCGAAGAATCCCGGCCGCTGACAGGAGTATGAAAGCCGGGGAGTGGAATAAAGTGCAATTGGCCGGGATTGAACTTTTCGGTAAGACGCTGGGTATCATTGGTGTGGGAAATATTGGCGCTCTGGTCGCAGAAAAAGCGACCAATCTGGGGATGAATGTTTTGGCTTGCGATGTAAAATGTCTGGACGAGGTTATAAGATCTTTTGGCGCATCACCCAGCGGGACAGAAAAAATATGCGCAAAGTCCGACTTTATCAGCGTGCATATCCCAATGACGGAAAAGAATAGAGGCTTAATAAACCAATCTACCATCCAGCAAATGAAGACGGGCGTATACCTGATTAATACCGCCCGCGGCGGCATCATCGATGAAAGCGCTTTGCTGGAGGGGCTCAATTCCGGAAAGATCGCTGGTGCTGCGCTGGATGTTTTTCTTATCGAACCTCCCGGACATTCAGACCTGGTCAGCCATCCCAACGTAATTGCGACACCTCATATTGGCGCCCAAACTGTAGAAGCGCAGTCGCGCACATCTGAACGTATTGCGAAAGAAGTGCTGGCTGCATTGCACAGCGAAGCCCCCTAAAGGTGGATCTAACCACCTACCGCACATTAAGAACAGGAGAAAAATAAATGCAAGATAAACTGGACCAACTCAAATCAATCTTAGCTGAGGTTTTTGACCTGAATTCCTCTGCTGCACTGCTGGGATGGGAACAACAGACATATATGCCGCCTGGCGGGACAGAAGGGCGCGGTTACCAGCTCGGAACGCTTGGTAAAATCGCTCACATAAAATTCACCTCTGATAAGGTTGGAGAGCTGCTTGACGAATTAAAACCCTACCAGGAACAACTTGATCCCGATTCGGACGATGCGCGCTTGATCAAAGTAACCCGCCGTGAATATGATAAAAGCACCCGGGTCACAGCGCAGTGGGTGGAAGAATTTGCCAGAGAAACCACCATCGGACATCAAGTCTGGGAAGAAGCGCGTGCAGAAAATGACTTCGCAAAATTCCAACCGGTCTTAGAAAGGATATATGAACTGCGCCGCGAGTACAGTGCATTCTTCGCACCCTACGACCATGTGTACGACCCGGTCCTGGATGATTATGAACCCGGCCTAAAAACCACCGAAGTTATTAAGATTTTTGAATCCATCCGCCCAAAACAGGTAGCGCTCATACAGGCTATTTCTGAAAAACCACAGGTGGATGATTCTTTTCTGAGACAACCATTCGATGAAGGAAAGCAGTGGGATTTCGGGGTGGATATCCTCACAGCCTTCGGTTACGACTGGAAGCGCGGCCGGCAGGATAGGGCTGCCCATCCATTTACACAGAGCATGGGTATTGATGACGTGCGCATCACAACCCGTTTCAGTCCTGATGAACTGAACCCGGCTTTATTTGCCTCCATGCACGAAGCAGGTCATGCGCTGTATGAAATGGGTATTGATCATGCCCTGGCGCGCTCGCCGCTCGCCACAGGCACCTCGTTGGCCATGCACGAGTCACAGTCACGCATGTATGAAAACCTGCTTGGCAGGTCAATGCCTTTTTGGGAGTTTTACTACCCGCGGCTGCAGGAAGTCTTCCCCTCCCAACTCAGAGGAGTAGGTTTAACAAATTTTTATAAAGCCATCAACAAAGTTGAACCTTCCCTTATCCGGGTTGAAGCTGACGAAGCCACATACAACCTGCATATCATGCTGCGCCTCGAACTGGAAATTGCCCTCATGGAAGGTAGTCTGGAGGTGCGTGATCTTCCGGAAGCCTGGAACGCAAAAACGAGTGAATTCCTCGGTTTGATCCCTCCAAGCGATGCAGACGGCGTGCTGCAGGATGTGCATTGGTCGAGCGGCTTGATCGGTTATTTTTCAACTTATGCGCTCGGCAACCTGATTTCGCTTCAATTATGGGAAGTCATTAACCAGGATATTCCTGACCTGGCTGACCAGGTTCGTAAAGGCGAATTTTCTGAACTGCTGGCATGGCTGGTCGAAAAGATTCACCGCCACGGCGCCAAGTTTGAGCCGCAGGAATTAGTGCAGCGCATCACCGGTTCAAAAATCGATCCATCACCCTATTTACGCTATCTTGAGAACAAGTTTGGAGAGATCTACGACCTGTAAAAAACAATAAAAAATTCAATACAATCAGGGCTGTCTAAAAAATACTGATTGCCATGCTGATGCACAGCATACCTGTGGCAGCAGATTGAAGCATCTATCTTTCTTTGAGAAAGGTACTTCACCGAAGGAACGCTGTGCGGTTTCCAAATTGACACTTGTTTTGGGACAGTCCCTGTTTTTTTAATGCCCTATCGAAGGTTTGGACATGGTAGAATTTTTTACATCCATCGAATGAAACCGCTTCTGATTCCTTCTTTTCTCGTATGCCTCCTTCTATCAGTTGGATGTTCCCAGGCTAGCCCTGTCTACAGCGATTCCTCTCCGCGCAAGGGTCCCGCCGTATCAGTATCAAGTACGGCGCAAACTCGTCCGGGTACAACTCCATCGGTAAGACCCTCCCGCACAGAGGCATCCACACCGATAAAACCTAATACCCGACAGCCAACCCGAAATCAAAGAGGCGCTACCCCAACCGCATCCAGCGCAATATCTACCAGTCCACCAACTGCTCTTCCACCAAACACCCTCCAACCGGAAATAACTCCAGCCCCTATCCAGATATTTGGACCAGGTCCGGGATCGGAAGTCACTTCACCCATACAGGTCGAATCCCAGCTGACCTCGCAGGCTGGAAAATTACTGCGGATCGAACTGCGGGGTGAAGATGGCCGCCTGCTGTCAAGGATTGTGAAACTTCCAAATATTTTCCCCTGGTCGTCCGCTCAACTTTCCCTGCCGCTGTTCTTTGAGATCAGTTCACCATCTGAAAACGGGCGCTTGACGGTCAGTGTAGATGACCAGTACGGCCGCACAATGGACCTGAATTCGACCGGGCTCGTATTGCTGTCTTCCGGCGATCCCACGCTATATCCTGCCAGTTCGCTCGAACAAGAACTGGTGATCCAAGAGCCCGTAGCAGGTGAACGCATATCTGGGGGTATTGTGCCAGTAGAGGGTATCTACCACGGCGAAATCCTGCTGCCGCTGAGAGCTGAACTAATCTCCCAGGATGGGAAAATTTTGGGTCAGCGTATGGCAGCCAGTTCAATCAATCCGGCTGAGAACTCCGAGCAGTTCAGCGCCGAGATTCCTTATTCCATAGAAGTACAAATCCCGGCGCTGCTGGTGGTATATATTGACAGCGAGAACGGAGGGCAGATCTTGCATCTTTCGAGCGTC